>Ga0247843_1005423_pt1 | contig 17770 bp, 12 predicted proteins | sample LaCruzMarch2017__FD_192420 | JGI IMG/M metagenome (GOLD analysis project Ga0247843, IMG submission 192420) | Freshwater microbial communities from meromictic Lake La Cruz, Castile-La Mancha, Spain - LaCruzMarch2017_8m | ecosystem: Environmental > Aquatic > Freshwater > Lake | place: Spain... | reverse complement strand
TGACCATTATTGGCAAGCGCTCGACTTCATGGAAGCAGCTTGGCGCAGCTGTCTGCATCACTGGCATTGCCGGCGTTGCAGTTTCGATTCAGGCTATGGCTCAAGAAGTATCTGATGTTCTCCCCACGACCACGAAACGCCCAACGCACTACGCCGTTGCTCCAGAGTCCGGCACGCTTCCAGAAAAAGTCCTCCGTGCGCGCATTCCATATGTTTCCGCGACTTCCTCCGGCGCTGCCTACGACATCGATGGTACGAAGGTTAACGGTGGTCTGTCGGCAAACGTCGTCGCCACTGGTCTCGCCCTCGAGTACGGAATCAACGACGAACTCAGCTTTGGATTGCTCATTCCCTACGTGGCAAAAAGCGACTTGGGCATGGATGCAGACAATTTCAAAAATCAGCGTAGCTACTTCAATAGCAAGCGCAACTTCTACGAATCTGCTAGCGCACTGATGATGAAGCAAGGCGTCTGCACCAACAACGATTCCTGCTTTGCACTCATTGACACCGGCTATGCCTTCCCCTACGACCTGACGGTTCAGTTGACCACTGGCGAACCCCTGACCGTTCCGGCTGGTGTTCCCTTGAACCAGGGCGTGCATCACTTGGTCGCCAACTCTGCCAAGCCAGAATCCGGCGCAACGGGCATGGGTGATATTGACCTTGGTGTCAAATACCGTTGGTTCAAAAATGACACGATGGGTCACGCTGTGGGCCTCGTTCTGCACACGCCGACGGGCAAGTATGAGGACGTAACCCTGTCCCAGCGTGCAACTGGCCGCGGGATCATGGAGATCGCACTTCGTTCCAACTTTGACTACCAGATCAACGAAGATTTCATTGCAGGCTGGCAGCACTCGATCGACTACGCGGTTGGCAAAGGTAAGATCAAGCGCTCCAAGCTGCTCGACAACACCCAACTGAGTGACGTTGATGCAACGGCTGCAGAAGGCAGCTTTGCCGACGGTTTCGCCAACAGCAACGAGTTCGAGCGTCCTGGCATTCGCTCCAGTGGATTTGTCGACGTCAAGACGAGCTTCGCCCGTTTCAACCCGATGCTCGCGTCCCTGGGCGGCAAGTTTCGCTACGGTTACGATTTTGACACCTCGGTCCGTGTTGAAGAAATGGAAGATGCTGTCTCGAACGGTTTCCGTGGCGCAACCGAACGTTCCAGCCTGCAGACCCTTGGTCTCGGCCTCGTGTTTGACGGCTTCCAGTTGGAAAGTCGCGTTCCGGTCCGCGTGACCTGGGATATCGATGCGCCGGTTGCTGGTGCCAACAAAGCAGTGGCTGCCGTTCGTAACGCAGTTGTGACCGAGTTGTTCTACAAGTTTTAATTCTTGGTTGGCGATCTAAATACACTCTCATAGGAAAAGGTAATTACCATGAGATTTGATAAAAAATCACTGTCCCGTTGGAGCGCCGTCTCGGCGGCGATCCTGATGACCCAAGGTTGCGGCAAGGCTGTTTCCAACGAAAACATTCCCAAGCCCGCCGACGAACTCACCACCGACGACATCTCCGATGAAGGCGTGATCGCTCGTCAGGCCAAGTGGGACGAGATGGCAACGGCCCTTGGTATCGGCAATAACAAAGCCTCGACCTCGGCAGAGCTGCTAACGCAACTTGCGACCCCATCGACTTATTTGACAACCAATACGGCAGGCCTTCCTGGGCTGATGACGACCCTGGTTACGCAGTACGCAGCAAAAGCCAATTTGACTCGCTGCGCTGCCATTGATTCCGTGACCGAGTGGAAGGCAGCCTCCGATGCGACCGGTGCTGCCGTTGCCGCCAAAGTTTATTTGATGAAGTACAAGCTCCAGACAGACTCGGCTGGTACTGCGGAAAGTGATACGCGTGCTGGTTTGTTTGTTGTTCCAGATGCAGGCGTTCAAAATGCCCGCCTCATTGCGTACGGCCACGGCGGCGATTCCGGCCTTTCTTATGACGACCTCGCGGCAAACTGGGGCGCCCTTCAGGCCAGCAACGTGATTGTTGCCCCTGCGTTTCCGTCGGAAGCCGTGTGTAACGCGAAAACGGGAGACAACAAGGCGTGTGACTCGTCTGGTAACCTGGCTGATGGCGTCGGCACGGCACTTCCGTACGATAACGATGCCGATGACCTTTTGGGTATGTACGACTGCGTCATTCGTGCCTACGCCGGCAGCAATACCGCGCCGTTCAACCTGAGTGCAGCAACCGGTTATGCGACGCGCCTTAAGCCAAACGGCGGCGGAGCCGCTTCTGCTCTGCCTCAATCCGTTCTCGCCGGTGCATCGCGCGGCGGACTGGTATCCTTGATCGCTGCCGGTCGCATGGGAGCGCATCTCAGCGCTGGTGCCGGATCTGGGAACCTTGGCACGTCGTACGGACTCCCTTCGTTTTTTAGTTGTGCCGTCAACATGGCCGGTCCGGTTGGACCGACCGTCGGCAAGGCCCGGATTTATTTTGAATTGCTCGTGAAGGGCACAATCGAGAATTCAGCGTTTATCAACCTGCCTGGAATTCGCAAGTTGAAGGATCTGTTTACCGATTATATTGCGGGTGAAGTAACGGCAGACGTTGCAAAAATGCGTGTCGTCCAGCGCGACGTGACCTTGACCTCACCGTTGATCCTTGGCGCCCTGCAAAATTGGAAGAGTTACGTTGGCGCAACGCTGGCACCGACAACCAAGGCGAATCGTGGGCGTTTGCTTTTTCTTCACGGTGATGCGGATTCAGTGGTTCCGGTGACCGACACCCAGCTTTCCTACAACGTCCTTGCCGGCATGACCGCCGTTCAGATCGGCTACCACACGGATGGGAATGCTGCGACTGTCGTCACGGCACCTGGTTTGAATCTGACGTCCCGGATTTTCACGGGTAGTGGTCACTTTGATACGGCATATTTCGCCGGCGCGACGAGCACCTATCCAGCCAGCTACATTGGCACCGCAGCCATTGACACGCTGAATGACACGACTCTCGGCGGCTTTGGTGTAGCTGGCTTCATGAATAAGACCAGCTACCTCAGCGCTACGCCTTCCAGCGTGTTGACAGATTGGCTCGCGGATCAGTGCGGCACCATGTAAGCGAATGGGAATTACGCCACATGATGGTGGCGTGACATGAACCATGGATGGTTCGAGAGAGGCGCGGTCCGAATCCGCGCCTTTTTCTTATTGGGAACCGTGGGTTAGGTGGGTCAGGGCGTAACCGACGATCTTTTATCTAAACCTTTTCGTCGGTTGGCCGACGGTTACCAAAACGGCACTGGAGCCGCACAGGGGATATTAGACAATGAAGAAGCCATGGCTGAAGCACTATGAGGCAGGGGTTCCGGAAACCATTGATCCGAATCGCTATAGCTCGATCCTTCAGGTCTTTGACGAGTCTTTCAAAAGTTACGAATCACTTCCGGCATTCGCCAATATGGGTACCACCATCACATACGGTGATCTGCGTGATCAGGGCTTTAAATTTGCCGACTATTTGCAGAACGAACTAAAACTGCAGCGTGGCGACCGCGTTGCCATCATGCTGCCGAATATTCTGCAATATCCGGTGGCCATTGTTGGGGCTTTGCATGCTGGTTGTGTCGTGGTGAATTGCAATCCCCTCTACACGCCACGAGAACTCGAATTTCAATTGAAGGACTCCGGAGCCAAGGCTCTCGTTATTTTTGAGAATGCAATGACGACTTTGGAAAAGGTTATCGCCAATACTTCAGTGAAACACGTCATCACCACCCAGATTGGCGACCGACTTAATTTTCCGAAAAACCTGATCGTTAATTTTGTAATCAAAAAAGTGAAGAAGATGGTTCCGGAATGGAATCTGTCAGGGACGGTTACATTTAACTCTGCCCTGGCAAAAGGCAACGCTGGCCGTCTGCGTGTGCCGAAGTTGACGCACAAGGATCTTGCGTTCCTCCAGTACACCGGCGGCACGACCGGAGTCTCCAAGGGCGCGGAATTGACCCACGGCAACGTGGTGGCCAACATGATGCAGGCGTTTGTCTGGATCAAAGGCCAGCTGCGCCCGGGCGAGGAAGTCATCATCACGCCGCTGCCGCTGTACCACATCTTTTCATTGACGGCGAACTTCCTCATTTTCTCTTCCCTCGGTGGTTTGAACGTCCTGATTACCAATCCCCGCGACGTGCCGGGTTTTGTGAAAGAACTGAAGAAGTGGAAATTCACGGCGATCACTGGCGTCAACAGCCTGTTCAACCTTCTGCTTAACGAAGAAAGTGTGAAGTCGGTGGACTTCAGTCAGCTGCGCTTGACGTTGGGTGGTGGCATGGCCGTTCAGAGGCCGGTGGCAGAACGCTGGGCGGAGTTGACCAAGTGTCCGATCATCGAGGCCTATGGCTTGACCGAAACGGCACCAGCTGCCTGCGTGAACCCGATGACCAACACCCAATTCAACGGCCTGATTGGCTTGCCTATTTCCTCCACTGAAGTTGCGATTCGCAATGACGACAACGAGGACTGTAAATACGGTGACGTGGGCGAGATCTGCATCCGTGGTCCACAAGTCATGCGCGGGTACTGGAACCGTCCCGATGAAACAGCCAAGGTAATGACCAGCGATGGGTTTTTCAAGTCGGGTGATCTCGGCTTCATGAATGCGGACGGCTATGTGAAAATTGTCGATCGCAAGAAAGACATGATTTTAGTTTCGGGCTTCAACGTCTATCCAAACGAAGTGGAAGAGGTGATGATCACCAATCCTAAAATCTTGGAATGTGCTGCCGTGGGCGTTCCAAATGACCACTCGGGCGAGGTTGTGAAGCTCTTTGTGGTGAAGAAGGATCCGTCGTTGACGGAGGCCGAGTTGATTGCCTTCGCGAAAGCGAACCTGACTGGTTACAAATGCCCGAAGCATTTTGAGTTCAGGACCGAGCTGCCAAAGTCTAATGTCGGAAAAATCCTGCGCAAGGAACTGCGGGTTCCAGTCGCTGAAGTGGCGGGGGCAGGGGGCCTCGCCGCTGTCGGGGGAAAGCGTAACGCGGCTTGATGGTCGAAGTTATTGTGCGGGGTATTCTAAGATTTTTTTCTGATAGGAAATGAGATATCATTTCCTATTTCTGCCAAAACCTGATGAATTCAGCTGATTGGGAGGCCTGTCCAGTGGCAGGCCGCAGTCACTCAGTTAACTATTACCTTGCAAGGTAATAGTTAACGTATTAGGTTGGACAGATCGTGGGTAAAATTCGTCGCGGTGGGTTCTTTTGGTTAAGGGTGTTTTGTGAGGGTGAAAACGGCGACGATCAAGTCTGTGGCACTCAACCGAAGAAAACGTTGTCTTGAAATTGTATCCGGTAAAAGGGCGATGTCGCTTCCCTTGACTCGCTTGGCGGTTCGACCATCTGTGAAAGATCCAATCGTTTCAGTTGTTGTTGATCCGGAGCTTGGTCGACAAGCGATCACGTATCTTTTGGCCTCAGGGAAAGGTGATTCAGTGCACTTGGATGCCTTCCTTGAATACAACCGTGATCCTGATTTCCTCAGGCAGGCTGCCCTTCATCAGCTTACCGTTGAGGCGATTCGATTGGTTGAAAAAAAGAGCCTAAGCAAGCATGAGATCGTCCGTCGCCTGAACACGTCCCCAAGTCAGCTCTACCGCCTGCTAGATTCATCGAATTCCAGCAAGTCGATTGATGAAATGGTCAGGTTACTGGCGGTTTTGGGTTACCGCCTTGAATGGTCATTGGTTCGTGATGTCGCGTGAAAACAACGCTGTTTCAATGTCCTAACTCTAATGATTTCTCAGTTCAGCCCGCGCAAACCGCGCCGGGTGTAGGGCGCAAGGTCGCCGGTCAGGCCGCTCGGGTGGTTGGCGGGGATCGTGTGGGCCTCTGGTTGGATCGTGATCTCGGGCTGGCAAGCATCACTCTCCAGACAGGTCTTTGCTGTTTCGTAGCCCTTGGCGATTTGTTCCGGGAAATCAAATTGCGGTTGATTCAGGTAATTCCCCATCTCTGCCGTCATCGTGGCTTCCAGGTCCAGGAACCACTTGGCGCGGTCAGCCAGCGGCGTTAATTCCACGAGGCTCATTTGGGACATCAGCTTGTCGACCATCTGAAGAAACGGCGCGCGACCCGTGCTCATTGTATAGATCTGCGGCAGAGCGCGTTTGATGTCTTGTACTGGGACGTCCACCGAGGCGCCGCCCCAATAGGAACGCTTGGTCAAGCGGGGCAGCGATGCGTCGCCAGAGCGAATAATCTTTTCGGGAGCTGGATCCACAAAGGGCTCGAAGTAGCTTGGTTCTGACACCGATGCCAGAAGGGCCATGCGCATGTCCTTGTTGGTCTCGATCAGGCGCAGGTCACAAAGGAGTTCTTCCCGTGGGACAGCCTTCAGGATTCCCATCATTTGCTTGTCGACGAAGTAGGTGCATACCTTGCCCAGATTTTGTCCGTCTTTGGTGACGGTAAAGTCGGCAACATTAAAGGTCCGGTCCTTGATACCCAGCAGCGGCTTGTTCGAGCGGATATTGAGTAATTCATAGTTTCCTGCAGGGATCAGCATCGGGAAATTCGGCCGGCATTTATCGCCGTCCAGAATCACATCGAGCAAGAGATCGAGAGACGAGTGATCGGCCTCGGTTGGCAGTCCAAGAAGAACCATGGCATTTTTGGCCGGAGTCTCGGTGACAATCGTACGATCAAACTTCCGGAAGTTTTCCTCGATGTGAGCCAAGGAATCCTCGCTGAATCCACGACATCCCAATGCAGCCGCAAGGACCGCGCCGGAACTCGAACCGGAGACGAGAGCGCGACCTTCGCGCAGGGCGGGGACGGCTTCGTAGGTGGCGCGCAGCACGCCAACATCCCAGGCCATCGAAGTTCCCTTGCCGGCAAACGACAGGTGAATCAAGTCGCCACCCGATGGGTCAGAGGAACCCGGTGTCGCGCGCAGCGAACTGCTGCCTGCTGCACCCGCCAGGGCCAGACCAACAATTGCGGCGCTCAAGATGAAAGTCTTTGCCTTTGATGGTTGAGAGCGGCTCATTTTTGGCCCCTTTCGCTTGATTTAGCAATCGTTGCAGAAGAAGAAGAAGAAGAAGAAGAAGGAGGATTCAGTTTCGATTCAAGCATCAACCAGCCGTCTCTCAGATCGAGGTCCAGCAATTCCAAAGACCCGAGTTTGGCCAGATTGCCGGGCAGTTGACCGAGTTTGATTTGCTTGTCCAAGCCTTTATTGTCGCCATTGAAATAGTAATCGATGGCTCGCACGACCGTGGCCGAAGGGCGCTGCGCAGGTGGCAAGGGCAACACTGCGACTTCGCCTTCGCGTTTGATGCGGATGGTGTCGTTGGCTTCGCGGGTGATCGCAAATTTTGCCTCAGCAATGGTGCCTGGCTCCTCATTGCCGTCTTCAATCGTAACTTTGGTGGTGACGATGCGCACGGTCAGGACACCTTCGTTGAACGAGAGTTCAATGGGGTTATTTTCACGCAAGTGAATCTTGAAGTAGCCGTTGCGTGGCACTGGATCTGCAAATCCGTTAGCAAAGGCGACAATTTCAGCCATCTCACCCGACGTGAATTCGACGCCGCCCAACAGGGTTTCAAAGGTGTGATTAAGTACGGCACCGTTCAAGTGAACCGACAATCCGCCGCGAGCCGGGTCAGTAAGGCGCGGGTCAGGCGTTCCAATCGAGGCTTGTGGAGCCCAGGCTGTGAGCCATGTTCCAGCTTCGGTTGTTTTTGCCAGGACTGCACCGGGCATGCGATTTTTCTTCAGGAAGCCACGCACGAAATACTTTTTGAAAGCGATATTTGCGGGGTGGAGGATCTCCTTGGCCTTGGTGTCGGCCATGCCATTTAGCTCGGAGTTTACGCGCATCGAAATCTGGTATTCCTGATTGGCTTTTTCTTCCATCAGTTTGCGCCATGCGGCTTTGATCGCCATGCGGCGCTTTAAGTTGCGAAAAAGTCCGCCCGCCCATGCGTTCACATCGTGAATGGTCATGGAAGTCGCAGAGCTTGAGTGGGCTGGAGTGACGAGAATTCCGCGGTTGGGATCGAGATAAATGGTCTTGATCGTCTGAGCCCTGGTAAAGCTGGAAAAACTTACGTCGATACCAATGCTGGGTATTGGCTGGTTGTAACCAACGGTGTCGGCGGTCGTCTCGGAATCAATGACAATATCGATGGCCGCATTTTCCGTGTCCGGACGAACCCGCAACGTGGCGGTGGCATTGGTCAGGGTCGTTCCCTTAATGAAAGTCCCCGACACCCAGTCGGCGATAGTGCGGCTGTCTTGGATGGACGTGTTCAGCAACTTGCTGATGGTTTCTGCAGAAATCTTGACCGACATCCCAGGCGTCGTCGCAGGTTCCCTGGTCGCGGCGGTGGCGCCGGTGGCAATGGAGACGGCCGCGAGAAGGGCGGTTAGGACTGGGTTTTTCATTAAAAACTCCCAAAACTTTTAAGACTTATTAAGAAATGTAACGACTTCTATACATTGTTGAGGCAGCCAAATCCAGCCAAAATCTGAAAAAAGGCACCCGATTTGACCTAAAATCAGTAATTACGGTGACTTGCTTCGCAGTGCATGGGCGACGGCTTTGGCGATGGCGGCTGCACCTGGGGTGTCCGAATGGATGCAAATCGTATTGAGGCGGGGCAGAGCAACCTGGCCGCCATCAATTGCCGGAAATGGTTCTCCATTGGCCAGTAGGAGTGCCTGTCGTGCGGCCAGCTCCGGATCCGTGATCAGGGAGCCTAAAGTTCCGCGCGGGGCAAGATTTCCATTTTTGGTGTATCCGCGGTCGGCATAGCCTTCAAACCAAACCGGGATTCCAGCGTCTGCACACGAGGCGGCAAGAGCGCCGCCAGGCATGGTGACGACTGCCAGCGATTTTGGAATCAAGCTGGTAAAAGCACGTGCCAGCGAGGCGTCAATATAGAGAGCGTGATAGAGCGATCCGTGTGGCTTGACGTGCGTCAAGGTAACCCCGCCGGATTTTGCCAGCGTTGATAAGGCAGTGATTTGCGCGCCGATCACAGCGCAAAACGTATCATGCGCCATCGCCATCGGCAGTCGACCGAAGGAGTCCTGGTCAGGATAAGACGGGTGGGCGCCAGAGCGAAGTTTATGACGCGCAGCGAGTTCAAGTGCCGTGCGCATGCTCGCCTCGTCTCCCGTATGGCCTCCGCACGCAATGTTTACCGAATCCACAAAGGGAACCAGGGCGGCATCGTTCCACCCTTCGCCGATGTCTGCGTTGATGTCTATTTTTGTTTGTGAATCCATAATGCACATCTTACCGGAACTCCTGAAAAAAATGATTTTTTTTTCGGTTTCAACAATGAAGATTGCTCACCGCATGTGCAGGATCTGTCGAAGAGGTCCAGAGACCCTTCAGTTCTCGTGATTTAAAGGTTCATTCATGCGTGTCGACCGGATCATTTTATCGATCACCTTCTTGATGAGCCTTGCCCCCGCATGCAGGCACCGGCCGGATTCGATTGCAAAACTTCACGGTCTGGAACTACCCGGTATCGATGGCGCTCCCGCCCGCGTGTTGTTTGAGGATCGGGGCAAAGTCCACGTTCGTGGTTGTCCAGCAACCTTTGCAGTACCGCCGGCCGGAGTCGTGGCAAAGGTCCAGTGCAATATCGATCTCAACATCGCTCCAATAGCCGTTGCGAGTTACAAGTCCCGGTTGGCAAAGTCACTCAGTATTCGTTCGACCGATGTGATGACCAAGTCTGAGATCGAAGTTGAGAGAAACGAAGAGGCTCTGGCAAAACTACAAAAATCCCTGCTCGATATTCGATTGGCCGGGCGCGTCGACGATGGAACGATCGTCCCCGAAATCATTCGTGCGGAGGCCCACAGTTTGGATCTTCGTGCCAAACTGGTTGCGGCGAGATCCCGCAGTTTCCAGTTTGATCGCATCATGAAAAGCCTTAAAAATACGACAAGCACGCGATTCTTTGGACCTGGGATCGACCAACAGGCTGCCTTGGCCCCATTTGAACCGAAAAAAAGCCACGACCGGATTATAGCTCGGGGTTCGTGCGTGAAACGCAACGACCTGGGCATGGTTTTTTGTGAGATCCCTGCCGGGAGGTTCATCATGGGTGCCCCAGCAAATGAGGGAAATCCGGCGCAAAATCGAGAAGAACAACCGGAGCACCAAGTTGTCTTGACCAGCGATTTTGAATTGATGGCAACGGAGGTAACCCAAGCCATGTGGATGGCGGTGATGGTGCGAAATCCATCTCAATTCATTGCACCGGGAAATCCTGTAGAAAAAGTAACGTATGAGGAAGTGACTTTGGAATTTCTTCCGCGACTCAACGCACGCCTGAAATCTGATGGGTACCTTTACCGTCTGCCTACCGAAGCGGAGTGGGAATACGCCTGTCGTGCGCGCCAGACGGGAAACTATGGGATCGATGGCGACTCCAAAACTTTTGCATGGCTTCTCGGAAATTCAGAGCGGGAGACCAGTACCGTCGCAAGGCTTCGTCCGAACGGTTTCGGGTTGTTTGACATGCACGGCAATGTCCGTGAGCTGGTGCAAGATGCCTTTGCCGCCTATGAGGCCGATCCCGTGAGCGACCCTGTGATTGCAGACGGGGATGGTCAAATCTCCCGCGGCGGTGGTTGGCGCGATCCGGATGGCATGGCAAAATGTGCCACCCGGGGCTTGGCCATCGCTAACCTGAGGGATGAGGGGACTGGTTTTCGATTGGTCCGGGTGCGCTAAATTCAAACAGGGTTGACTTGTCCGGCAATGGCGGGAACAACTATAGAGTCAATTTTCAAAGGACTCACACACATGTCAAAACAAAACGCTCCAGCAAAAATTGAAAACCATGTTGGGCTTCAGGGCATCGAATTCATCGAGTACAGCGGTGACCATGCGATGTTGGACCGGTTGTTCACTGAGTTTGGCTTTAGCCGCTTGCTGCGGCATAAGTCGCGTGCCGTTGATTATTATAATCAAAATGACATTCACTTTCTTGTGAATACCGATGTGGGATCTCACGCAGTTGAGTTTGCCAAAGCGCACGGTCCGAGCGTCGTTGCCATGGGGTGGCGCGTGAAGGATGCCCATGCGGCGGTTGAGGCTGCCGTAAAGCGCGGCGCAAAAGCCAAGAAGGGCGACTACACAACTGCCGATGGCAAACCGCTTCCCGCGATAGAAGGTATCGGTGGCAGCCTGATTTATTTCATTGATCACTGGGATGATGCGAAACGGTACGAGCGGATGGGTTTTGTTCCGCATGCCAAGCCGACCAAGATTAAAGACAAGGGTTTTCTGGTCATCGATCACCTGACGAATAACGTCGAAGAGGGGACGATGAAGGCCTGGTCAGACTTTTACCAGAATGTTTTCGGATTCTACGAAGTCCGCTACTTTGATATCCGGGGTGAAAAAACCGGGCTTACTTCCTATGCCTTGCGTTCGCCGGACGGCAGCTTCTGCATTCCGATCAACGAGGCGACCGACAAGAAATCCCAGATCAACGAGTACCTTGAGGAATACAAAGGGCCGGGTGTGCAGCACTTGGCTTTCGCATCTTCAAACATCATTGAGAGCTTGAAGGCGATGAAGGGTACGTCAATCCAGACGCTAGACATCGATGATGACTATTACAAGGAAGTGTTCAATCGCGTTCCCAATGTGACTGAGAACCATAAGGATTTGCAGGACCTCAGCATCTTGGTCGACGGCGACGATGAAGGCTACCTGCTCCAGATCTTCACCAAAAACATCATTGGTCCGATCTTCATCGAAATCATTCAGCGCAAGAATCATCTTTCTTTCGGTGAAGGGAACTTTGGCGCTCTATTCCGGTCCATTGAGCGCGATCAACAGAAACGTGGTTACCTTAAGTAGGAATCCACTCGTCATCCTGAACCGGGCACCGTCATTCTGAGGCCGCAGGCCGAAGAATCCTTTCTTAACCCGTCATTCTGAGCCGCTCCGTCATCCTGAGCGTTAGCGAAGGATCCTTTCTTACCTCGTCATTCTGAGGGCGCAGGCCGAAGAATCCTTTCTTAACTCGTCATTCTGAGGCCGCAGGCCGAAGAATCCTTTCTTAACCCGTCATTCTGAGGCCGTAGGCCGAAGAATCCTTTCTTAACTCGTCATTCTGAGGCCGTAGGCCGAAGAATCCTTTCCTCAATGCGGAAGAGAGGATCCTTCGCTAACGCTCAGGATGACGGGTCTAGGAAAGGATCCTTCGCTAACGCTCAGGATGACGGGTCTAGGAAAGGATCCTTCGCTAACGCTCAGGATGACGGGTCCGGCTTAGGATGACGAGTGCCTCGTCATTCTGAGGCCGCAGGTCGAAGAATCCTTTCCTCAATGCGGAAGAGAGGATCCTTCGCTAACGCTCAGGATGACGGGTCCGGCTTAGGATGACGGGTCTAGGAAAGGATCCTTCGCTAACGCTCAGGATGACGGGTCCGGCTTAGGATGACGGGTCTAGGAAAGGATCCTTCGCTAACGCTCAGGATGACGGGTCTAGGAAAGAATCCTTCGCTAACGCTCAGGATGACGGGTCCGGCTTAGGATGACGGGTCTAGGAAAGGATCCTTCGCTAACGCTCAGGATGACGGGTCTGGCTTAAGATGACGGGGTAGCTCAGGATGATGGGTTTAGTTCAGGATGACGCTTTCCCGTCAGGGGACGAAAATTTTTGTTGCCACCGTCAGAAACGGGATGAGAATTAGAGTCCGCAGGACAAAAAGTGCGATCAGGTGTGGAATCCGGGCTGGAATGGCGCGGAACACTTCAATCAATACCGGTACCACTGACGAAAAGAATAAAAGCTGCGAGATGCTCATCACGCAGATGAAAAACCGCGTCTGAATGGCCGCATCCTTCACCAGCAACGATGGCACATAAACTTCCGTGAATCCGGCCACTATGGCCGGAGCTAGCCGTGCGGGCTCCGGGGCGCCGATCCACGTCAACGGCAGGACGAGTGGCGCGCCAAGCCAATGAAACATGTCGGTATGATGGGCCAAGAGCAACGCAATGGTTCCAATTCCAACGATGCTCCCCAGGATGGTCGCGCTGATCTGAATTCCCTCTACAAATGAATCCCAGAAAATCCTGGGTAAGGGTGGCGCAGTGGACGCCCTCTGCAGTGCGTCGCGCAGGCCCTCATTGGCGAGTTGCAGGAGATTCTTTTTTTCATCGGGTTCTGGTTGTGGAGTGGTCGTGTAGGTTTCGGGAATTGCGGTAATGGGCCACATCCTGACGAGAATCGCGGCAAGGCCATAGACGGCAATGAAATACGTTATAAAGATCTGGCTGAACAGGTGAAGGATGTCCAAAGTCGAGGCAATCACCGCCACAAATCCGATGCTGATCGTGCAGAAACAGGTCGCCACCGTAAACGTCTGCCGGCGCGTGTAGAGGCCTTGGTCCATTAATTTACGGGTGAAATAAAACCCCACGGCATACGGCCCGAGCCATGACATCAAGTCATCCAAGGCCGAGCGGCCCGGCAGTCGAAAAACAGGCCGCATCACGGGCCGCATCAAGGCACCAAAAAATTCCAGGGCACCATAGTGAAGAAGAAGGGCAACGGTCATCGCGCCCACGGGAACGATGATCCCTACCGTCAATCCAAGTTTGCCCCACATGACACCTTTGACGTCTGGGCCGAGAAGAATCTGCGGAGCAAGATCAAATCCCATCGCAAGTGCAAGAATTCCGCCAAAAATTCTCGTGACCGCCATAAAACGGGAGGTGCCGAGGAAATGAAACCACGGCTGGCTTTCGGGCTGTGATTTGCTGGTGAGAAGCGCAAAAGATCCGACGATTCCAATCACGAAAAGTGTAGTCGCCCAAAATTTAGTGACCCCTGGAAAGTTACTGACCAGAGAGCTGGTCAAGACGTCAAACGGAATGGTCGTGCGGTCGCCAAGCTGCACTGGCAGGAGAAAAAATCCCAGGCCGATAAAGGTTGAAAAAAGAAAAGCCAGAAATTCCCGGCTCGAGTTTCGCTGACCAATCATCCTACGGAACCCCGATCAGGTATGGGCTTAAGATGAAATTTTCAGGCGCCGCAAGTTCCACTGCGATCCACTCCAGGTTGAAAGCGCCGATCAAAAGTGAGGCTACGCCGAGGCGCATGGTTCCGGACATCTCTCCAGAAATAATGACTCTGACATTTGGGCTGACGGGTTCTAATGCAGCCAAGGCCGTTGTTCCTTCTGAACCAGGAATCGAAACCAATTCTGCCTCACAGCCTCCGGTTGCCGGCGGATTGACGCACGTCTGGACAATATTATGGTTTGTCGGGTCCGTAACAGCAACAAATTGATATGTGGCCAGGGAAATCGCCCCTGCGGATTTTACCGCTGTGTTGCGCGTGAATATTTCCTGGCGGGTCCACCCGACAAGTGAGTCGTAAGAGACAACTTGGATCTTTTGGACCGGCGGAGTGGTCGTGGTTGTGATGCATGAGACCAGGGCTTGGAAGTTGTCGATTGGGTCCTGATTTGTCGCAAGGTCCAATAGGTAAAGATTCCCAACGCACCATGGTCCTGCATCCCCAGGGATCGTTGATAAGTCAGTGGAAACCGGTGCGCCGGCGGACGGCGTCCGGGTGATGGTTGTTTTCCATTTCCCCGATGAAAGGGCATCGGATCCTGAATAGATGGTGCCATTGGCGCCAGTGACCGTTCGGGCAGACGAGCCGTTCACAGACGGTGGAGTGCTGGGTGTTTCAATGGACCACGATCCAGTTTCGGACGACAAATACTCGATAATGTTGTTGGCCGAAAAAGCAATTTTCATTTCGAAAGTTTCACTGAAATCTGGAATGGCGGCGGGGCTGATTTGGTTTGTCCAGGAAGCCACGCGGTAGCCTTTGACGTTGTCGGACTCGCTTTCGTTGCCAGCGGCATCTCGTGCCTTGGCGCAAATGGACATGGTCCCCTCATAAGCCGGTCCCTTGATGTTCTCCGTTTTTTGAGTTGATCCCGGCAACCAATCCGACCAGGTTCCCTTGGCGCCGCAGTCACTCCCTGTGATGACCTTGTACTTGTACTCGTGCACATCAAGTTGATTTTGAGCGGAACTCGCCATGGCAATTTCAATCGTGTTGAAGTGCGAAACCAAGCCGTCAGGGCTGCTTTCAAGGCTGATGAGGGGCGCGGTTCGGTCAATGTAAAACGGCGTCGGCGCCTGGAACGTGGCAGATTCAAGCCCGACAGAGTTTACGGCTTTCACCGAAAGATCATGGCGTCCTTCTCCGAGGCTTAAAGTGGCTTGGGGTGAGTTTGCGGCGGATGTCCCTTGGATGGACCCGATGAGCAAGCCTGTGCTGAGGTCGTAGGTTTTAACCTCATAGCTATAGGTAACGGATGTGTCCTCCTGAACTGCGTTCCAGGATGCAACAATGCCTGTGGTGTTTCGTGTTGGCCCAGCTGGATTCCATGAAATGCTGGTTGGAGCTGGTGGGGGAGTCCCATCGACAGAGATTTTACCGCTGATCTTTGCGATGCCTTCGTTTCCTGCGTGGTCAACAGAGGCGACTGAAAAATAAAACTCGCCGTCTTTTGGCAAGGTGATCGTCGCCTCAAAGTCCGTGACGCTGTAGTTTTGCGTGTAGATGTCTCGTGCACCCTCGGAGGTTCCTATGAGGACTTTCTGTGTTTTCATTAAGGATTGTGCGGCACCATTTGAAGGAGCGGGATCTTCGCTGGGGACCCAGCGGAGTTTGACGATGCGCGATGTCGTCAAAATCGTAGCAGGTGGCACGGGTATGACCATCCTCGCGGCTGTCGGTGCAGTCGGTGGTGTTACATCATGGAGCCACTGAACCATGATCGGATTGGAGTCTACCTTGCCTTCGGAGGTGTAGGCGACCAGGCATAGCACTGCATCGCCGTCGACCAAGGCTGAGGTATCAATGCTGAGAGTGTCGGCCCTGCTCAGGGCGCTCCAGTTGCGATTGCGTACGCATTCAAGTTTGTCTGAGTTTGCGGCCTTGTACTTGATTTGTGACTCGCCATTCCGCCGGGTCACCACGATATTCAGGGTCGATGCATTGGAGTAATCAACAGGTGCGCCGTCAATTTTTTCGATCAGGTAGCTGCTGATTTTTGAGTTGCCGTCAGGATTGGTGAATTTGGTTTCAACGGCCCCGCCTTCGGTATCTTCTCCGCGGCTGCCAGACGTTGCGCCGCATGCCGCGGCAACAGCAAGCCATGGCACCAACAAGGCGCAAGAGATTGTCCGGTGCAGGTTGCGATTGGCCACGGCCTTGCTAACCCCTTTATTTACCGACTTCGTCTGTCTTCATCGGGATCGGCTAAATGCCCGATAAATTTAGTTTTTTAGGCGGATCTGGCGACCCAGGCAGTCAGAAAACAGGGCGGGAATTGGATTTTTCCGTAAAATCCTGAAATAATTGATAAATACGAGTAAAACACTGACCGGGGTAAGCCGACAAATGACCTGTTTGTTGCCATGGATTTTCGTGTTCCTGACGCTCTCATGGGGGTGCAAGGATCGCTCGGCGATGAAAGAAGCATCCAGTAAATCCAGCCAGGAATTAATGGCGCCTCTTGCAGGAATCGAAGCATTCACACGCCAAAACTTCCTGGAATCGATTCAGGGGCGACTTCCTCCGGTTGGGCGGGCCACGGGAGTTGTTTTAACCGTCAAACTTTCATTTTTTGGTGGTTACGATTCTCATGCGCTCGGCGAGGCTGTCGTTGGTTTGACCGAGCGGATCCAAAGCCAATTGAAAGCGAAAACCACGCCATCGTACGTGATTGTCGCCATTGACTCGGCGCGTGTTTTCGCGCCAGCCAGTGTTGTTACCCGAAGAATCGTCGACGAGGATTCGGCGCGGCGCGCTCAGGTCGCCCAAATCTTGAAGATGAAGGAGGAGGACCTTCGCGACATCGTGATTTTTTCTGACGATGCCGCTTCGTGGTACATGACGCAGTACGGAATCCAATCCGACCTCGCGATCACGCTGATTGACCGGACTGGGAGGCCTGTTGAAAGCTGTTCTGTTCCAGCTGAGATTACGCGCTGCCTTGCCAGTTTTGACAAGATAATCATTGCCGAGTCGACGGGGCGAGTCCGTGCACCCGCGGTTAGGCCGGGGGAATAAAACATGCGCTTTTCTCGCATCGCCGTCGTATTTACAACATGTCTGTCTGTTTTTTTAAATCTTGCTGGGTGTGAAACTGCCGAAAAACGCCCGCCCCTGAAATTAGTTGAAAAGGTTGATATCCCCCGCTTCATGGGCAAGTGGTACGTCATCGCCAACATTCCAACCATACTTGAAACAGACGCTCACAATGCGACTGAATCTTATGATTTGGAAAAAGATGGCAGCATTGCGATCACGTTCAGGTTCAACAAAAAATCCGCGGATGGCCCGGTGGCGGAATATCATCCGAAAGCCTTCATTTACGACAAAAACTCCAATGCAGAGTGGCGCGTTCAGTTTCTTTGGCCATTTCTCGCTGATTATCTCGTGATCGACCTTGCGGATGATTACTCATTCACTGTAATCGGCGTACCCTCGCGCAATTATCTTTGGATCATGGCCCGGTCCAGCAGGCTGGAACCGAAGACCTATCAAACCATAATTGATCGCATTGCGGCGCAGGGATACGACGTCAGAAAAATAAAAATAGTGCCTCAGTCCTGAGGTGGATTTTCTGCTGCCGAGGCTGAACCTGAGAGTTCTCTGCGAAAATTAGACCTGAGTTTTAGCAGGTTTTGCATTTCCTGAGACTTCCTGCCCTGCAAAAAAAATCCATGTG
>Ga0247843_1005420_pt1 | contig 17788 bp, 19 predicted proteins | sample LaCruzMarch2017__FD_192420 | JGI IMG/M metagenome (GOLD analysis project Ga0247843, IMG submission 192420) | Freshwater microbial communities from meromictic Lake La Cruz, Castile-La Mancha, Spain - LaCruzMarch2017_8m | ecosystem: Environmental > Aquatic > Freshwater > Lake | place: Spain... | reverse complement strand
GGCCGGCGGGTGAGGTCTTAGACATGCCGAGCTTGCCGGCCCGCTCACCTTGTCAATATCCAATTCGAACTATTTCAGTTTTAATTCACTGTCAGTCCGCGTGTTACGGCTTAACCTGACGCGAATGGCCACCAAGCTGAAATACATTCGGAGAAGCGGAATAAAGCGCTAACAGGAAGGCGCAATTGTGACAGACGGCGACTTCATTTCATGGACCAACTCAAGCCGGCAAGGAGTTCCATCCTTTAGGTTTGTTTGGATTAAGGCGACGGAATCACGTTCACGCCCGTGAGTCCGAACAGCAGCGCGGCGGCGAGGAAGAGGCGGTCGTTGGAGTGGACTTCGGTGAAACCATGTTCGGCGGCGCAGGCGAGGTGGAGGGCATCGGCGGCGCGGAGATTGGTGGCGGCGGGTGCGGTGGCGAGGACGCTTTCGAGGCGGGCCATCACCGATTCGGACAAAGGGAGAAATTCGATGGCACCGAGATCCAGGTCATCCCGGATCTGGAGGCGGATCTCCTCCGCTGCGATGTCCGAGAGCGCTGCCTCGCGGCGCTTCCGGAGGAGGATCGACGCCAGCTCCGCCCGGCCGTGCCATGCGGTAGCGAGGGAGGCCGCTCGGTCCGCCAGCGCTTGCACTTCGGCCGCACCCGGTTCGGACGAGTAAAGGCGGAAGACGTAGTTCGAATCAAAGTAAAGCGTCTTCACGGGAGGATCGGTCCTCTGAAAGGATGATGGTCGAATCCGTTCCGCCGCCCAGCGCACCGGACTCCATCAAGCGCTTGAATTCCGGTCGCAGTTTCCGTCTTTCACTGAAGGACCGGCCAACCGGGATGCTCTGGGGGTCGAGTTCCTTTTCGAGCGAAGTGAGAACCAGATCCTTCAGCGTCCGTCCGGTCTCCACGGCGCGAATCTTCGCCTTCCTGTAGAGGTCTTCCGGAATGTCGATAGTGGTCTTCATGAAACGCAGGATACGGGAATATGGTTTCCCGTCAAGCTGTCGGACCTTCGATAGCAGCCGCCTCCAGAAGTGCCTTTTCCGCCGCCTTCCGGTGGGGCTCGGCCTCGTCGGCCAGGTCTTCGGCGATGAGGAACTTGGCCACTTTCTCCTTCTTCGCGGCGAAGGCGCGGAGTTCGGCGATGCGCTGGAGTTGTTCAGGGGTCAGCGCAGGCTTCTGCGGCGTCGGCGGCGCGTCGCCGGCGAGGTGGCGGGTGGCGCGGGTGTTGAAGGTGATGAGGCCGGAGGCGGCGAGCTGCTGGAGGGCGGACCAGGTGGACTCGTCGAGGACCTGGAGTTTCGGGGCATGGCCGCGCCAGTCGGTTTCGTGGAAGAGCTGCGAAACCCCGGCGGCGCGGGAGGGATCGCGAAGGACGGTGAGAAGGACGGGCGTGGCTTCGCCGGGAAGGATGGCCTCCTGGCAGTGGACGAGCGCTTGGCCGAGTGCTTCGGCGGCGCGTTCGGCGAAATGCAGGACGGGATCGGCGGGCGGGGCTTTCTTGTCGGCGGCCTTGTCAGCGGGCGCGATGCTGAGGAACTGCTGGAGCCGGGCGAGGTTGGCGTCGGTGCCGCGCTTGAGCTTGGCGCTGGCGAGGGAGGACTCGGTGCCGTCGAGCACGCCTTCGGCGAGGGTCATCTTGTTGGCGAGGGTGCCGAGCATGGCGTGCTCGATGGTGTTCTCGGCGATGAGGTTGACGACGGTGACCGGGCGGGTCTGGTGCTTGCGCCAGGCGCGGGCGATGCGCTGTTCGAGCCGGGCGGGATTCCAGGGGAGGTCGCAGTTCACGACGACGCTCGCGTTCTGGAGGTTGAGGCCGACGCCGCCGGAATCGGTGCTGAGGAAAAGGCGGCAGTTGGGATCGTTGCGGAAGGCGAGGATTTCGCCGCGGCGCTTCTGCTGCGGGACGCTGCCGGTGTGCCAGGCATAGCCGATGCCGTTCTTGTCAGCCCACGCGCGGACCTTCTTCAGCATGCCTTCCCACTCGGAGAAGATGATCACTTTGACGTCGGGATCGGAGAGGGCTTCGTCGAGCACCCGGGCGAGTTCGTCGAGCTTGGGGCAGTCCTCGCAATCGTGGCCTTTGATGATGGAAGGCGAGTCGCAGATCATGCGCATCATCGCGAGGAGGATCATGAGGAGATCCTGCTGCTTCTTGGTGAGCGGGCGTTTCTGGGCGATCTGGAGGAGTTCCGAGACGGATTTCTTATACTCGTCGTACTCGCCGCGCATGGCGGTGGTGAGCTGGACGAAGTGGTTGCGGTCGGTCCGGTCGGGCAACTCGGTTTCGACGTGGTGCTTGCGGCGGCGGAGCAGGACCGGCTTCACCCGTTCGCGCAGGGCGGGGAGGTTCTTGTAGTCGGAAGGGCGGCCCTTATCGTCGAAGTGATAGAACTCGCGGTTGAAGCGGAACAGCGGGCCTAACAGGGAGGGGTCGAGGAAATCGACGATGGAGTAGAGTTCGTCGATGCGGTTCTCGATCGGCGTGCCGGTCAGGACGAAGGCGTAGCGGCTTTTCAGGCGTTTGACGGCCTGGGCGGTCTTGGTGGCCCAGTTCTTGATGCGCTGGGCTTCGTCGAGCACGACGATGTCGGGGCGCAGGTGCTCGTTGAGGTCGAGGGTGTCGGTGACAACCTGCTCGTAGTTGACGATGGTGAAGAGCGGCGGACTACTATCGGTGTAGTATTTCAGCCGGGCGGAGCGGGAACCGAAGACGAGCTGGTGGCCGAGGGTGGTGAATCTCCTGATCTGTTCCTCCCATTCGGCCTTGAGCGAGGCGGGGGTGACGATGAGGACCCTCTGCGCCTTGCCGAGGTGGTGGAGCAGCGCGCAGGCGGCGACGGCCTGGATGGTCTTGCCGAGGCCCATTTCATCGGCAAGCAGGGCGCGTTCGCCGAAGGCCAGGTGCAGCATGCCTTCTCGCTGGTAGGGATAGAGCGGGTGGAGCGTGACGTGCTCGGGGTGGCGGCCGGAGACGACGCCGGTTTCGTAATCGCGGCGGAGTAGGAGGCGCTCCAAAACGCGGCGGCGGTTTTCGAGGAAGGGTTCGACGTCCTGAGAGAGGCGGATCTTCGAAGAGCGGGAGCGGCGGATGGTTTCGACGGCCTGTTCCAGGTCTTCGGTGGGGGCGAGATCGCCGTCGGAATCGAAGAGCATGCGGATGGCGGGCGGCGTGGCTGCCAGGTTGCGCTCGATCTTGAGCATGTTGCCGGCGGGCACGATGTCGATGAAGGACGAGCCGGATTTTTCGGCGAGGCGGAACTCGCCCTTGAGCCGGCGCTTGAGCCAGATGAGCGTGGCTTCGACATGCTTGCAGGTGCCGAGGCCGGCGGTGCGGAAGTCGGGGCAGGTGCAGGAGAAGGCGCGTTCCTTGAGGTCGCGGATCTCGACCTGATAGGTCATGCCGCTCGGGGATTTCACCGCGAAGGTCGAGAAGACGGGATGCTCCGGGTGGAGGTTGGCGATGGAGTGCTTTTCATCGCGGGCCCGCTGCACGCGGCGGAGAATTTCGTCCTGGTCCGTGGTGCGCCAGTCATTAGCGGGGACGGGAATCGCGGCGGTCTTCGTCTTCGCGGCTTTCTTGGCGGGCATGGCGGAATCCTTGCCAATCCGCCTTGCTTCAGCAACCCCGCAGCCCGCTTTCCCGGATCAAATCCGCGCCACGTCGAAGGCGAAGGGTTCCTGCCATGCGGGCGGTTCGCCCTCCCAGCCGACGAGGAAGTGCCGGCCCTGGTCCTGGCGGCCGCGCAGGCCTTGGAGGGCGGCGGCGAGGGGGTCGGCGGCGGACATGCCGACGAGCAGGAGCTTGTCGTCGGCGTCCTGCAGAGCCCGGCCCAGCAGGGCGCGGAGGATGGCGGGATCGTCGCTCTCGCAGGCGACCGCGGTGGCTTTTCGTAGAGGCAAGGCGTCGCCCGGTTTCGGCAGCGGGACGCCGCCGCTGATCAGCGTGCCCGCGTTCCAAAGCGGACGAAGGAGGGAGAGCGCCTGGGAATAGCCGGCGATGCGGAGGCGTTGGAAGGCGGTTTGGTCCCACAGGCCGAGCATGCCAGAGATCCGGCCGTCCTTCTCCGCGATGAGAAAGCCCTCAATCGCCAGATCCCGCCAGGCCGGTCCGCCGAGGTCGTTGAAGTCCAAGACGGGTGCGAAGCTGCGGCGGCGCGCGGCGGCGGCGTAAACGCGCTGCATATCCGGCAAGTCGGTTCTTCTCGCCCTACGCACCGGGATTGCGGGATCGGCGGCGACCGCTTGCGACGGCAGCAACCAGGTGAGGTAAGTGCCCGCCGGCCGGTATTCGGGCAGTCCGGCGCGGCGGCTGGAGAGGAGTTCGATCGCGCGGACGTTGTCCTCGAGGACCAGCGTCTGAGCCCATTCGCCGGGCGCGAAAACCTCGCGCTTGAGCAGCCGGAAACCGCGGGCGAGCAGGGTGGAGCGCTGCCAGTCGCGATGGATGCGGAGGTCGCAAAGATAGCGCATGTCCCGTTCACCGCCGCCCACCCGGACGCGGCGCTTGCCGGCGGAGAGCAGGCCCGCGGCGCGACCGCTTTCGTCAAAGGCCGCCCAGACGCATGGCTGGTCGGCTTGCACACGGGCCCCGGCGAAGTAATCGGGGTCGCGCTCGATGTTGAGCCGGATGCTCGAACCCATCGAGGTGGCGCGGAACAAGTCCTCGAGCGCCGCGTGGTCCTCGGGACCGGCGGGACGGATGGTCAGCCCAACCATTGTTCCATCTCCTCCTCATGTTGAGTTGTGACAAGCAACGGCATCTTCATGTCACCGAACCTACCACCCCGGAGGGCGGCCAGGGAAGCCGCGAGCCGGGTGGTCCACCCACCGGGCAACTTCCGGATCCGGAGCGGCGCAAGCTGGCGGAGCCGCAGGGCCTGATCGAAGTACGGGTTTCGTCGTAGCAGCTGGATGATCGAGGGTCCGGGGGCCGGGTCCTCCAGCCAGAGGTCGTAGCTGGGCCGCTGCGGTATGGCAGCCACCAGGCCGCGGCTTGCAGTCTCCAGCAAGGCGGCGAGCACCTCGCTTTCATGGAGTTTTTCCCCGACCAGATCCGACACCGCGCCACTGCGTCCGGTGAAGCGGAGGCGGGGAAGCCCGTTGGTCGCGGTGACCCGCACCCGGTCGCCGCTGCGGTAGCGGAACAGGCCGCCGGCGGTGGTGAGCAGCACCTCGTAATCGCAGCCTGGCTTCAGGTAGCGGAGTTCGGTGAAGCGGCCTTCCTCGTCGAGAAATTCATGCCAGTGGCACTCCGCCGCGAGCCGCGGGCTGCCGTCGATCGCATCCGGCAGCGAGGTGATGCCCTCGGTGGCGAGCAGGCCTTTTGACTCGATGGCGACCGCGCCGAGCCGCTCGCGGAGCAGTGGAATCCACGGCGCGCTCGATGCGTCCGCCCAGCAACTCGCCAGCGCGAGCTTCGGCCAGAGGTCGCTCCAGGTCTTGCCGGGGCGGCGGCGTTGCACGGCGGCATCGATGCCTAACAGAAACGTCGGGCTCCACACCGAGATCAGGCTGAGGTCCGGCGTGGCGAGCAGGGTCTCGGCGGTCTCATCGAACAGCGCCGACAGATCGCCGCTGAGATTGGGGACGACCAGCCAGTCCGCCAGCCGCGCACCCACGGCTTCAGGGAAATAGGCGGCGTCGCCCGTCATCCCGACCGGCAGGCCGCCGGGCGTGGTTTCCGCGGCCATCCCGGCGGGTGACAATGCCCAGTAAGCCCGACCGGCGAAGACTTCCGGCCGCCGCGTCCGCCAGCCGCCGAACCACGCCGCCAGCCCGCACGCGAACTCTTCCTGCAAACCGGCGGTCAGCGGGATCCACTTGGGTCGCGACGAGGTGCCGGAGCTGCGCTCGAAGCCGAGGAGCTCATCGCAGGCCAGCACGCCGCGTTCGCCGTTCGCGGCGCGCTCGATCCAACTCCGATGATCCTCGTAGTTCATCGGCGGGATCGCTTCGCGGAACTCCTCCGGGCTGCGGATCGCGCCAAAGCCGTGGGCGCGGCCGAACTCCGTGCCGGCATGTCGTTCTAACAGGCCTCGCAGCCGCGACCACGGATCGCCAGACACCGCGGCATGCGGCTCCAGCGCAGTGAACAGGGCGGCGGCGCGGGGATTCATGATGTGGAGTGCTGCGGCAGGACGCAGCTTTGGCTTGGAGGGCGAACGCTCCGTTCTGCTGGCCACGAACTGCCCTTCCGGCGGGTCCGCGGCAGGCGGGGTGCGGCGGACTTCACCCCGAGCCAAAGCGACGTCGTGCCGTCGCACTCCATAGGTAGCCGGGGCAGCCAGCCTGGAAGAGCGAGTTTCATGGTTCTTCCGCGCACCCTTCGCGGAACGCGGCAAGCGCCCCGCGGCGCAAGTTGTCAGCGCGCATCTCGGTCAGGCAGACCAGTTCCTCGCCGCTGGCGTAGCCGGGATTGCGCTTCAGGAAAAAGCAGACCCACGGGTTCTGCCGGCGCTCCTGCGAACTCGCTGCGATCTCCCCGCGCAGGTGGCCGTGGCTGGCGGGAAAGCGGATCACGCCTTCGTCCGGTTTCCACGCGTCGCCAAACAAGCCCCGCGCCACCCGTGACGCCAGGTCTTCCCACGCCGGCTCCTGCTGATCCGGGTGCGGATGGAAGCGCCGTGCGAACAGGGGCAGGTAAAGATAAGTGCGATGGCCCTTCGACAGCAGGAACCAGAACAAGGGCCGGCCGCTCTCCGCCCGCCACTCGCCCGCGCGGCGGCAGAAGGCACGCACCAGTTCCTGGGTGCCCCAGCAGCTCCGGTCGATGATGGTGTCGCCGGAAAACAGGATGTCGCCCTCGGGAAGCATGCCCGCCGGATTCCATGCGAGGGTGGTGAAGCCCCGCAATTTGCCAGCCTCGTCGTGCAGCATCAGCACCTCGTCCTTCCGCGCGAGATCCGCATCGAAGCGCTCGCGCGGCACCGCCTCGTAGTGCTCGGTCATCAAGGCGTGCATTGCGTCGCGCTCGGCGTCCGTCAGCGAGGCGGCGGCGCGGGCGGAACTTGTGAGAACGATGGCATTCAGCGCAGGCATGCGGCGATCAGGATGGAGACCATGAGATACTGCGAAGGCATGCGGACGAAGTCGGTGATCAGGTTCAACCTCGCATGCGCCGGGCCGTCCGGCACGAAATAGATGCCGTTCGCCGGGCCCGCGGTGGACTTGCGGAAACGCAGGACGAAGAACACTTCGGCCGCCAGGGTGAGCAGCGTGAGCGTGATCCACAAAGCGACATCGCCGGGCACGCGCGGCAGCCACCACAGCGCGATCGCCGCGTGGACGGCATCGTGAGAGAGCCCGTGGTTGGTGCTCCATTTCTGCCAGGCGCAGAGCGGCAGCTCGATGATCGTCCGCAGCGCCATCGAGGCCCCGAGCCAGGCGTAGGCCGGGTGCTGGTTCCACAGCAGGACCGGCAGCAGCAGCCACAGCGTCGCCGCGTGGACCAGCCACGCCGCCTTGGCCCGCGAGATCGGCCCGCCGAGTTTGCCCGGCTGATTTTGCCAGGCATGGAAGAGCGGCGCGGCCAACTGGAATGCGAGCAAGCCCGCCGCCGCCCACAGCGGCATCCTCTCGACCGCGATGTGCCACGCCTCTTTCATACCTTCAGCCGTTTGCGTTCCGACGCGCGGCCGGCCAGCGACTTGCCGTCGATGAGTTCGCGGATGCCGCGCGCGATGGCATCCGTGTCGTGGTAGAGAAAGCGCGCCGCGCCGGTGCGGCGGAGGTCGTCGGTCTGCTGCCGCAGGATCTCGACGTCCTGGTTCAGGATGGCTCCGGCGAAGGGTTGGAACACCAGCTGGATGAGCCCTCCGAGCGGCTCGAAGCGGACGCCGAGATAGGTGAAGACCCGCGTGCGCTCCGGGCCTTCCGGCGTGCACTGGCTCATGACCACATACTGCCGTTTCTCACTCATCCGGTAGTCGACCCGCGTGACGTACGGTAGTTGGAAACGGTCGACGTGTCGCACGGAGCTGCCTGCCGGCACCAGCAGCTTGCCGATCCACGAATCCATCCTCTCCTCGCCGAGGAACTCCGCCTCGATCCAATCCTCGCCGCTGGTGATCTCGAGTTCGATTTCCTTGCTCTCCTCGCCGCGGAATAGCCCGCGGTGGACGTGCGCGGTGTGCGGGACATCGAGGAAATTCTCGACGCAGTGGAAGGCATCGGCTTCGAACACCCGCTCCATCACGAAGTGCCGCCAACCCGGTTCGCCGAGCCACGGGAACAGCGGCGGCTCTCGGTCGGGCTCCGTTTTCGCCGCGGACGCCATCCACACCCAGACGAAGCCCTGCTGCTCCTTCACCGGATACGCTTTGACGCGGATCGCGCGGCAGGCATCCGGCTCGCAGGCGGAGGGGATCCTCGTGCAATGCCCGTCCGCGCCCCAGCTCCAGCCGTGGTAGGCGCAGCGCAGGCCGTCGGCGGTCACTTTGCCGCGGGACAGCGCGAGGTTGCGGTGCGCGCAGCGATCGACCAGGGCGGCCGCAGTTCCGCTCGCGTCGCGGAAGATCGCGAGCGCCTCGCCCAGAATCGTCCGCGCCAGCGGTCCCTTGGCGAGCTGTCGCGAGCGGCAGGCGATGTACCAATGTCCCCGGAGCACGGCGAAGGTCTAACCTCCGGGGTGCGCGGCTGGCGAATCGTTTCGCTGGAGCAAATCATACCAAATCTTGATGCCAATGGAGTTTGTGAGGAGCGAAAATCCCGATTGGCTCTCAGAGCCGGGCGGTGTAGTTTCGAGCATGAGCATCACACACCAAACCGTCGTCGACGGCGAGGGAAAGCCTGCGGCGGCTTTGATCCCTTGGGCCGAGTTCCTCCGTATCCGGGACCTGCTAGCGGACTGTGAGGTGACCGACGAAGAAGCCTTGGCCATGCGGGAGGCGGAACAGGATCGCCGTGCCGGTAATCGCGAGGCATTCATCGATCTTGCGTCGCTAAAAGCCGAGCTCTCTTTGTGACGTGCGGCGCATTGTCCTCCATCGGCGGGCTGCGAAGTATCTCCGGTGCATGCCACGCGAGAGGCAACTTCAGTTGGTGCTGGATTTGGAGGAATTGGCAGCATTGCAGAAGCTGACCGAGCACCCGAACGTGAAGCTTTTGACGGGAGAATTCGCAGGATGGTTCCGGCTCCGCGCGGGAGTTTATCGGGCCATCTTTCAGCCCCGCCGCGAGGATGGCGACGAGATCCTTTACGTGGATTACATCGGTCCTCGCGGCGATGCCTACTAGGGCATCCCTGAGTTCTCCGAGGTCGTGACGAGGGGCCGGGACATCATAATGCCCGATGTTACCGCCTCCACTATCGATTGGTCAAAGCGTCCGGCTTCGGGTGAAGTGCGGACGCGCCATGATTTCCGCCCGCCTGCTTCCCCGGCTCCGCCATCGTGCGGACTTGCGGACGCTCGGCTTCGTCGGGCTGGAGCTCGTTTTGCTGGCGGGGACGTGGAGCGGCGTCTGGCGACATCCGGTGGCGGTGGCGGCGTCGTTTGGGTTCGCGTTTGTCTGCTGCATCGTCGCGCACAACCACATGCACCTGCCGCTATTCCGCGGGCGGGGCTGGAACCGGTGGTTCCAAGTGCTTCTCATGTTCGGCTCCGGCCAGCCGCCGACCGGAATCGTGACGGCGCACAACGAACGCCACCACGGGCAGCCGGACAGCGAGGACGACTTCGTCCGCACCAGCCTGGCCCGCTTCCGCTGGAACGCGCTGAACCTCCTCGCGTTTCCCTTTCTCTCGATCGCCGCGATGTATCGCGAGAAGCCGGACGACCTGCGCCGCTGGAAAAGCGCGCGGCCGCATCTGTATCGGCAGGCGCTGTTAGAGCGATCGCTGTTCTATCCCGCGCTGGTCCTGCTGCTGGTGCTCGACTGGCGGGCGACGCTGCTCTTCCTGCTGCTGCCGTGGATCACCGCGCAGCTCGCGCTGGTCGGCGTGAATCTGTTGCAGCACCAGGACTGCGATACGGGCTCCGAATACGACCACTCGCGCAATGTCACCGGAGTGCTGGCGAACTGGCTGCTCCTGAACAACGGCTACCATACCGCGCATCATCTCCGGCCGTCGCTGCATTGGAGCCTGCTGCCGGAATTCCACCGCCGGCACGTGGTGCCGCGGATGGATCCGTCTTTGGACCACCGGAGCTTCCTCGGCCTACTGATCGAACGCCTGCGACGCCCTCCCGTGAACCATGCCCGCTGAAGCCGTCATCTCCCGACCGGGCATCGATTTCACCCGGCCCTTCTTCCCGCTCCACCTCACGACGCTGGCGCAGGTTCCGTCGTGGGATCGATTGGACGATCGTCACCGGCTGCGTTACTCGCAGCTCCACGCGCTCTATCTGAACGAGCAAACGGTGTTCTTCGAGGAACTGCTGGCGAGCACCGTGCTGCCCGCCTTGTATGAGCGGCCGGACCGGATCGGCGAGGATCTGGCGGCGGACCTGCGGCAGTTCGAGGTGGAGGAAAAGCGGCACTCGCGGTGGTTCCGTGAACTCAACCGGCGGGTCGATCCGCAGCGCTACTCGCTGGAGAAGGGCAGCCATGTTTTCGTCCCGGTGAATGCCCGGATGCAGGCCGTCGCCGGCTGGTTCGCACGGCGGCCCTTCGCCTTTCCGCTGTGGATCTGGCTGATGCTGATCCAGGAGGAACGCTCGATCGCGGTGGCGCGCGAGTGCTTGAAGAAGGACGCCGGGATCGAGCCCTCGTTCCGCGAACTGCACCGCAAGCACCTCGCGGACGAGATCGATCACGTCCAGTGGGACCTCAAGCTGGTCGAGCGCGTGTGGTTGCCGCTGCCGAGGTGGCAGCGGCGGCTCCAGGCGAGGCTGTTCGGCGCGATGATGGGGGAATTCTTCACCACCCCGAAGCGCGCGGCGAAGCTCGTGCTGCAATCGTTGTTAGACGAGTTCCCGGAGCTTCACCCGCTCGCGCCGCAGCTTCACGGCGAGCTGCGCGAGCTCGCGACCTCGCGCGACTACCATGCCAGCCACTACAGCCGCGAGTCGACGCCGCGCTGCTTCGCGCTGTTCGACGAACTGCCGGAGTTCCGCAACATCGGCCGTCACCTGCTTGCCTACCAACGGCCATGAACGACGACTTCGCCATTCCCGGACGCTTGAACGTGTGGATCGCCGCGGGGCAGGCGGCGGTGCTGCTCGGTTTACTGGCGGCGGCCGGCTTTGTCCATTCGCCATGGGCGCTTGCGGGATTGGCCCTCGGCTACGCGCTGGTGATGAATTCCGCCTACGCGATGCTCCACGAGGCGGAGCACGGGTCGCTGCATCGGAACCGTGTCGTGAACGATGCCGTCGGTGCCGGACTCGCCTTGTTCTTTCCCGCGCCTTTCCACCTGCTGCGACAAGGGCACATCGGCCACCACCTGCGCAACCGCTCGGACGACGAAGCCTTCGACTTCTATTTCGACGGCGAGAGCCGCGTGTGGAAGACGCTGCAGCTGTATGGCATCCTCACCGGCTTCTTCTATGTGGCCGTGGTGCTGGGAAACCTCGTGGCGCTGCTCCATCCGCGGTGGTTGAAAGCGAAGTGGGGGGATTTTGACCGGCCGACCAAGGCACTGCTCGACTCGCTGAACCCGCGCTATTTCCGGCTGATCCGGATCGAAGCCTTCGCGGTGATCGCGCTGCACGCCGGCTGGATGGCGGTGTGGCGGGTGCCGGCGTGGCATTACTTCATTCTCTTATGAAACTGGTGTTCGGCGCCCCGTTTCTTTGATGTTTTTCCGAGGCCGTGGCCTTGAGGGGTGCTGTTAGGCAGCTTCGGCGTGCTGTGGTCGGCGCTCCAGTACGTCCACCATTTCGGGACCGAGCGCGACGTGCTGAAGGGCGCGCGCAACCTGCGGACTTGGAAGTGGCTCGACGCGCTGTGGCTGAACCACAACTGGCACCGCAACCACCACGCGCGGCCGACCGTGCCGTGGGTCCATCTGCCGGAGATCGGCGACCGGCACGACGGCGAGCGCGGCCGCCTGCTCGCCGCCTACCTGCGGATGTGGCGCGGACCGCGGCACACCGACGAACGCGTGGAGAACCATCATGCCGGGAAAATCATCCGCTGATCCCAAGGGCGCGCCGCTCGCGATGCTGCTCTTGAACCTGCTGCCGCTGCTGCACGCGGCGGGGACGATCGCGTGCCTGTTCACGCCGCTTTCCTGGCCGCAGCGGATCGGGCTGGCGGCGGCGGTGTTCTACCTCGCCCCGCTGATGCCGGGCCGGCTGTTGCGCGAGTCGCTGCGGGGATGTCCGCGCGACATCGCGGTCGGCTCGCCGGCCTTCCTGCGCTGGTGGGCCTGCTTCCAGTGCCAGGTGCTGTTCCTGCGCTTCCCCGCGGCGGAAGAGTTGCTGCGGATGGTGCCGGGGCTGTACTCGCTGTGGTTGCGCTTGTGGGGCTCGCGGATTGGAAAACTGACCTACTGGGCTCCTCGTACCATCATCCTCGACCGCGGGTTTCTGGACGTCGGCGACCACGTCGTGATCGGTGCCGGGGTGCGCTTGAATCCGCACGTGATGGAGCGCGACGAAGTGCCGGTGCTGCGGCTGGCCCCGGTGAAGATCGGCGACCGTGCCTTGATCGGCGGCTACTCGCTGCTGACCGCCGGCACCGAGATCGCGGACGACGAGGCGACCCGCGCGTTTTTGATTTCCCCACCCTTCAGCCGGTGGAAGAATGGCAAACGACTCCGCGACTCTTTATGAAATCCCTGCTCCTCCTGTTCGCCCTGTGTCTCCCCGTCCTTGCTTCGGAAGAAGACAAGGAAGCGCTCCGCAAGTTGCGCGGCATCTATGAACAGGCGATCGCCGCGCGCGACCTGTCCGCGTTGCAGCCGCATCTCGCGGCGGACTTTTCCGGCGTGATGATCACGGCCGACGAGGTGAAGGGTTTCCAAGGGGTCCTCGACTACTGGAAGAAGGTGGAGGGATTCATCGGCGACAAGGGGACCTACAAGGTGACGCTCGATCCCGATGACACGCTGTTCGAAGGCAATCTCGCGATCGCCAAGGGCCGGGCGCTGGAGCAGGTGACGCGCGGTGGCAAGAGCTTCGAGTTCACCTCGCAGTGGACGGCCATCGCGAGAAAGGAAGGCGGGGCGTGGAAGCTGGTGCGGATCCACGCGGCGATCGATCCGGTGGGGAATCCGATCATCGGGGCGCTCCAGGGGATGACGAAGTGGATCATCGGCGGGGTGTGCGCGCTGGCGGGATTGCTGCTCGGACGGCTGCTGCCGCGGAAGCGGCGTTCCTAGGCTTTGGGAGCGCTGGCTTTCCCGGCCTTCGTAGCCTTGGCGAAGTAGGCAGCCGGCGAGTCTTCTAGTGCCACTTCACTCACGCCGACTGAAGTCAGCGCTCCCATCCGCGTGGCGGATGAGGTGGTACTTGCCGCTTTCGAATTCTCCGAGGTCCTGGCGGGTGCCGTCGGGCCAGAGGATGTTCGCTTCGACCGGTGCGGCATTGCCGGCAAGGCCGATCACCACGCGGCGGTCGCCTTGGGCGGTGAAGCCGGAGACGTTGAGGACGGTGTGGCTCCAACGCTCTGCGCCTTGGGAAAGCTCCAGCACCGCGCCGGTGGCGTCGGTGGTGACGGCGCGCCCGTCGCCTTTCACGTCGAAGCCGATCCACGCGGCGGGCTTGCTACGACGGTTCTCGTAGAACAGCACGGGATCGAACTGCCGGGTCAGCACCAGCTCGGCGTCACCGTCGTTGTCGAAGTCGGCGAGCGCCACGCCGCGGGTGTTGCCGAGGCGCGACAGGCCGGTGATCTCCGCGGCCTCATGGAAAGTCCCGCCGCGGTTCAGCAGCACGCGGTTCGCCTGCTGGCCCCAGATCGAGTAGCCGCGCATGTCGCCCCAGCGGTCGGCGTAGGCGTGGACCGTCGGATCGCTGCGGGCGATCTGGCCGTTCACGTACCAGTAGTCGCGCGGCTCGGGGAAGCGGCGGTCCATGTGATCGTCGACCATGCCGTTCGCCTGCACCATGTCCGGCCAGCCGTCGAGGTCGAGGTCGGCGACACCGGCACCCCAGCCGAAGCGCTTCGGGTTGAGCGCGCCGCGCTTGGAGGCCTCGTTGTGGAAAACCACGCCGTCCTTGGTGCGCTCGGTCATCCACAGCAGGCTGCCTTCCGCCTGGAGCGGCGCGTGGACGTTCGAGACATGGACATCCGGCGTGCCGCTGCGGTCGAAGTCGGCGATGCTGGCGTTCATGCCCTTGTAGGTGTCGCGGCCGATGCTTCCGAAATGTTGGCCCTCGATCCGTCGGAAGCCTTTGCCCTGCTGGTTCAGATAAAGGTCGTCCGGCCCGAAGTCGGAGGCGGCGTAGACGTCCGGCCAGCCGTCGCCGTCGAAGTCCGCGGAATTCAGCGCGAGCGTCCAGTGCGTCTCCGGCATGCCGAGTTCGACGATGTCCTCCTCGTCGAAGCCGCCGTCGCCGCGGTTGCGGTAGAAGCGGTTCAAGCCGCCGTTGTCCGCCTTGTGCCAGCTGGCGTGCATGAAGTGGAACATCCGGCGGTCGCCGTCGTAGGCCGGCTGCGGCAAGCGGAAAGGATTGAGCGGGGTGGGCGTGTCGTAGCCGGGAAGATAGGGCGTCATCGAATTGCCGAGTAGCAGGTCGAGGTCGCCGTCGCGGTCGGGATCGAAGAACATCGCGGCGACGCAGGTGTGGTGGCCCTTGATCCCGGCGGCGGCGGTGATGTCGGTGAAGCCGAGCTTGCCGGTCTCTAACAATTCGTTCCGCAGCAGCCGGCTGGTGCCGAAACCGATGCCGAGGAAGAGGTCCTGATCGCCGTCGTTGTCATAGTCGGCGAAGACCGCGCAGGACGGCAGGCCGTGGCTGGCGGGGTCGTTCCGTACTGCCTCGAGCGCGGGGATTTCGATCCGCTCGAAAGTCAGGTTGCCGGTGTTGCGGAACAGCGTGCAGCGGTCCTGCGGGCGCTTCATCGGGCGGGTGAGGAAGAGGTCCTGCAAGCCGTCGCCATCGACATCGGCCACGGACGCGGCGTCGCCGACCGAGAGGATCCACTTGCCGACGTGCTGGAGGCGGGGATCGATGTCGGTGAGGACGCTGCCGAGCTCGGAGGGAAAGAGATCCTTCTCCACCCAGGCGAATCCGGGGTCCTCGGTCACGCCGCGCGGGGTGCGGTCGAGGAGGAATGCCGCTCCTAACAGACAAGCGGCGAGCGCGGCGCGGGAGGCGAGATCCTTGCGGTCGGGGAAGGTCCGGGATTTCCACCAGGCCATCGCGAAGCGGACGGTCTGCACGGTGAAGGCGGCGTAGAACAGCGTGTAGTAGCTCTGGCGGAAGTGGAACGCGAGATCGACCACGGTGATCGCGGCGGCGACGGCGATCTGCGCCTTCTTGCCCGGCGGCGAAGTGGCCGGGTCGGTCAGCATGTAGAAGGTGAAGAGGAAGAAGGCCGGGGCGGTGAGGGTGCCGAGCCAGATCGCTTCCGGCGGGACGTGGTGGCGCATGACCCAGGCGCGGAAGGCGGTCTGGAGCATGTAGAAGACGAGGAAGGAGCCGACCAGCCAACCGCGGCCGATCTGTCGCATGAAGACCACCAGCGCGAGCCCGGCGAGGAACATCGCGATCGCCCAGGTGCCGCCCCATTGGTAGGCGGGGGCCGGCGAGACGAGGCCGCCGCCGAGCGCCATGCTGGCGATCAGTCCGAAGAGCGCGGGGTTGTAAACATGGCGGCCGTTCACGGTGAAGAGGTGCTTCGAGCCGATCGCCAGCAGCGGCGGGAGCATCGGCAGCCAAGGGCTGGAGCCGTAGTCGAGCAGCAGGCAAAGCCCGCAGCCGGTGATCAGGCCGCTCCACGGGAAGCCGCCGCGCTTCCGGAACAGGCGGTTGAGCAGGTAGTCGGCGACGACGGCGGTGACCACGACCAGCGCGGCCTGTCCCGGAGTCCGGCCGAAGCCGAGGAAGGCGAGGCCGCACAGCACGTAGCCGCCGAGCAGCAGCGCGAACCAAGGGCGGGGATCGCTTTTGCGGGGAAGTCCGTCGTCCATCCGGACGACCATGGGCGCTGATGGGCTGGAACGCCAATCGACAAGTTCGGCTGGATCATCGGGAATGGCGATGATTTCACGGGATCTTCATTTTTACCGCATCGCATCTTCGGCGGGGCAATCGCAGCATCCGGCGATGAACGAACTGAAGCAGGTCCGCATCGCGGTCGGGATCGTGATCTTCGGCCTGGTGATCAGCGGGGTGACGGCGTTTCCATTGCTGCATGAGCTGAACTTGCTCGCATTCCTGCTGGTCGGTGAAGGCCGCTACGAGCCGGAACTGCACACCGGACTGGTGCATTGGATCCTGACGGTGCGCGAAGGGCTGGAGGTGACTTACGGAAAGTATCCCTTCATCGCCTACGGCACCGACTGGCTGGCCTTTGCCCACCTGATGATCGCGCTGTTTTTCATCCTGCCGTGGCAGGACCCGGTCCGCTACGAAGGCGTGCTGAAGGTCGGGGTCGCGGCGTCGTTGCTGGTCATCCCGCTGGCTTTCATCTGTGGCCCGCTGCGCGGGATTCCCTTCTGGTGGCGGATCATCGACTGCTCGTTCGGCCTGCTTTGCCTGCCACCGCTGCTGTTCGCGCTGCGGAAGGTCCGATCGCTGGCGGGCTAATTCCGGACCTTGCCAGAGGCGGGCGGAGCATGGATGGTCCCGCCCGCCCATGCTTGCCGAGATTTTCACTCCCGAACTCTGGAACAACATCCGCGAGGCGATCCCGGTCATCATCTCGCTGATCATCATCGAGGGCCTGCTGTCGGTCGACAACGCGCTGGCGATCGCCGCGATGGCGTCCCATCTGCCCGGGAAGCAGAAATACTGGGCGCTGAAGGTCGGGATCCTCGGGGCCTACGTGTTCCGCGGCCTGGCATTGCTGCTGGCGGCCTACATCATTGCCAACCCCTGGCTGAAATTGCTGGGTGCCGCGTACTTGATCCACCTGATGGCGCATCATTTCGTCGCGCGCCACAAGGCGGGAGAGCCCGAGCTGGACGACGCCGGGCAGGCGATCACCAAGTCCGCCGGCCGCGGATTCTGGGCCACGGTCGCGTCGATCGAGCTGATGGACCTGAGCCTCGGCGTCGACAACGTGGTCGCCGCGGTGGCGCTGAGCGACAAGATGTGGGTGGTCTGCACCGGCGTTTTCATCGGGATCCTGGCGCTGCGCTTTGTCGCCGGACACTGCATCAAGCTGATCGAGAAGTTCCCGGTGCTGGAGCACACCGCCTTCCTGCTGATCGGCTTTGTCGGGCTGCTGCTGGTGTCGGAGCTGACCTTCCACGTGGACATCCACACGACGGAGAAATTCATCGGCATCGTATCGATCATCGCGTTCACGATCTGGTATTCGAAGAGCGCGCCGGTGCGGGCGGTGATGAAGCCGGTGAACGCGGGCCTGATGCTGCCGTTGCGTGCCTACGACTTCGTGCTCGGCGGGGTGTTTTCGATCCTCTGGTATCCGTTCAAGATGCTCTTCAAGAAGGCGCATGTCCCCGAGCCGATCGAGGAAGTGGAGCACGCGGTTGAGATCATCCACGACTCCGAGGCTCACGAGGCGGCGGCGAAGAAGGGGGAGTGACGCGGCAGGCGTTGGCGATGAAGGGCTCGAAGATGGGTCGGGCCTTCAGGGACCGTTCTGCGGACTTCAGTCCAATGCCTTTAAGGATTCAATAATTTGCGGTTCCCCCATTTTGCACTGGTACTATACAACCGTTTGATTTGATTGCGCGGATGCCTCATGCATCCAAGCCTCTTCCTGCGTTCT
>Ga0247843_1005418_pt1 | contig 17789 bp, 3 predicted proteins | sample LaCruzMarch2017__FD_192420 | JGI IMG/M metagenome (GOLD analysis project Ga0247843, IMG submission 192420) | Freshwater microbial communities from meromictic Lake La Cruz, Castile-La Mancha, Spain - LaCruzMarch2017_8m | ecosystem: Environmental > Aquatic > Freshwater > Lake | place: Spain... | reverse complement strand
CCCGGAGATCTACAGATCTACGGCGATGGCACAGCCACATATTCCTATGTTAATTTTATCATTGACTACAACAAAAGTTACGGCTTGCCTGGTACTGCCAATCTTGAATCAAGAATCAATAATTTAGATGTTCGGTTGGCCTACCGCGTGGCGGGCTTTACTGACAAAAGATATCTGCAGCTGCTGAGTGATCGCAGCAGTCCTGCCACTTACAATCGCAGTCTGCTGATTCCGGATGAAAACTACAACATACTGTTGTATCGCAACGAAGTGTTTGCCAGCATCAACTATTCGGCAGTGACCATTGAGCGCACCGAATCAGGTTGGGCAGTGTACGGCAACAGCATAGCCAATCCTTATTTCCAAATCCTGCCCAGCATCATCAACAACAACTATACCACGCTACGCATTGGTAACACAACCATACGTATGCAAAAAGATTTTTCCGACACAGTGACCTTGATCCCTTATGGTTATATCTTCCGCAGCCTTAATGCAGTGGTGGACTTCTTGTTGAGCTATGGCCAGTTCTTGAACACATCAGGATTTGCCTACAACACACTAGAAAATACCGTGTTGCTGAACTGGGAGCAGATGGCACAGGAATTTGTGTACTGGTACAATCAAGGTTGGTCAGTGGGCGCATTGATACAGCTTAATCCCAGCAGCGAAAAACTAGAATTCTACAGACAAAACGCAGTGGTAGTGAATTTGCTGGAAGCCAAGCGCGAAGATGTCTTGGTCAACCAAAACAAGCAGGCTCTGCGCATAAGAGATTACAGCGTGTACAGAGATGGCAACTTGTTTGAACTCACAGCGCTGAACGAAAATACCATTGGTTATGTGAATCTCAAACTCACCAACTACGAACACATCATCATCGTTGACAACATCACAGACTTTGATGATTTGATCTATCAGCCATTGACAGGTCTGCGCCAAGGCCGCTTGATATATCAAGGCATCAAGTCAGCCGAATGGGACGGCACCATGGATGCGCCCGGCTTTATCATCAACTTGCCTAGTGTGGCCGAGTGGAATTCGGGCCTGAAGTATGCCAAAGGGCAAGTGGTCAAGTTCAAGAATTTTTACTATCAGGCCAATGTCACTGTGGATCCTGCTGAAACATTTGATTACGATCTATGGAACAAGATAGTTTATCGTCCAGATCAAGAAGGTATGTTGCCCAACCTGGCTCTCAAGGCCATACAAAGCACACAGTTCTACGATCAGCACGCAGACAATCTAAATGCCGATGCAGAACTGTTGGGATTTGGACTCACAGGATTCCGTCCTAGAGAATACATGGCCAGTATCGAACTTGATACTGTGAGCCAGATGAATGCTTATCAAGACTTTATCGGCACCAAAGGCACACCACGCAGCTTGTACTACTATGATCAGGCCATAATCAACGGCGACGACTTGAGTTATGATGTCTACGAAAACTGGGCCATACAGCGTGCCACCTACGGTGCAACGGCCACCAATGCCTTTATAGAATTCACACTTGACAGCACTGTGCTGACCAGCAATCCCAGCACCAGCCAGTTTGTGGTTCTGGGAGAAACTACCGAAGCAGATCAAGCCACGCTGATCACGGATCTATATGCTGTGAGCCAGCCCATTACCACAACTCAAATACTGCCCATACTGCAGGCCACCTATCCCGACAAGTTCTTGCCCACGGCAGGATATGTGGACAGCCGTGACGTTGAAATCCAACTGTTCTCATTGGACGATCTCACCAGCCTTACAGCCGAACTGGACAAGGTCACCAATCTAGCCGAAATATGGATCGCCAAAATCAACGAATCCGATTGGGGTGTTTTCAAATGCCAGAATCTGTCAGTGACCCTGGTCCTGGCACAGGATAATCTAGATGGCCAGACGCTGTTGATATTCTCTGGCAATCACGGACTCACTGTGGATCAGACCATCATCATCAAAGAGTTCAACACCAGTTTGCAGGGTGCCTTCCGCGTGATCAGCGTGCCCAATGATACCACTGTGCTGATTGACATCGCATTGCCCGATGGTGTGACCACACTGGTAGGCGAAGGTGTGGTGTTTGAATTGGCCACTGTGCGTGTGGCACAGCCCAGCAGCCTAGCAGATCTAGCCATACTGTTTGATCTGTCCACCACCAACAAGGTCTGGATTGACAACAACGGCCAAGGTCGCTGGCAAACATTGGAAAAGCAAAATCCCTATACCGCCACCACTGACTACGAATACGCTGGCACCGAACTGTACGGATCTGCTGTGTGCCAGACTGCTGACAACGGCAATGTGCTGATTGGTGCTCCTGGCAGTTATACTTCAGGCGTGGTCATACCTTACTATCTAGATGGCAATGTGTATGTGGCCGAATCGCCAGTGACTGTGCCCAGTACCTGGACCAACTACAGTGATTTTGGCCGCGTGGGAGATTCAGCAGGAGATATCTGGGCTGCGTTCAGCACTGGCATTGGCACAGTTCCAGGATATAATACAGACTTCCGTGTGGTAGTTATGCAAAAAACTGATCGTGGGTTTGAGCCCAGACAGTTGTTGCCCGGTGGCAGCACAGGAACGCAGGGATATTTCACAGGCGATATCAAATTCAGCCAAGACACTTATTGGCTGTATGTGAGCAATCCAGTAGATAAAAAAGTACAGGTTTACCAAAAAAATCGATTCCAACAGCAGGAGACTGATTTTGCCTGCGACGGCAGCCAATATATCTTTAACATCGACACTGACCTAGTGCGTGTAGATCAAAGTTCGCAGTTTGCGGTGTCATTGAATGACACTGTGCAGTCCTACAATCAAGATTACACAGCCAGTACCACACGCATTAGTATGCGTGTTCCTCCCGCTGCACCAACCGTGACTCAAGTGGCCAACATGACCGCAGGTGTGAATACCATCACAGTATCCAGCACTGTGGGCCTGGCAGTGGCACAGCGTGTGTCAGGCATAGGCATAGTACCAAATACAAAGGTAACTGCAGTTGACACCACCAACAATGTGATAACCTTGGATGTGAACACCACTGCCACAGCCACAAATGTGGATGTGACATTTACCAATATTTTATATGTCACAAGATGGAGCCGAGATCCTGACGCAGAATACTGGGGATTTGACGCCAATCCTTTGCGTCCCAACGGTATCACTAGATCATTCCCAATAGATATGCTGGCCGGAGCCACACCAGATCCCGAATCGGTGGGTGTGTACTACAACAATGAATTGATGAGGGTTAATAATTTCCCTGCCACTGACGGTGATTATACCTATGATTATCCCAATCGCAGGATAGTGTTTAATTTCACACCACCGGCCACTTCCAGCCAAGCCGTGACCTACATCGCGCAGGATTATTATACTCCTGTAACAGATATCATCAACTCACCAGGACAGGTGTTTGGTGTGAGCTGTGCCACAGACAGCGATGGTTCTGTGCTGGTAGTGGGCGACAGCGACGAAAACACCAGCACACTGGGCGGCGATCGCGATGGCCTGGCCTATGTGTACAGCAAGGGCTCTATCAGTTACAAAGTCAGCAATGTCAGTCAACAACTTTATACCACTCCAGTGGCCATATCTGGACAGCCGCAAGTTCGACTGAACGGTCGCCTTCTCAACATTGATACAGATACCACCATTGGAGAATATGTTTACGAAACCAATATCTCCGAACCTGATTACACCGGCAATGCTGCCATCATGTTGGATGCCAACGTGGTACAAAATGTAGGCGACATCATTGACATCAGTTACAACAAGTTTACAACCACACAGAAACTGGCCAACCCACAGGCCAACATTGGCAACAGTGAATTTGGCGGATCGGTCAGTTGCAATTCGTCGGGCTCGGCTCTGTTGATAGGTGCGCCCAATGGTAACACAGCAGTTTTAGCGTCGGGATTTGTGGCACGCATAGAAGATCAAGCTGCTGTGTACGGCACCATCACAGGCAACGTTGTGAACCCAGTGGTCACAGCAGGATCCAATTTCAGGATCAACAATTACTTTGTGGAGTTTGATGCTGCCAACATAGCCAGCGTATCTTTGTCAAATGTGTGCCAGATCACCACTGCCACTGCGCACGGATTCTACACCGGAGAAACTGTGGTCATTGACGGCCTCAATGGCGGGGTGTTGAATCTCAATGATAAATCTTACTATGTAAAAGTCACAGGATCTACCACTTTCAATATATTTGATCAAGGCATCATCAGTAATGTTGTGGCCAGCAGCACAGTCACAGTGACCAGTAATGTGGCAGCCAACCTAGACCTAGGATTGGCCATACAGGTGTTCAATCCTGTGGAGATATCGGGTGTCAGCGGCATAGCCAATGTGAACAATACCACTGCCAATCCTTATTGGTTGGCACGCAAGGCCAACGGCAATAGCAGCACCCAGTTCCAACTTTTCCGCGGTGTTGGCATCTACGACATCTTGTTTGAAACCGAAGGCAATGTAAATCAAACCTTGGTATTGACAAGTTCTAACCCATCCATCACTCGTGGCACAGCAGTGGTGTTGGAAAGCAACAGCGCATCTACTTTGAACAACACAGTGTACTATGCAGGCAACATTGGAATTTACACTGACGGTGGCAGCGGTTCGTCCTACAACAGTTTCGTACTTTATCAAGATCCCGGTCTGATCATACCTGTGTCGCCCATTGGCAACACAGGCCCTGGCGGCACAGTTGGCATATTCATTGACGGAACCAATTGGGGCAATTACAGCAGTGGCGGTCAAGTGTTGAGATACATTGACACCAGCGGCCTAACACCGGCTTACAATCCCAGCACTTCAATGGGCACAGCATTCGATGGTTCATTGGATGGCATTGTGAATGTGATCAACGATCAACTGATAACCAATGTGCAGGCCAGCAACGCTTCTGGACGACTGCAAATATCTGTTATCAACGCCAATGCTGCTGTGCCTAATCGTATGTTGAGCATACTGCCTGGCACAGAAGATGACTATGCCACAGGCGCCATGGCTGAACTGGGTTTGTATCCTTACTACGATGCCGGCGCACAGATTATCACCGGCAGCTATCCTGCATACGGCAGTAGATTTGGTTTCCGTATAGATCAAGATTGGTCTACCAATCAAACAGTGATCAGCAGTGAATTTGGTACTGCTGCCACAGAAACAACCTTTGATGAGGATACCACCACGTTTGACAGCAGGACCACTAGATTTGATGATCTCTATGCCAAGTCGGGATCAGTTGATGTGTATGATCTGCTGCCCAGCGCCAATCCCAGCAGAGACAATCCCAGCAAGTTGGTTTGGGATCGTCAGTTGGTTGATTTCCTGGTACGTGCAGGTCAAAATTTTGGATATGCTATCAGCATCATTGGTGACAACATCATAGTGGGCTCGCCAGGATATCAAGTGGACAATGTCATGCAGGGTCGTGCTTTGATATTCTCAGGTCGTCGCACAGGTTGGAAGAATCTGCGAGAGCAGCCCAACGAAGTGGATGTGTATCTCATCAATGAAGTGAGAATAAACAACAAAGCATCAAAGATAACTGTCAACTACCTTGACTTCATTGATCCCATACAAGGCAGGATCTTGGGAGCGGCTCAACAGAATATCGATCTAATCAGCGCCACTGACCCAGCAGGTTACAATGTGGGCGATGTCAACAACTTTGGTGTGAACTGGGGTCAACCACAGTATGGCTATATCTGGTGGGATATCACCAGTGTGAGATTCCTGGAATATCATTTGCAGGATATCAATCAAGCAGCTAAAATTTGGGGCGGAACCTTCCCAGGCAGCAGCATCGACATCTATCAATGGATCGTGAGTGATGTGCCACCCGCAGATTATACCGGTCCTGGAACACCGCGCAGTTTGACCAGTTATTCGTCTTATGAGATCATCACAGATACCAACAGCATAGCCACCAAGTATTATTTCTGGGTGTCGGGACTGGAAGGCGTTCCTCCTTACACTGAAAAAACATTGAGCTGCGCCAGTATCGTACAGTACATCACCAATCCCAGAAGTTCTGGCATCAGTTATCTAGCAGCCATCAATCCCAGTACAGTGGCCATTTATAACAGCAATAGAGATTTTGTAGCTGACAGCAATGTGTTGAGCATATCCTATGACACAGTGCCACAAGACAACAACATACACGTGGAATATGATCTCATACAGCAGGACAATCCACGACAGTTCATGGACGACACTACCTATGCCAAGTTCGTAGACAGTTTGTCGGGCATAGATGCGCTGGGCAATGCAGTGCCAGACCCCAACTTGCCAGCAGGTATGCTGTATGGCATCAACTTCAATCCCAGACAAAGTATGTTTGAGAACAGATTCCTGGCATTGAAAAACTACATTACCACTGCCAATGAAATATTGTTGACCTTCCCGTTTGTGGAAGATTCCAATATGGAACTGCTGAATTCACAAGAGTTGCCACCCAAAGCAGGAGAAACTGACGCTGACGGACAGTTATGGTGGAATGTGCAAGTGGCCAACTTGACTGAACTAGGTTATCAGAATCTCTCGTTGGTACCCGTGGGTTATCGTTATCTAGTAGATGCAGACAATCGCTACAACAATTTCTGGACCATACATCAAGTGGCATTGGATTCCACTGGCACTCCTACCACTGTGGTTATCCGTGTGCAGACATACAAGACACCACAGTATTGGACCTATGTCAACTGGTATGCTTCGGGATTTGATCCTTTGCAAAGGCCTTTATTCACAGTAGATTATCTCAGCCAAGCAGAACTGATACCTTTGCCAGACAACGGCGTGGTGCAGGTTACCAGAAACAATCCCATTGGATTTGAACTGTATCAGAACAAAGTGATAGACAGTTACAGAGATCCTGTGACACTGGAGTGGGTAACAGTCACAGAATTCACAAGAGTGGGTCTGGAAAATGGAACCATCCAGTTCAGCAGCCAACTGTATGATTATTCCACGATCTTGAATCCTGATCTACCACCAAAGTTAGAAACCAGATACATCGTTGACAGCATCAACTACGAGATATTGGTTGGATCTAGACTGATACTGCGTAACCAGTTGATGGGTCTGATGTTTAACTTTATATTAGGCGAGCAGATTGATTGCAATTGGCTTTACAAAACTTCCCTGATCGATATCACGCACCCTGTGAGAAAACTATTGCCTTACAGGACCTTCAAACGAGACAATACAGATTTCGTGTATGGTTACATAGAAGAAGTCAAACCTTATCACGTGTTTATCAAAGACTTTAGTTTGGTTTACGCTACTGTGGCAGATGTGTATCCTGGTGATATCACAGACTTTGATGTACCTGCAACCTACAATGCCACTGACGGCATTTACATCAGTCCCATATTGGAAAATGATCCTGACTATGTGAACTATGACAAGTATGGCATCTACGGTGTTGGTCCTTATGCTCAGTTCGAAGGGTATTTTACAGCCACCAGTGGCAGCGGGCTCACAGTACTCACAGTGACCGAAGTACTGAAAGGTTCCATCTACGTGGGTGCTAATTTGACAGGCCCCACAGTGGCTGCACGAACACAGATCGTGTCCTCCTTGGGCAACAACGCTCAAGGCCAGGCCACTTATTCAGTGTCGGGTCAATACGAAACTACCACCGCAGTAGGCACCATTGAAATCAATCCAATCTGGGCCACCTTGCCTTATCGCAACTGGTACAACAACTATGGCCTGTATCTAGTAGACATCATGGTAACCAATCCAGGCAGTGGATACACAGTACCTCCTGCTGTGACCATCAACGGAACCACAGCAGATTCTGCCAGGGCCACTGCTATCCTAAACGGCAATGGCAGCATCTCAAGCATATTGATAAATTATGCCGGTGGCAGATATCTTTCACAACCCACGATAACCATCGCTGCACCTGATCAATCATCGGGCACGCAGGCCACTGCTTATCCAGTGACCAGTTCCGGACCAGTGCGCAGTTTTGACACATCCTTGATTTACAATCGTATGAATCTGCGACCCAGTTTCACAGAGTGGATTCCAGGATTTGTGTATCGTGAAGGTCAATTGGCCAAGTTCTCGGGCGTGGTTTTCCGCAGCCGTTTGGACTACAATCAAAACACACAGTTTGATTTTGATCACTGGACAGTGGTCCCCCCGGGCACCCTTGAAGGAGTTGATCGTACCTACGGTTACTATACTGGGGCACCTGGACAGCCAGGACTGATCCTGGATCAACTGATCACTGGATTGACCTATCCTGGTGTGATCACTGATCGCAGATACTTGGGTACCTGGGACACAGGTCCTTGGAGCACTGATCCTTTTGAATCTGACCGCGGAAGACTACAAACCATAATCAACGGCGGCGCATATCCCTTGGACAGCAGCACTGGAATCATACCTGCGCTGAATGCCTGGGATGTCAATGTGTATGGCGGTGCTTACGTAGATACCTACAGTAGCCACGCTCCAGAGGAACTGGTGCCAGGTGCGGTGTTTGACACTCTGGATCTCACAGTGTATACCATACCTGGCCAAGACAACACAGGCGCAGGGTTCAGCAGCCCACTGAATGGCAGGATCGTTGCAGGAGATGGAGTCACTGATACCTACAGTTTCCAACTGCTGATCAAATTCCCCGAACAGGTGCTGGTGTTCAAAAAGTCGGGCAATGGCAGTAAATTGCGGCTGCAAGAAACAGTAGATTATGTCATTGACTGGCAACTGCAAAACATTGAATTGACCACTGCGCCCACTGTCAACGAGCAGATAATGATCATCGCAGTGGGACTGGGCGGTGGCAATCAGATATTGCGCTCCAGCGAAGTTTATGTGGATGGTGTCGGCGCCAACGGCAACATAGATGTACCAGTGCAGTACACACAGGTATGGTCCTTGCCAGTGTTTGTTGACGGCCAGGCCTTGGTTGAGGATGTTGATTACACTGTCAGCGCATACCAGCCAGAAGATCCTGTGCCCGATGAAAACGACATATATCCTGTCACAAGGATCACTTTCTCAAACGCTGTGTCTGCCAACAGCAGAGTAGACTACACAGTGATAGGTGAAAGATATCAAACCACATCTTACAGCTACAGCCTGCCAGTGGTGGAAAATTACATTGGCAACAGCACAGCCAACACATTTGCAGTGACCGAATCACTTGATGGCACCAATCCCATAGCCGCTATCGTGGAATTAGAAGGCAGTAGATTGCGCGGTCCACACTGCGTGGAATATCTTGCAGATGGCACACAAACTACATTTGCTGCAGGATGGCAAAGAGATTTACTGCCAAATGCCATAGCCTACGAAGATATCTCTGTATATCTCAATGACAGTTTGGTAACAGAATCAATCTGGACCAGCGGTTATCAGGAAATCACCGACACCTATGATATCACATTTGATGATGCTCCTGCTGCTGGCACAAGAGTAGTGATAGCAGTATGGACTGCGGCCGACTATTGGTTTGATGTGAATGGGGCAAATTTACACATCTACGCATCTTCCTTGCCGGTGTCCAATGCCAACATTGAGCTGACCACTTGGCAAGAAACCGCAGAACAGAATTTCCTTAACACAGTATCTCTGGGACAGACCATTATTCCAGTGACTCCTGAATTGTCTATCAGCACCAACGGTCGTTGGGCTGCTGGCAATAACTTTATTACAGTTGGAACAGACACAGTGGGTTTTTGGAATCGCCAGGGTCTGTGGTTTGATTACGCAGCCTACGGTTCGGGCATTGACATAGGCAATCTCAATCCTTATCCCAACGGCACCAGCAACTCGGCCAATGCTTCTGTGCCTTCTGAAATGCTGAGTTACGGCAATGTGGTCACAGTGCTGGATGGACAATATATCAATGTGGGCGACTTCGTGTCTGGCGCAGGGATACCTACTGGAACCACTGTAGAACAAGTCAAAGAGTTCAAGAACAGAGATCTGCAGACCAACTGGGCAGTGGCATTGAATCGCCAATTACCAGCCAACGGATTGATCTGGAACAGACAGTACAGCAATCTCACAGCACCTTATCTGCAAACCAATTTATTTGGTCTCAGTGCCGGTCCCAATATCTTGGCACTAGATGATGATAACAACATACTAATGAGCAACAATGCCACACAGTGGACGTATATAGATCCTGTGGCACTGTTACCCTTGCGCAGTGTGGCCTATGGTACCATTGGCGGCACTGGATACTTCATAGCAGTGGGCTTAGAAAGCAACATACTTCGCAGCAGCGATGGCATCGAATGGACACAGGAAGGTTTTGCCCTGCCCTTGAACACTTATGCTTTCCGCGCTGTGGCCTACGGCGCAGGAAAGTTTGTGATTGTTGGTGACAGTGGCGTGATATTTGTCAGCGCTGATGCGCTTAACTGGACACAGGCCACCAGCGGCACCACAGAAAATCTTACCTCAGTTGATTTTGCCAACAGTCAGTTCGTGGCAGTTGGTGAGTCTGCTGAAATGTTGGCTAGTTCGGACGGTTCGATCTGGGTACGCAGATATCTTAATTTTGTATCTTCGGTCACTGTGAATACCAACGGCAACAGATATGTTGCACCTCCTGTGGTAACATTTGAAGGACCTTTCAACGGTACAGGTATCACTACCACAGGGTTTGCTGCCATCGAAGGCGGAGTAGGTCGCATCGACATAGCCAACACGGGTGTGTTGTATGGACGGCCGCCCAATGTTGCGATTTCACAAGCAAATATTACCACATACTCGGGCAACACTCCCAGCGGAGCCGCCGCCAATGCATATCTTACTTTGACAGGCCCCGTGACCTATATTGGATTGGTCAACGGCGGCAGCGGCTACAACACTGCACCTACCATTGCATTCACAGACAGCATAGGCGGCACAGGCGCCAATGCTGTTTCCACACTGGATGGCAACGGTAACATAACCAGTATCACATTGGTATCTGGAGGATCGGGATACAGCACCACATTTGGCGACATACAAGTGGTTATCACTCCAGTGGGCAACGATGTTCCTTCGGTCACTGCCACAGCCATAGCCACAGTCACAGGCAATGTAAATCTCTTGCAGATGACCAACTACGGAAACAACTACAGTTCCTACGATCTTGGCACCGACTCCAATTCCGTACCCACTGTATCTTTTGCTCCTTATACTGTGGCAGGTTACAGCAATGCATTGACCACAGCCAGCGTGTATCAGAACTACATTGTGTTAGACAGTTTGTCAGAACTACAGTTGGGTATGAATATCGTATTCACTGACAACAGCAACAATCAGGTCTACACAGGAAACATCACCTCCATTTACCCAGCCAACAGCAGCATCCAGGTATTTCCGCCAGTGTATTATCAGATTGACCCATTTACCAGTTTTGCGGCGCAAGATCAGGGCATCAATGCTGCGGCCACATTTGGAGAATTCTATGACGCAGGCGTGTTTGGTATCCCAATAACCCAACGTGGATCGGGATATCAAAACACACCCAATATCTTTATTGGCGTTCCGCCTGTGGGATTCAACATAGCCGAAGCCACCGCCACGCTGGCTCCTGTTACTGCCAGCGATCTCAATGATGTAAATCGAGTAAACAACACCTGGATCGCTGTGGGTGCCGAAAGCACCACAATCTACAGCAGTGACAATATCACTTGGTTCGCAGGCAATGTGGCGCCCAATATTGAAGTCACGCTGTCAACAGTGTTCGGCAGCGGCTCAGGCAATGCCAACGTGTTCTTGACTGGCGGCATTGGTGGTAATCTGTTCATAAGCAATGATATTTCGCAGGGATGGCAACAGATCACCAGCGGTACTTCGGCCAATATCACACAAGGTGCCTACGGCAATGCAAACTATGCTTATGTGGCCGCAGGCGGTGTGATTGGTTACAGCACATCCGGCGCCAACGGCTCTTGGTCGCTGGCTTCCACCAGCGACAGCACCACGCAAGATCTCTGGGGTGTGATAGCCACTGGCAATGCCGCAGGAGAATGGTGTGCAGTGGGCAGCCGCAGCACCATCCTACGCACTTCAAATGTTGCCACTTGGCAGGCCTACAATCAAGAATGGCCCTTGAATGACAGCGAATACGGCTACCAGAACAGCAGAGATACCTATGTGTTGGTTGGTGACAATGGCACCATTTATCGCAGTTTAAACAACAGCAGTGATTTTGTTCGCGTAGACGCTACCATTGATACTGACATTGAGTCAGTGGCTTATGGTCTGGGCACATTCGTAGCAGTGGGCGAGCAAGGTCGTAGCATAGTCAGCACGGATGCCAACACATGGTTGGTATACAACACCGGCACTGTTGCAACTCTAAGAGATGTCACTTACTCAGGCGCCAACACAGGACCCATGGCATTTATAGCAGTGGGCGATGCAGGTCAGGCCTGGAAATCAGGTGACGGTGTGGTTTGGTCACAGATCACTGTGCCTACCACTGCCAATCTGCGCTGCGTGAATGTTGCAGTCACAGGCAATACTGTGAGAACTGTGATCGGCGGCGAAGATGGCATTTTATTGGTCAGCGCTGATGCGTTTGCCACCAGTTTTGTGGTGATTGCCAATTCAGGTTCTCAGTCATTTACACAAACTGTGGCCAACAACCAGGTGTTTACCACCACTGACGCCACACTGATAGCAACAGATACTGCAGATGTATCGGTAAGCCTAAACGGTAACACTTTGATCAGAGGTATAGATTACGCTATCACTGCTCTCAACCCCAATGTCAGTGTTACCATGATAGGCAATGTTGCGGTCAACAGCACAGTTACCATCACCACTGACATGCCCAATTGGAACAGCGTGGCATACGGAGATGATAAATTTGTCATAACAGGTGAGAATGGCACGGTCTGGAACGGCTACGTGAATGGCAGCACCTGGATAGAGATTCCTACCTTGACCAGTGCCAATTTGACCAGCATAGTATTTGATTCCAGCATCAGTCAGTTTATCTCTGTAGGCGAGGCTGCTGGCAGTCAGCAGATAGGCACGCAGAGTTATATTGCCACTTCTTATACTGCAGAATATTTGCCCATGTCTTTTGTGCCTGACTTTACCAGGATAGTTCCGGGTATGCTGGTCACTGGTGATTATCTACGCACCAACACACTGGTCACTGGCACAGACTATGCCCAGCGCCAGGTCTATATTGACACCACACAGTTTTCATCTAGGTCCAATGTTACTGTGACATTTACACCAACACAGATTGAAAATGTCTACCCCTTGGAAGATCCTGTAGTCAACGGCTGGCGTCCTTGGGTCACACTCAATGGCAACAGATTGTTCTATCGTGAAGATTACATCGCAGAAGGCTCAGCTGTGCGTATCGTGTCCAACGCTCTACCTGATACCGATGTGGTACAGGTACTGGGATCCAGCCAGAATTCGGTGCCCGATGAATTGGATTTCAAAGTCTGGAAAGACATGAATGATAATACTGCTGTGTATCGCATGACAGAACTCAATGTTACAGAGACCACAGTGGCGGTTCAATTCACCGATGACATCATTTATGTAGCAGACGCTACCAAACTATCACTGCCACAATTGTCACTGAATCAAATTGGAGTGGCATTTGTGGGATCAGAGCGCGTGGCCTACAGATACATAGACTACGATAACAATACCATTTCGGGCTTGATCCGTGGCATAGGTGGTACCGCAGCACAAGATCATGTGGTGGGTTCCACAGTGGTTGATGCTGCCACGCCCAACATCATTCCCATAGCCTACAGAGATCGTATCACGGCCGAGCAGTTTACTGGAGATGGCAACACTCGTACTTTTGCCACGGCCACTATCATGGCTGATATACAAGAAGAAGTTAGATTGATGGTAGGCGGCACAGAAATCGCCATGCGTTTGGCCAATGTTGTGGCCGACGGTATCACCAGCACATTTACTGCTACGGATAGCAATGTAACTGGCAGCACGATAGGCAATATACTGGTGGACAGATATGAACAGGTCATGGTAGGAGTCAACGGTGCGCTGTTGTCCACACCCAATGCCAATGTGTTTTATGGTGATAATTCCACCAACGTGTTTATAGCCAACAATGTTTCAGTCAGCAACGTGGCCAATGTCATAGTAGTGATCAATCATCAGGTAGTGATACCTACCAGTGTTTCCTTGAGCAATAGTCATCCCAATGTTGTGATAGATCCTGCGCCCAACAGCAATTCTTGGATTCACATCAGTGATACCTATGCTGTGTTGGACACTGATCCCGTGCAGGTAGCATTTGCACAAACTCCTGCTGCCAACACCATAATAACCATAGCCGCAGATTACTACGCTGTGGGCGTGATGCCTGCCACTGTTACACTGGCAGAAGCACCAGCCAATGGAGTAACTGTAGTGGTGGGTATCGATTCCAGCAAAAACTGGTACAATGCCACAGGTGATGGTATAAGGCTACAGCAACAACCCACAGTAGCAGGTCGATTCCTGCAAGGTGACGTTTAAAATAGCGATAAATAACAAAATGCAAAATCAAGAGCCACAGAACAAACAAGCAGCCCAGCAACCCACCAAACCAGTGGACGAAAATCTGGGTATTTTGGTACAAGATCATATTCGTATTTTTGATCCCAAAAACCAACAGATGCACTATCGGGGGAGAGGATAATGCCCTGCATCTACGAGACTATTAATCTTTACAACTTATCTCGGGGAATAGTGCCTTATCGCTATGTAGGTAGTGATCAGTATGATAGATCTGATTATCTTGGATCCAGTGCTCTGTTGAAAGAGCATATTAATTCTCTGGGTCGGGAAAATTTTAGTAAAAAAATATTAGAGCACTTTGTAGAAATTTCTAATAAAGATTTAAGACTTTTGGAATCTAAGATTTTACAAGATTTGCAGGTTAGATCAAGCGACACTTATTATAACAAAAACGAAAACTATGCTCCGGGCTGCGGCATCAAAGGCATGAAACATGGTCAAAAATTTCCTCGCAGCGAAAATTGGAAAAATAGCAGAAAAGGGTGGATGCCCTCTGCTGAAACTAAAAAAATATGGTCAGAGCAACGCGCTGGTAAAAAAGCAAAAACTTCTACTAGGCAGTTGATGTCTGACCAGCGATCGGGAGATAATAACCCCAATAGTTTAGCATGGACTATTACAGATCCCACTGGCAAGTCCTACAGTATAAAAGCATTACGTGCTTGGTGCAGAGATAATAATTACAATTATAGAACTGTTTATCACAGTCTCAATGGATGGATAGCAGTCAAGCACGGCCAGGGTCGTGGCGGTAAGAAAAAGGTGAATAATGATTGATAGATCTAACGCTGTGATTATTGGAAAAGTAAAGATTTTTGACCCTGAGTCGGGCGAGATCTTTGTTGACAAATATAATCAAATTCATTATGAAAACATGAGTCGTAGTTTGGCAGAAAGCCTGGCCAATCGCAACACAGGATATATCTATGAAATGGCCTTTGGCAACGGCGGCAGCACAGTGGACGCCACTGGTGTTATCACCTACTTGCCGCCCAACACAGTGAATCAAAACGCTGATCTCTACAATCAAACCTATGCCAAGATAGTGGATGACAATTCTGCTGCCAATCCCGATCCTTCGCGAAACTATCTCACAGTGGTACACATACCTGGTAGAGTCTACACAGATATCGTGGTAACTTGTTTGTTGGACTACGGTGAGCCCAGTGACCAGCAGGCTTTTGATAACAGCACAAATTTTAATGGAGAGTATGTGTTTGACGAAATAGGACTTAAAACCTGGCAAGGGCAAGATCTTCCCCTGCGCTTGGTAACACACGTGATTTTTCATCCCGTGCAAAAAAGTCTAAATCGCCAGATACAGATAGAATACACAGTTAGGATACAGACGCTGACTAACTTGAGCGCGGCCTAAATAAATATCAATAACGGAGCAAGAAATGCCTTATTCAGTTACCCTAACCCGAGGTGCAATATTCGCTAACATAGCGGATGGAACCATTAACCAAACGTCAACAATGACGCTGATTGGTCGCGACTTTGCCAACTATGGACAGTTCGTAGATCAGGACTTTATACGCTTACTGGAATCAGGCGCAGCCACAGCCAACAGTCGTCCCACCAATGCACTCACAGGACAACTTTGGTATGATCTTACCAACACACAGTTAAAAATAGCCACACAGGGCAACATACCCAACGGTGCTAGTTATACTGGCAATGCCATAATCTGGCAAGGAGTCATGCCAGCACGGTCGGCCAATGCACCCAGCGCACCTTCCAAGGGTGACCAATGGATGTATGTGGACAGTGTGGCCAACATTGCGCAGTTGATAGTATACAACGGAGATACTACAAAAACCACATTTGGCAATCCTGGCTGGCAGGCTATTGGTCCGCTAACTCGTCAAGACACTGTGAACGTGGCAGTTATCAATGCCAACGTGGGCAACTTCACAACCAACACCGGAGATGGCCGCATCGATGTCAATGACTTGTATGGCAACAATGCAGACTTGACCGACAGCGTTTATATTGGTAGATTCAGCAACGGCGCCAACAACAGTACCGCTTTCTTGGATGTACGAGGACAGGGCATCTATGGCAATGTCAACGGCGTACAGGCCAGCATCACACAATTGGGTGCATACAGCGGCGGATTATTGAATTACGTTGCTGTAGGTAACAGCGCCAATCCTGGAACGCTGACGCAAATTGCCGGCAACGGTATAACCACCAGCCAAGGCATCAGTGCTCAAGGAACCAGTTATCTTGCCACAGTGGCAGGATCAACAGCAACATTCAACACCATGGGTAATACTGGTACCGCTATCAATGGTATCATACAGGCCAGCAGCAAATATCAACCCTATGTCAAGGGTCTGGGCATACAAGAAGCTGCCTTTGATGCATCTAACAATGTGATTGGCAATGCAGCACTGGCAGTTCGTGGCGATATCATTGTGAGCTTTGGCAACGGATTCACAGGATACAGTAACGTCAATCTTGGACAGAATCCCAACACTGGCACAGCATTAAACGCTGTTTATGCCAAAACATTTTTTGGTAACTTGCAGGGTGCCCTATTGGGCGACTTGCCTGCAGCCAACATCACAGACATAGCCATACCATCCGACGGCGGAATCTATGTGGGCGACGGCAACACAGCCACACAATCAGGCAATGTGCGACTCGACGGTGGCAACGGAGTTGGCAGTTTCAACAACGCCATCTACATTGGTCGTCCTGCATTCAACACCGGTAATGGCAACGTTGGTATCATCCATACCTGGGGAACCAGCACAGTACCAGGCGGAGTGGGCGACATACTCACATTTACCAATCCCACAGCCAACGTACTTTATGATTTTTATAGAGATGTACGCATCCAGGGCAATTTGTATGTTCTGGGTAACACAGTTGAAACCAACGTTGAAACTCTTACCACCGCCGACAAAGATATCACATTGTCGGACAACACTGTTACTGCCAATATTGTTACAGGCTTAACTGGTGCTGGTGTGCTACTGGGCAATGCTGCCAATGTGGGCGCAAGTAATCAACTGAAATTCACTGGTGTGGTACAGTCTGCTGGAACTTCAACACCGGGCTATGACGCACAGCGCTGGGTACTCAATCGCAGTTTGAACATAACCAGCGATTATCCGGCCATCGGTGGTAGCCTGGGAGATCTACGCGCCACTGGTAATATCTTTGCTGATGGTGCCGTTTCCAACAGCAGTTTCAACGGCGCAGCTGTCAGCAATCTTTATATCACAGGCACAGGTGGTTATCACACT
>Ga0247843_1005417_pt1 | contig 17789 bp, 15 predicted proteins | sample LaCruzMarch2017__FD_192420 | JGI IMG/M metagenome (GOLD analysis project Ga0247843, IMG submission 192420) | Freshwater microbial communities from meromictic Lake La Cruz, Castile-La Mancha, Spain - LaCruzMarch2017_8m | ecosystem: Environmental > Aquatic > Freshwater > Lake | place: Spain... | reverse complement strand
GGCTTCAGAAATTATACTTCCAACTTCGCTGTCTAAACCATAGAGCACGGTTTGGTTAAAACTGCGCTCGTCTTCGGTTAGCGCATGTTCTTGAATGTAATCCGAAATGAGATCAATGTAGTGGGGTTCTTCCCCTTGCAGGAAGTAGATTGGCCGAAATTTGCCTGCCTTAAGTTCAGCTAATATCTGGGTATGCGGCATTTTAATCGAACCTCAAATGTTTTACCGTTTGGCCTTTGTTTATCATTTGCTCAAGTGAACTTACTCCAATTCTGATGTGGAGGTCCACATAATCTGAGGTCACAACATGGTCGCTAGCTTCGGTTTTTATGCCTTCGGGCACCATAGGTTGATCGCTTACAAGCAATAGTGCACCTGTTGGTATTTCATTGAAAAACCCAGTAACGAAGAGCGTTGCAGTTTCCATATCTATGGCCATGCAGCGCGTTGCGCGCAGATATTCTTTGAATTTTTCGTCATGCTCCCACACTCTTCTATTGGTGGTGTATACTGTTCCTGTCCAATAATCTTGGCCATAATCGCGAATGGTGGTGCTCACCGCTTTTTGAAGGCTGAATGCGGGCAAAGCAGGCACTTCGGGCAACATATAATCATTGGACGTACCTTCTCCTCGAATAGCTGCAATGGGCAATATCAAATCGCCCAATTGGTTTTTTTTCTTCAATCCGCCACATTTCCCTAGAAAAAGGCAGGCCAATGGATCTACTGCGGCAAGCAAATCCATAATGGTTGCTGCGTTGGCACTGCCCATTCCAAAGTTTATCATGGTGATTTCGCCAGCAGTTGCAGACGGCATAGATTTGCCTTTGCCGTTAATTTCCACGCCATTCATTTCTGCAAACTTCTCCAAGTAGTTCTGGAAATTCGTGAGCAGGATGTATTTGCCAAATCCTTCCAAAGGCACACCAGTGTAGCGCGGCAGCCAGTTTTTGATAATTTCTTCTTTGCTTTTCATGGGTTTTACTTTCGTTCGTAAGTCAAAAAACGATGCGGATAGATATTCTTCTCGTCCACAATACCTTCAATTTCTTCCGTTAATTTCCAGTTGTGGTCCAATTCAGGAAAATGGCGGTCTCCTTCAAACTCAAAGTCGATTCTGGTAAGGTAAATGCGGTCCGTATGTACCAGTGACTGTCTGTAAATCTCCTCTCCCCCCACAATGAAATTCTCGTCTTCGTTTTCGCAAAGCGACAATGCCTCTCCCAACGACTTAACAACTTCGCAGCCTTCTGCACGAAAAAGTGGATTGCTCGAAATGATGATATTTCTCCTATTTGGAAGCGGCTTCCCAACTGAATCGAAGGTTTTTCGCCCCATAATAACGGTATGCCCAGTGGTTTTAGTTCTGAAAAAACGCAAATCGTTGGGCAAATGCCAAATGAGTCCGTTGTCTTTGCCAATCACATTGTTGATGTCGGCTGCTACTATTATGCTCAGCATTTTTTAGACTGCAATTGCAGCTTTTATGTGAGGATGTGGATCATAACCAACCAACTCAAAATCCTCAAATCGGAAGTCAAAAATGTCTTTCACCTCAGGGTTTAATTTCATTTTAGGCAATGCTTTTGGAGCCCTTGAAAGCTGCAATTTAGCTTGCTCTAAATGATTAGAATAAATGTGCGCATCACCAAAAGTGTGAACAAAATCGCCCACTTTTAAATTGCACACTTGCGCTATCATCATGGTTAAAAGCGCATACGAAGCGATGTTAAATGGTACACCCAAAAAGATGTCGGCACTACGCTGGTACAATTGGCAACTCAATGTTCCATTCGCCACGTAAAACTGAAACATGGTGTGGCACGGAGGCAACGCCATTTGGTTTACTTCGGCCACGTTCCAAGCGCTCACTATGTGCCTACGCGAATCTGGATTGCGTTTTATGCCATCTACCAACTGCTGAATTTGGTCAATTTTTCCACCATCAGGTGTAGGCCACGAGCGCCATTGCACGCCATACACTGGGCCCAGATTTCCATCGGCATCAGCCCAATCATCCCAAATGGAAACTCCATTTTCCTTTAAATAGGAGATATTGCTTTCGCCTTTAAGAAACCACAACAACTCATGAATTATGGAGCGGAGGTGTACTTTTTTTGTGGTTACCACGGGGAAACCCTCTGCAAGATTGAAGCGCATTTGATAGCCAAAAACGCTGCGTGTGCCCGTGCCAGTCCGATCACTTTTGTCCGTACCCGAGTCGAGCACGTGTTGCATTAGGTCGTGATACTGCTTCATATTTCGACTATTTTAGAATGGTTCGAGCGAAAAAACGGCCACTAGTCAAATTCAAAGAATTTCCTAAACCATCGAAAACAGTGCAAGAAAAAGTACCCTTGGTTTCTCCTCCATAAAGTGTCTCATTCACCTCCACATGTTCCGAAATGTTGAAAACGGATGCGGCTGGTTGGGTGCCATATTGTAAATCGCTGCTCCATGTTTTGCCGGATGCATCGGTGTAGGTTATCACGGCTCCATTCACCCCAACATTGGTGCTGTCGTCATTAAATGAACCATAGCTATAATTTCCTGTATTGAAAAGTTGAAAATCTGTTTGAAAACTAGGATTCAAAGTATCCAATAGAAACTTAACCATTTGAACCGTTAATGCAGACTTTAAAGTGTCTGGTGGGGTGATGTTTCTGCTAAAAGTGGTATACTGGCTATGCAAGCGACCGTACCCATCAATGTAGGTATTTACTCCAGGGCCGTTTCCATAACCATTCACAGAATCTTCATAACGAATGGTGTCTTGGTCGATAATGAATTCTACTAAAAAGTTATTGTCCTCAGGGATAATAATGTCATCATTATCATCGTCAGTGCAGGATGCAACAGTAATTGCTATAAAAATCAGAGGCAGAATTAGGTATTTGTAGTTCATTTCGATTGTGATTTGTGATTTCGAAAATTCGTGATTTATCGATTCGCTGGGGTAAAGTTAAATCCAACTTAGAATGCATCAATCGGATGCAACATCAACTTATCCTCACTTAGATTTTGTGTTATGAAGATGAAGTACAATGGGCAGGTGATCGGAATAACCACCAAAATAGTTGGGCCCACCATACGTTTTGCTTGGTGATTTCTCTCCCGATTTTTTGTCGGTATACAGCAACCAATCTGCACCAAATACAGCGGCAGAAGTATCTGTAGAGCTCCATCCTTTTGGCGAATTGAGAATGCCATCAGAAACAATAAATTGATCTAACATGCCCCATTCTCCTTTGTAGTTGTATGAACCAGTTCCAGCTTTATGCAAGCGGTAAGTTAAGTTGGTTAACCCCGAACCTGAACTAGGAACACAGTTTAACACCTCAATCATGGTCTTGTTGTCGGGGTAATCATTGAAATCGCCCATGATAATGATTTTCGCTTTCGGATTCACTTTTCGCAGCGAATCTGTTTTGGCGCGCAGCATTTGAGCAGGCACTAATCTTCGCTTCTCACTTTCTTCTTGTCCTTCTCTTCTGCTAGGCCAATGATTTACGAAAAAGTGAATGGTATCTTTTCCGGCCAATGTTTTGACATACAAAATATCACGTGTTTTTGCCTTCGAATCAAAGTCAAAACGTACACGCATTTTTTCGTGGTACAGTTCCGACATCACTTTTGGGTTGTAGGCGAAGGCCACATCAATTCCCCTATCATCTGGGCTTTGCTCATGTACAACACGGTAATTCATCTTATTAAATTCCGCAGTTTTCATCAAGTCTTCCACAACGGCTCGATTTTCAATTTCGCAAAGTCCAATAGCCGCAGGATTGGATGTTCCAGAGGCAGAAGCGAGCACCTTTACTAAATCATTTAGTTTCTTCTGATAGCGCGAAGCATTCCAATTCAACTTGCCTGTAGGAGTGAAATCTTCATCAATAACGTCTGGTGTGTCAATCGTGTCGAATAGGTTTTCAACATTGTAGAAAACGATTGTAATGGGCGGTTCAACGCGCAATGCAGTACGAAATCCGAATGCCGCTGTGATTATGAAAATGGCAGCAATGAATGGTAATGATTTAAGCATGAATCTTATTGTTGGTGAAGTAAACGTGTTTCCCTGGGGTTTTGATAAATGGTAATTAGGCCAGAAGCGCTATAATCTGAACGGATATAAAACAATGCCAAAGGTTCAATTTGGGGTAAAAAAAAACCCACCGTAGAGTGGGTTTTCTATTTTGAAAAGGAATCAAAGAAATTAAGCCAATGCGTTAACGTGCAGCGTAAGGCTTGATTTTAGATTACTTGCTTTGTTTTTGTGAATCACACTACGTTTTGCCAATTTGTCAACCAAAGCAGTTACTTTAGGTAGTAGTTCAGCGGCAATAGCTTTATCCGTAGTAGCACGAAGGTCGCGAATAGCATTACGCGTAGTCTTGTGATAATACTTGTTGCGAACGTGTTTCGCTTCGTTTGAACGGATACGCTTTAATGATGATTTATGATTGGCCATTTTATTCTCTAGTCATTTTAAGGGCTGCAAATGTACGCTTTTCTATTACAGTCACAACAGTTGTTGAATAGTTCATAGATTTTTTATGATTTCATCGCCAAATTCGGATGTAGAGAGCAAAGTAGCCCCATCCATCAAGCGCTCAAAATCGAAAGTTACGCGTTTGCTGGCAATAGCTTTTTCCACTGCGAGCTCTATCATCACAGCAGCTTCTATCCATCCCATGTATTCCAACATCATAACACCTGAGAGAATTAGCGAACTTGGATTAACCTTGTTTTTACCTGCAAACTTAGGCGCAGTGCCATGCGTAGCTTCGAATATAGCATGTCCACTTAAATTGTTAATGTTGGCGCCCGGAGCAATTCCAATGCCTCCCACACAAGCTGCCAAAGCATCAGAAATGTAATCACCGTTCAGGTTCAAGGTGGCTACTACAGAATGATCTTTTGGGTACAGAAGAATTTCCTGTAGGAATGCATCAGCAATAGAATCTTTAATCAACACCTTGCCAGCATCTAATGCATCATCTTGGGCTTTTTGTGCGGCTTCTTCGCCTTGGTTGCTTAGAATGCGGTCGTATTGGCTCCATGTAAAAACGGAGTCGCTAAACTCACGCTCGGCAAGTTCGTAGCCCCATTTCTTGAAGCTTCCCTCGGTGTATTTCATGATGTTGCCCTTATGCACGATTGTAACAGAAGGTTTTTTGTGAAGTATGGCGTATTCAATGGCCGCACGAATCAAACGCTCGGAGCCTTCCTTTGACACTGGTTTTATGCCAATAGAGGAACTTTCGGGAAAACGAATGCTGTCTGCGCCAAACTCGGTTTGAAGCAAATGCACCAATCGTGTGCATTCCTCGGTACCTGTTTGGTATTCAATTCCAGCATAAATATCCTCCGTGTTTTCTCGAAAGATTACCATATTGGTGTATTCGGGATGAATTAATGGCGATGGAACCCCTTTGAAATAACGCACTGGACGAAGGCAAGTATATAGGTCAAGGGTTTGACGCAGCTTCACATTCAACGAGCGAATGCCTCCACCTATTGGTGTAGTTAAAGGTCCTTTAATAGCAACTAGATATTTTTGAATGGCTTTTAATGAATCGTCTGGAAGCCATTCTCCAGTAGCGTGATACGCTTTTTCGCCAGCAAGAATCTCTAACCATTCAATTTTACGCTCTCCATTGTATGCCTTTTGTACTGCGGCATCCATCACTTTTTGCGAAGGTCCCCAAATATCTTTCCCAATTCCATCGCCTTCTATGAAAGGAATAATTGGATGATTAGGCACGTTTAGTTTGCCAGGCGATGCGAGTGTAATTGAAGTTGCGGTCATGTTTATTAATGTTTTCTGTGCGGTGCAAATCTAAAGGAATGTTGAAGCGAATTGTAGCGCATTTGGGCTAAAATGGAGTTGTTTTATGGTTTGTTCGATGCAGTAAATCATTCATCACAAGTGCTTGAAAATAATCGCAAGAGGCTACATTTACCATCCAAATTAGTTGGCTATGAAAGAGTATAAAGCAGATGTAGTAATTGCTGGAGGCGGCATTGCTGGTATAGTTGCAGCTTTAGAGTTGCTCAACGAGGGCAAGAAGGTGATTCTTTTGGATCGGGACACCGAAGATCAATTGGGCGGCTTGGCAAAATGGAGTTTTGGAGGGATGTTTTTTGTTGATACTCCGCTGCAACGAAGGGCGGGAATGAAAGACAGTGCGGAATTGGCATTGCTCGATTGGAATTCGGTTGCCGATTTTGGTGATGAGGACGTTCTTCCAAAGCAATGGGCAAAGCAGTATGTGTACAACTGCACCGAGCATATATACAATTGGGTGACCAAGGAATTGGGAACAAAGTTCTTTCCAGTAGTGCATTGGGTGGAGCGCGGATTGTATGGGCCTGGTAATAGCTATCCGCGTTTTCACATGGTGTGGGGCACGGGCAAAGGGCTTACCGATGATGCAATTCGTGCGCTTCACAGTCACCCTAAAGCAAGTTCACATTTGCAGAGCTTTTATCGCCATAAAGCGGAAGAAATTGTATTGGAACAAGGAAGAGCGGTTGGTATTTCTGGAATAAATGAGAGTTCTAACACTCCATTTTCAGCCCGTGGAGAGCATATTATCGTAGCCACTGGTGGTATGGGCGGAAATATCCAAAAAGTGCGGGAGCATTGGTATAAGCCATGGGGCGCACCACCCGAAATTATTCTAAACGGCTCGCATCCCTATGCCATGGGCGATTTGCATGAGGCTGTAGAAAAGGTGAACGGTAATGTGACTCATCTCGACTGGCATTGGCACTATGCTGCTGGAGTGCGTCATCCGCGCCCACAGTGGAAAGACCATGGCTTGAGCCTTGTTCCACCCAAATCTGCATTATGGCTAAATTATCGTGGCGAGCGTTTTGGCCCCAATCCACTCATTACGGCTTACGATACCCGCTGGACAGTAGAAGAAATCTGCAAGCAAGAGAAGAAGTACAGCTGGCAAGTGCTGAACATGAAAATCATGATGAAGGAGTTTGCCATCAGCGGTTCCGAAAGCAATAAAGCTATTCGAGATAAGAATTTGCTCCTATTTCTTCAACATATTTTATTGGGAAACAAGGAGTTGGTAAATGATATGTTGAATAGCCCAGATTTTGTAACTGCCAATAGCATTCCCGAATTGGTAGATAAAATGAACGCGTTACAAGGAACTGATGATGTAAAATTGGACGCGCTAGCAACGAGTATAGGGCGATATGATGAACAAATTGCTCGCGGACCGAAATATCACAATGACGAACAGTTGCGCAGAATAGCCCATGCCCGTCAATATCGTGGCGATAAGGTGCGCACCTGCAAGTTTCAAGCTATAAATGATCCGAAAGCGATGCCGCTTATTGCCATTCGCGAAAGCATTTTGTCGCGTAAAACCTTGGGCGGCATTCAAACAGACTTGGAATGTCGGGTAATGTCTATCCCAAATAATGGAACTCAAGAAGCCATACCAGGATTGTACGCCATTGGAGAAGCAGCAGGATTTGGCGGAGGTGGACTACATGGGAAAGGCGCTTTGGAAGGAACTTTTCTTGGCGGATGTGTTCTCACCGCACGAATTGCCGCCAAGACGGTAGTTGGCAAGCGGTTGATTTGAAGATTCAATCAGTGAATCACCAATTCTAATTCAATAGAAATTCATTTTGTAAGCTTACAGAAAACCAAAATCCCTCATTCACTATTCAGCGAATGAGGGATTTTAATTGTGGTAGCCCGTAGGGGAATCGAACCCCTGTTACCAGGATGAAAACCTGGCGTCCTAACCCCTAGACGAACGGGCCGTTGCTTTTGGGGTCGCAAATGTAGTATTTTCTGTTTTTCAATAAACAGCTTGATGAAAATTATTTTTCTGGTGTTTTTCCTTTTTGTAATAAGAATCCCAAGGGCTTTGATGAGTGCGTCCTCATGGTTCGGCTAATCTCATTTATTTGAGCCACATTAATGGTTGTAAACTGCTCATATTCAGGCAGTAATAGATCGAATTGCAGGCAGTAATTTAGAGAAGTTAGCAATACTTCTCGCATCTTTATAGTGGTGAAACCACTACTTGCTAGGTCATTGTACAAGAAGCCCAATTGCTTATTTCCTTCAACAAAAAAGTGATTTTCGTGATTCACAAGGATTCTTCCAATCATATAGCCGAGGTCATCAAAGCGATTGGTTTCCAATGAAGAACGAAGGAAACTGAACATGCTTATCATACAGCAAAACGCATTATTTCGATTTTCTTTGACATATGATGTTTTCCAAAGTGCGTGACTTCGATCGAAATCAAATACATCATCATGCAAATTGAAAATCAGCACATCTTCCCCAAATTGAATTTCGAATTGAAACTCTCCCGAATCGCGATAAAGCACTTCAACTTCACATGACGCACTCAATGAGATAGAAAGGTCAATAGAAAGTTGTTTAGCCTCGGTTTTAAAGAGTGCGAACGAGTTTTTAGCGTTACTGACAACCAATAACTTGCATTGCCCCTTGTCTTTTAAGGACTTAAGTGCTTGATCGAATGGTATAAGCTGTTCCAAATTTCAATAAGCACGAGCAAAAACAACCCGTTGAGAAGATGGCTTGCCCGAATAGATGCAAGTGCCCTCTGTTTTATAGCTTTCTTCCAAAGGAATAAGTCGAATGGTAGCCTTCGTTTCTTCCTTGATTTTCTGTTCGGTTTCGGAAGTTCCATCCCAATGCGCCACAATAAAGCCGCCTTTTCCATCCAAAACCTCCTTGAATTCAGGATAACTGCTCACTTCAGTGGTATGCTCTTGGCGATGACAAAGCGCTTTTTCATAAAGACTTGCTTGAATTTCATCCAACAAATCCGCAATTCTATCTGCTATGCCTTCTCGCGGTGCCGAGCCTTTGGTAAGGTTGTCCCTTCGGGCAAGTTCAACAGTACCAGCTTCAATGTCGCGAGGTCCAATTCCTATGCGTACAGGAACACCTTTGAACTCATATTCAGCAAATTTCCAACCAGGCTTTTGGGTGTCGCGGTCGTCTAGTTTTACCGTAATTCCTTTCGATTCCAACTCTTTTTTAATTGCTCTGCCATGCTCACACACTAAAGCATATTCCTCATCGCTGCGGTAAATTGGTACAATAACCACTTTAATGGGCGCAAGTTTTGGTGGCAAAACCAAGCCATTATCATCTGAATGTGTCATAATTAGCGCGCCCATCAATCGTGTGGAAACTCCCCAAGAAGTAGCCCACACATGGTCCAACTTTCCATCTTTCCCTGTGAATGTGACATCAAATGCCTTGGCGAAATTTTGTCCTAAGAAGTGAGACGTTCCAGCTTGCAAAGCCTTTCCATCCTGCATTAGCGCTTCAATACAATAGGTCTCTGTGGCACCAGCAAAGCGCTCGTTTGCAGATTTCACACCTTTCCAAACGGGCATTGCCATGAAGTTTTCGGCAAAATCAGCATATACATGCATCATTTTTTCGGCCTCTTCAATGGCTTCTTGTTGCGTGGCATGTGCTGTGTGTCCTTCTTGCCAAAGAAACTCTGCAGTGCGCAGAAACAAGCGAGTACGCATTTCCCATCGAACAACATTTGCCCACTGATTTACGAGAATAGGGAGGTCGCGATAACTTTGTATCCAACCACGGTAGGTATGCCAAATAATTGTTTCAGATGTTGGGCGAACAATTAGCTCTTCTTCGAGTTTTGCATCTGGATCAACTTCAATTCCACCATCGGCAGAAGTACGCAAACGATAATGGGTAACAACGGCACACTCTTTGGCGAATCCCTCAACGTGAGCAGCTTCTTTAGCGAAGAAACTTTTGGGAATAAACAGAGGGAAATATGCATTCGAATGTCCAGTCTCTTTAAACATACGGTCCAATTCTTTCTGCATGGTTTCCCATATGGAATAGCCATAAGGCTTGATAACCATGCAGCCACGAACAGCTGAGTTTTCGGCCATATCAGCCTTTATTACCAGGTCGTTATACCACTTAGAATAATCTTCTGAACGCTTTGCGAAGTCTTTCGCCATTTTGGTATGATGTTTGTCTCTTGATAAAATAATAACAGCGGCCAAAAGTAAACATAACCGCTGCTGAAGGTCAATAGCAACACATCATCAATACGGAAAAGCCATGAAAAATTTAGCCCACACCGCAGTTAGTCGAATCCTCTTAGGATTTTTCTCCTTGTTTGTTTCATCTGCTAATGCTCAAGATGATGGGATTTATGAGGATATTAGGCAAACACCTGTATATGAGGATGTGAAACCAAGTGGTTCTCCGTTGGACGGATATTCTACGTATGACCAAGATGATTATTACCAACCACAAAATTCAACCACGCAGAATTCAAATAATTCAGAGCAATATGTTGATGAGGATGGAAATACCTACATTACTAACAATTATTACCAGGACGATTCGTACGATTATTTCTATGCTTCGCGCATCAATCGTTTTTATCGCCCAATGTATGGCGCTGGGTATTACGATCCGTTTTACACCAACATGTATTGGTATACGGGCAATCCGTACTACTACGGAACAAGCATTTACTCAAATTGGGGAAATGGATGGGGTTACAACCCATGGGGTGGTGGTTATGGAATGTGGGGTGGAAATTCGTGGGGAATGGGTTTTGGCTTCAGCTCATGGGGTTGGGGTGGTGGATGGGGGTATAGCCCATATTGCTATGGCGGTGGATTTGGCGGATGGGGTTACAACAATTACTACAACGGTTATAACCAAGGCTACTGGAATGGTTATTATGATGGGCTAGCCAACGGTAATGGGTATTACAACACTTACGATCAGAACAGTGGAATATACTACGGACATAGAGGTGGTTCTGGTGGTGCTATGGGTTCAGGGTTGAGGTCGACATCATTTGCAGACACCTACAATAAAGCTGCAAAAGAAGGTGTGGTTAGTCATGCTAATAGGAGCAATGTGCTTCAAACTGCTGATGCAAAACCTGTAGTTTCTCGTTCAACAATAGATGGACTGAATGGAAGAAACGTAAGCATGACAAAACCTGTGAACACCAATGTTCGCAGCAATGCAGAGTTTACCAAATCACCCAACAATCGCGTAGCAAATACGGAATCGATTAGACAGAATGTGGATTCTAAGCCAGCAATTCAATCTACTGGTAGAGAAGTGAATCGGGAATTTACTCCAGCTACTCAGAATCGGGATGCAATTAGTGGATACACCACGAAGCCACAGCCTGCTCGTGATAGTCAAGTACAAACGCAACGCGTGCCGCAAACGCAGCCGCAGCGTGTGCCACAAACCTACGGAGAGCGTAAACCTCAAGCAGCACCTGCTCGTCAGCAATATTCAAATGTGGATAGAAGTCGCCAGAATGTGAATCAGCTACCTAGCAGAGTTCAGCAACCGTCAAGAGGTGATGTTTATCAGCGTGGTGGTACGCCCAACATGTCGAAACCTTCCTACCAGTCACCATCCAACAACGGTCGTTACTCTTCTCCAGAACAAGTTCCTTCACGCAATTATTCACCGTCTCCACAACGCCCAGTGCAGCGATACGAAAATTCTTCGCCTTCGCAGTCGCAACCATCACGAGGAGTTGCGCCTTCTCAAAGTCAGCCTTCACGGAATTTTTCAGCACCATCGCGTAGTTCATCTCCAGCATCTTCACCATCACGAGGCGGCAGTTTTTCTAGCCCGGGAGGCGGTTCAAAAGGAGGTGGCGGCAATAGTGGAGGAAGAAGAGGTGGTTAAAATGATAGTACTACAATGAAATCTGGATAATTCTCGCAGGAAATCCAAAAGGATTTTTTGCGAGAATGTTTCAAATTTGTCTAATTCAACAAAAGAATAACATGAGAATCGGCATCATTTTAGGCATTTTTATAGCATTTACAAGCAACTCGCTCAAAGCTCAAAATGCTTTGGATGCCCTACGGTATTCGCAGCTAGATATAACAGGAACTGCTCGATATTCGTCTATGGGAGGTGCATTTGGAGCACTTGGTGGCGATATGACCACCTTGAGCGTAAATCCAGGTGGAATAGGTGTGTTTGCCAAAACAGAAGCCACCCTCACTATTGGATTGCTTTCTACATCCACTGATGCTACCTATCTCGGAACTACTTCTAGCGATAGTAGATTCAATTTTAATATCGGAAATGCTGGTTTTGTAGCCCGATTCAATAGGAAGAAAGGAGAAGAAAAGCAATGGGCATGGAAGGCATTTCAGCTTGGCGTGGCGTACAATAGAACAGCTTCATTTAATAGCAGAACTTCGGTGGTTGGAACCAACTCTACTAGTTCTTTAATTGATCAACATGTGAATGCGCTGAACGCAAACACAGGATTAACAACGTCATCACCCTATGATATCGAAAAATATGGGGGAACAACTGGATTGCTGTACGATGCTTTTTTGTTTGACCCTGTTTATGATGCAGATACCAATGTAGTTGGATTTCAACGGGCTGTGCTGCCGTTCTATGGTCAGACCCAAACGGTTTCAGAAGTTACACGTGGCTCCATGAGTGAGTTTGCGCTTTCTTTTGGTGGAAATTTTGGAAATGCACTGTATTTCGGTGCAACTGTAGGAATTCCAACGGTGAGCTATGAGGTGGAACGGAAGTATACCGAAAGCGATACTCAAGATTCAATAGCCAACTTTGATTCGTTCACCATGACCGACAATTTGAAGGTGTCGGGTAATGGATTCAACGTCAAGTTTGGAGTCATTTATCGCCCAACAAAATGGGTTAGAATTGGAGCGGCTATTCACACGCCTACGTTTTTTGAAATGGATGAATCGTTCAGTTCTGTGGCAGTTTCCAAGATTTACGATACCCAATACAACAGTTCTTCGCCCGAAGGCAAATTCGACTACAGCTTGGAAACACCATTTCGTGCAATAGGTAGTTTAGCTTTTGTAATTGGAAAAGTTGGTCTTATTTCCGCAGATTACGAATATGTAGATTATAGCATGGCGCGTTTGCGGTCAAGTGTGTATGCTTTTGATGCGGAAAACACAACAGTTAAGAACAGCCTTCATTGGGCTGGGAACATCAGAGTTGGTACCGAATGGCGTATTGATATTTTGAGTATTCGTGGTGGATTTGCCATTAATGGAAATCCCTACACTGGGGAATATAGTATGGCAGATACACGGTATTCGCTAGGGTTGGGGGTTCGTCTAAAAAGATGGAGTTTCGACCTTGGATACATGCTTCATCGCAAAACTGGCGGTTATGAAATGTATGATGCTCGATTAACTCCGTTGGCCGAAACCATTACGTTGAATCATAATGTTATGTTGAGCACAGCATTCCGATTCGGGTCATAATCGCAATAATCCAGCCTTTGCTTTCTGGTTTATACTATCGCGATACTCCGTGTTTTTAAAGCTGGAGCATGCTTGAAAGTGCTTTTTAGCTTTATCCTTTTCTCCAAGTTTTTCATACAACAAACCCAGTTGCAGCGAAGCATTGGCGGCAAAGTATCGAGCACTTGAAGCGCCTTGTTTTATGGTGGACTCATAGCGAGAAATGGCTTTTGCATGCTCTCCCATTTCATGATAAATTCTTCCCAAACGATAGTTGTATTCTAGTTTTTCGTCCTGTGTTGGGAAGCTGCCTTCTGGCGCGTTCGCTAGTGTATTCACAGCTTGAACATAATAGGCGCCATCGAACATAATGCGTGAGCGAAGTAGGTATACATTAGGAAGTTTTTTTTCATCAGCTTCTCTTTGGGCCGATTTGTCCCCGTCAATCGTGGTATTTCCCACTGTGGTGACACGCGCCAAATGCTCAAAATATCCTTTTTGGTCACGTCCAACTAAAAGCGAATGCCACGCCAATTTCTGCTGGGCCGACTTCAAGTAGCTTTTGCCTTTGAACAGAATAGTGTATGCTTTTAAAGGTTCATTTGCATCCACATCCATGCGTGAAAGTTTCATTTCTCCCAGCAAAAAATGGAGGTATGGGAAAGATGTAGGTCGCTTTTTAAGTGAAAGTTCAAGCACGCCAATGGCTGCATCCGTTTTGCCAGAACGTTGAAGTACGCGAGCTTTCGCAAAATCTATTAATGGCCCATTGTGGCGGTCCAAGTGCCGTTGCAGCTCTTTCAATGCTTCTGGTTTATTCACCAAATTGATTTGAAGAAAGGTGAATAAGAATAGCGTTTCTTTGTGAACAAGCGGAAATTCTTTTCGACCTGATGTGCCTTTTATAACGCGCTCCATCTCCGAAATTCCTTGATGGATTGTGCCATCAACTCCCATCAAGTTGGCCGCCCATTTGTAATTGTCTGGCACGGTTCCCACCAACGTGTGTAACAATCCCATCGCTTTGTAGCTATGGATAAACGTTGGAAATCGCTTGGTGTTATCTTCCAATAATTGGAATGCCTTGCGCACGCTCATTGCGCCTGTTACATAATTTCCAATCCGCATATTTGAAAATGCCCAATGCAAATGAGCCTCTCCCAAAGCAATGTTCCGAAAGGGGTCATTATCAGCAGCAGTTTCAAGAGCTGCTATCCGTTTGTCTCGAAATTTTGCTCTACGTTCAAACTCCTTCTCATCCTCTGTCACTACGATGTAAAGAAAGTCTGCAACGTCCTGTAGATAAGGGACACAAAGATTTTTAGGCTCTTTTGATTCCAATACTTTCAACGTGGAATCGGCTTGTTTGAATTTCAAATCCAATAGCAATCCGTATGCCGAGCAAGCCTCTTCGTTCCATGTAAATTGCTGTGCAAAAACTCCAGATGGAATCCAAAGCAAGAAGAAAGCAAACGAGGAAAAGTGAAATTTCATGAATAAAAAAAGGGACCCTAAAAGGATCCCTTAAAATTACTTTATCACGCTTAAGATTAATTAGGCTTCTACAGCCACATTCTCAATTTCGTTATCTACCAAAATACGACCGCAATGCTCGCAAACAATAACTTTTTTGCGCAAGCTGATGTCCAATTGACGCTGTGGTGGAATCATATTGAAACAGCCACCGCATGAATCACGCTCAATTTTTACAACTGCAAGGCCATTGATAGCACCAGTGCGAATACGCTTGTAGGCAACAAGCAAACGACTTTCAATTACTTTTTCGGCCGCTAAAGATTCCTTCAATAGGCTTGCTTCTTCCTTTTCGGTTTCTGCAATAATTCCTGCCAATTCGCCTTGTTTAGCAAGCAAGTCAGCTTTGCGGTTCTCCAAATTATTCTTTGAAGATGCTAAAACTTCGCTTTTTGCCTCAATGTTGGCTTTGAATTCACTGATTTTCTTTTCGCACAACTGAATCTCCAAATTTTGGAATTCAATCTCCTTGTTCAATGAATCAAATTCGCGATTGTTGCGCACATCCTTCTGTTGTTCCTCATATTTCGCGATGAACGACTTAGAATCAGCAATCATGTTTTTACGTTGCACAATGGCATCTTCAAACGTATTTACTTCATCAGTAACGTTTTGAAGGCGGGTTTCTAAACCAGCAATTTCGTCTTCCAAATCTTGCACCTCAAGTGGCAATTCACCACGTATAGTTCGGATTCTGTCAATTTCAGAGTCAATACGCTGAAGGTTATACAGAGCCTTTAGTCTGTCTTCAACGCTGAATTCGCTTACTTCGGATTGTTTCTTAGCCATGCTTTATAGGTAGTAGACAGGGTTCGTTTTAACCCTTGTCAAATGGGTCGCAAACTTAGGAAAAAAATCCACCAGTTTATCGGCCAAAAATTGCATGGTAAATTGCTCGCTTTCGTAGTGCCCGATGTCGGCAATTATCACCGAATTTTCGGCATCGAAGAACTGATGGTACTTAAAATCGGCTGTGATAAACACATCTGCTTTTGCGGCAATTGCATTGGACAAAAGGAAACTTCCAGAGCCACCACACACTGCAATGCGCTTCACTTTATGTTTGTGCGGAAGCGTGTATTTGACGCAATCCGTTCGCATAGTTGATTTTAAGCTTTTTAGAAATTTCAACGTATCCACTTCTTCCGGCAATTCGCCAATCAGGCCAGCTCCAACTTCGTTCCACGTATTTTCTATCGCTTGAAGGTAATAGGCCACTTCCTCGTAGGGATGGGCTTTTTTTAGCGAAGCGATAATTTTTGAAGAAAAATAGGCAGGAAGCAATACCTCAATGCGAATTTCTGGTTCGAAATGCAATTTGCCTTTTTCGCCAACGAAGGCGTTGGTTTCGTCATTTCCACGAAACGAACCTTCTCCAGTGCTGTTAAAACTGCATTGGTCATAATTGCCAATCGCTCCCGCGCCAGCCTCAAATAGGGCATTGCGTACATGTTCAGCATGAGCAATTGGAGCAAACGTCACCAACTTTTGAAGTAAGTTTTTTTTCGGAGCTAAAATTCGAGAGTTGATTAAGCCAAGTTGCGATGCAATTCGTCCATTTACGCCATCTAGTACATGGTCTAGATTGGTGTGAATGGCATACAGCAATATGTTATGTTGTATGGCTTTAATCACCGTGCGTTCCACGTAGTTTTTGCCATTGAAGCGTTTGAGACCCGAAAAGACAATAGGATGATGCGATAAGATCATGTTGCACCCCAGCTGAATGGCTTCATCAACTACATCTTCGGTGCAATCCAGACTAATAAGAACGCCTGTTAGCTCTGTGTTTTGATGGCCTACAATAAGCCCACTGTTGTCATAGCTTTCTTGCAGCGATGGCGGGGCAAGCGTTTCGAGGTAGGAAATTAGTTCGGATGCTTTCATAGTGCAAGGATAGTGGGTTTGTGATTATGCTGCGCATTTTTCCGTTTGCACCGCTATCTTCGACCGCTATGCGATACCTGCGTCACATGCTATGGCCCATAGCCATCATTTACGGTGCGATTGTGGCGTTTCGCAACCTGCTTTTCGATGTTGGGATTCTTTCGTCCAAGTCATTCAAGGTTCCCATCATTAGTATTGGAAACCTTGAAATGGGTGGTACAGGCAAATCGCCTTTGGTGCTTTATATATGCAAATTGCTCTTAGATAAAGGGGTAAATGTTGCTGTACTTAGTAGAGGTTATGGCCGTAAATCATCAGGATTTCTGTTCGTGGATAAAACCAATTCAAGCACCGAAGTAGGCGATGAGCCTTTGCAAGTCAAACACCGTTTTCCAGGTGCTACAGTTGCCGTTTGCGAACGGAGAAGAGAAGGGATTGAACGTTTGCTAGCGATGGATTCACCGCCTGATGTGATTGTACTTGATGATGCCTTCCAACACCGCTGGGTGAAGCCATCCTTGAGCATTCTCACCACGCCTGCGTCATTTCCATTTTGGAAAAATTATCTATTTCCTGTGGGGTCATTGCGGGAATGGACTTTTGGGGCAAAGCGCGCAAATGCTCTAGTGCTTACCGGTTCGTTTGAAGAAGAGGAAAATGTTCCGTTTGATGGCGCAGTCTTTCATTGCCAAGCTTCCATTCAAGATATTGTCCACTTTTCGGGCAAGAATATCGACCTAAAGAAGGACGATGTTGTTGTGCTTTTGTCGGGAATTGCGCACCCCGAAAGGTTTGTGCAAAGTGCCACATCACACTTCACTATTTTGGAAACACAACTGCACGCTGACCATCACGAATTCACGCAAGAAGACATGAAGCGCCTTCTGCAGCTATTCCATAGTTTTGGCGTCCTGAAAAAAGCAGTACTGATAACGGAAAAAGATGCCGCAAGGCTCCGAAATAGCTCGCATTTGGAATTGCTAAAAGAAACGCCTGTCTACGTTGCCCGAATTGGGCTGAATTGGAAGGCGAATGATGAACAACGTTTTAATCAAATACTA
>Ga0247843_1005416_pt1 | contig 17790 bp, 7 predicted proteins | sample LaCruzMarch2017__FD_192420 | JGI IMG/M metagenome (GOLD analysis project Ga0247843, IMG submission 192420) | Freshwater microbial communities from meromictic Lake La Cruz, Castile-La Mancha, Spain - LaCruzMarch2017_8m | ecosystem: Environmental > Aquatic > Freshwater > Lake | place: Spain... | reverse complement strand
AGGGGAACGAAAAGCCATTTCCGTTTTGCTCTCGACTTGGAATCCGCCTCCTCACATAAAAAATAATACGATGACGAAGAAGTTCTCGTCGTGGCTGAGTAGTAGTCGACGGCCACGCGAACGCCGCCACCACCAACAACACCAACCGTCCGCGTCGTCCAAAGTGCAACAACAGCCCCTTGATGCCGCCGGCAATGACGATGGCGGCGACGATGGGTACGAGTCGGAGGCAGATGCATCGGAAGGCGGCATAACGTGTTCGTCCAAATATAGTGCCGTGGTGGTCACGTACACGCCCCGGGTCGCAAAGGCGGCCGACTTCGAATCGGGCAGTGGTGGTAGTGCCGTACTGGGCGTTGGCGGCGGTCGGAAGGGCGGCGAAAATCGGCATCAACGTGGAGGAGGAGGTCCGATGATGCCGCCGACCAGTACTACGGATGGTAACGTAACGAGTGGCACATCCGCCACCGCACTCGAATTATTACGACGAATGACTATCGATAATTTGAGCAAGCTACTCACTTTGCCACCGCCCGCCGATCCGATCGTGGAGCCAATAACGACAAAGACGGCAGTCGCCGTCGAGGAGGTAGCGGGGTATAATATCGACTGTGATGATGACAATAATAACAACAAAGATCATGATGAAATAGAAGAGGTTGTAGAAGAAGCAGCTGCTGTTGTTGATGAGACTAGTAAGGAAATCACTAATATGCAACACCAACAACAACAGACACGAGTTGTCAATAATAGTACGGAGGAGGATAAGACAAGTAGTAGTAGTAGTAGTAGTAGTGACAAGACAGTTGATTTGGGTAGTGGCGGTAGTTACGAGACTAATTTACAAGTAGCCGTAACGGAAGAGGATGTACCGGTCAATAAATCGTCTGGAACGACAACACCAACAACAACACCAACAACAACACCACCAGTGGGCAAATTGTCGGGTGGTTTCTTAAAGGAGGACGTACGTGATATATTTGGTCGAATTAAATATGGCAGGAAAAAATCGTCACGTACGATAATGGCAAAGGAACAATCGCGATCGCCGAAAGTAGTAAGATTCCGACTGCGGCCATCGTCGTCGTTGTTGTCGTCATTAACATCGGCGCCTAAACTAGCAAACAACTCATCGTCCGAAATGATGTTAGACACTAAGTCGTCGTGTACGATACCCGACGATGGCATCGAGGTTGATTCTGCACAACCGACAAGGCCCGAAGAATTATTGTCGTCGTTAAGCAGTAGTGATAAAGATACACAATTATCGGTGACAACTAAGAAGACAACATTCGAACCATTTTTACCCGAAACATGTAATAGTAATTGGCTCAATAATAGTAGTAGTGGACCATGTTCGCCCATGGGCGTAAAGGATACATTACTCGAACGACTGTGTTCACCAATAAATGAACATGATGATGAATCTGACGAATCCCGATCCACCAAGAAGATGAATAATATTACTACATCACTTAGTAAAAGCATGAGGAGTAAATTCACTAATCTTTGTTCGCCAACACAACCATCATCTATCAATTTGTTGGGTCAGTTTGATTTTGACGTTGGTAGTCGACCATGGACACCGAATCATACGTCATTTGACAATACTGAGAATAATAGCAATAGCAATACTATTAATACTACTACTACCGCTCCAACATCTACCATTGAACTTGGTCTGCCCAAAAGTGCAAGCAAGATGTTGAAGAAGTATAAAGGTCGTGAGGAGGAAGTGTTGACAAATTTCAAGAAGATGAAAGCTGCCAAGCGGACAACAAGTGACGATAAAGTGGAGGTAAGTGAAAGTGAGTCTACTACTACTGCGAAGGAAAGACTGCTGGCCGGGGAGATTATCACAAGTACTACTCAATCGAACAATTGCTGGTTGGATGCACTATCGTCACCCATGGATACGTTTAATCAATTCTTATCCTGTTCCGGTGGTAGTGGGAGTAATGGCACACACAAGCATCGCGGCGGGATGACCATTGATAATTTGAATGACTTCAATAGCAGCAAAAGTCCCAGGGTGCATTCGTGGCCATTATCCAAGCCAGAAATACATAGTAACACAGCCGCTGTACGGGAGAAGCAAGCGGTAGAGTTGATCACGAATGCAGAAGGGATTATAACACAACAAGCGGACGATCTTAAGGAAATGCAAACCGAGATGGATAGACAGCAATCGCATCAAAGGAATCTCACTCGTCAAGTAGCCGAGCTTCAGATTGAGTTGACGAATGTTAAAGCAAAGGAACGTGAGTTGGAGGATTTGAAGTCAAAGACAGCTCAGGAGGCACAACAAGCCAAGAATGCCTTGGAAACTCAACGTGTGGCTCATATGGAAGAGCTGCAGAAGTTAGAGAGCAACTTACGATTAGAATGTCAACAAGCTGCCAAGCTCGTGTCAGTCATATCTCAATTACAGAGTGAAATTGCATTACACGATACCCAGAAGAAGATCTACGATGAAGAATGCAAAAGGAAAGTCAAACAGCAAAAGCAATTCAAAAGGCTCAGGAGGAGAAGTTGATTATCTTGAAAGATGAGCATACAAAGGAGGCTATTGCACAAAACAGCCGTATTTGTGAATTGGAGAATCAAATGTCCGATGTCCAATCAAGGTATAACATATTGGCCGAATTGTCAAAGGAAGCTAAGGCTGAAGCAGACAAGAAGATACGAACACAATCCATCGAGTTAAAGAAAATGAAGGCAGATTGGTTGGCAAGAAGTGAGGCATTGGCCAAGTTGTCACAACAAGTCAAGGATGAAGCTGAAGAGAAGATGAAGACTCAGGCGTATGAGTTAGAGAAATTAAAGTCAGATTGGATGGCATCCTCCATTCTGAATACTGAACTAAGCAATGAAATTGATCGACTCAAGAGACAGAGAATTTCGGATTTAAGTAATGAGATTGATCGACTCAAGATGCAGCACGAGCAAACTACCACCGTGAATGATATATCCGTGTCTGCAGCAGCCATAAGTTCGAAAAATTCAGCAGCTGCAAAGACCGCATCATTCATCAATTCCACACAACAGACGGTGGCACCACTCAGTTTTCCCATTGGCATACTCAAGTCTAGGAAGGGATCAAAGGAAGAAATGTACGCGACCATACCAAGTGGTGAGACCAATTATATTGACGACACCATCCCCTCCACATTACGGTGCCAAAATAGTGATCCTGAAAGCAGTGGCTCCGGGCAGCATATATCTGACTCCAGTTCACTATCAGTATCGGTATTCCCTCCTAGTATGACAAGTGAGCGTAAAAAAGGATGGCTACGCAAACTCGTTCTAAGTACTGGCTTGGCCGTTGACTGTGATAATGCCTCATCTGAGGAAGTTCTTAGTGCAAAAGCAATTACAGGAAAGAAGGGAAGCCTATGGTTACGGAAGAAACAGCAGAAAGGAAGTAGTATTATTAATTTGTCTGTTGTAGAGGGCGAGTCTATATCTTCATCTGATCGTTCATACACTGATGATGATGATGATGTCAGAGAATCGACTGATATATCCTGCACTTATTCAATTAATTCATTAATGGCTGTGCATTTAAATGATTCAATGATTGATGAAGAAGAGCCGGATAATCATGAGCGAGATCAGATATTTGACACATCAAATTCATCATCAGGTATTGTTGAAACTTCGTACTATGATAAACCAAAGAAACCAACAACCAATCATTGGTTCGGTAATGTACTGAACTTCGGTAATGCTGATCAGAAGGAGGAGGGACGCGATGAGCAAGAGGATCAACGACGAGATGTCAAGAGTGTTAGATCTAGGTCGTTGCTGCCGCTTGTAATTCTATGACCTAGGCCTCTATCTATATTATATGAGTGTTGGCTGTGTTTGTGTTTTAGTGTATGCATATATTGTGCAAGTTAAAAGAGTAGAGCTATAAACATAATTTCCTGTTCGCAATGAAAACTACAATCAAACTTGCATCACAGGATCCAACTGCTTTTAACATTATTTCTTGCTCCAATTTTAGTAAATGGATTAGCAAACTCTTCTAATTCATATCTCGTTGTATCGTTTCCTCTCTACGTTTGCGCCATGCGTCCAACAAACTCCACCCTTCTTGGCATGATTAGTATATCCCTCGTGGCTGCATCGTTTCAACTTTGCGCCATGAGTGACACAGACCCCACCCTTCTGGGCTTGGTTGGTACATCCCTTGTGCCTGCATCGTTTAACTTTTGCGCCTTGTGTGGTGACACAGACTCCTCCCTTCACGGCTTTGTTTGTACATCCTTTGTGGCTGCAACGCTTCATCTTGGCGCAGCTTTGTCTTGGCGCCATGCGTAACGCAGACTCCTCCCTTAACAACTATATTGGCATATCCCTCAAAGATGCATTGAGTCTTAGAGCCATGTGTTACACAAACTCCTCCCTTCACGACTTGCTTTGTACGTCCCTCGCAGTTCATCGTTTCGTCATTGCTCCATGCCTGTGACAAACTCCTCCTCGCACGACAAAGTTGGTACATCCTTCATGGCTGCATCGTTTCCTTATTGTGCCATGTGTTGACAAACTCCTCCCGTTTGGCTAAAGTTGGCACACCCCTCAAAGCTGCACTGTCTCTTTAGCGCCATGTGTGAAAAAAACCAAACCCTTCGTGGCTGCACCGCCATGCGTCAAACAAACTCCTCCCTTCTGTCACGTACAATAATAGCAAAGGGGATCGCCGAAAGTAGTAGGACGACTGCATCGTCATCGTCATCATATCGTCGTCGTCGCCTTCATCATCATTACCTATCCAATCTCCGAACTCCAGGGAATCGAGGAATTCACCCCCCCCAAAAACCCCCCAATTCTCTCCCCCGGTCAATTTAGTGCGGGAGGTGGCCTAGTGAGAGTATCGTACCCAACAGGAAAGCTTCGTTGATGTCTTTTCAGTGCCCTTGAATTATTTGTTTGCCACCTCCACCCAAGGGAATAACAGCTCCACCTCAAAATCGGAGTTCATCATTCTTCTTTTCTTTGTCAAATCGCCACCCATGCGTTGAGAGTTTAAGTCTTAATAACGTCGAGCGTTCCATGTTTGAAGTGTGGTTGTCGAGAGGTTGCGTAATACTTTGAAGAGCAAGGAAAGCAGAGGTACAGTGCGTGCAGTCAGCAACAGAGAGAGCTTGGATAAACAAATATAAATTAATGATGTTGAACAACAACAACAACAACAACAACGTTGATAATGAATCAGTATTGTCAATCATGACAGAAGAGTCAATAGACTCAAAGGTCCTACGAGAAGTGTTAGCTATTACATCTGACTGCCACCATGAGCTCAGCTCAAGTCGATCGTCGACATATGAAGATGATGCTGCTGCTTCGGCCGCAGTGCCGATAAGTACTACGTCAAGTGAGAGTAATAGCTTGCTACAAACACCCACACGGAGTGGTGACGAAATGATAGAAATCGAGACGAATGAAAGTAATGCACATCTATCAGTAATGTTTGAGGCCATGCTGCTTGAGGCTACGCCAGAGAAGATATCATCTTCAATTTCAAATGAACATCCGACTGATGAAGCTTTTCCAACAGTGCTAACCGATGAATCAGCACTTACACCACCTCCTACTGCTGCTAATGCTGACGTTGCCGCTATAGATGATAGCGTAATCAATGATGATAATATTGTCTCTGTAGTAACGGAAGACTGTCCAAGCTTGACAGCAACTGACTCAACTATATCAGTAAGTACCGAGAAGGCATCATTATATCCCACACCATCGTATGATGAACGATTTGAAACAAAGGTTGAAGAGGTACTTGCTACTGCAGCCCAAGATTCAGCTGAGTTATTCACAATTCGTGGTACACAAAAGTTGGATGCTACTACTAACAACAACGATGATAAGCATGAAACATCAACGGAGTTGATGGTGTTGTCACCGATAGTATTACAAGATGGAAGTACTACTGTCTTTGATACAAAGTCATCAACCATGGATGAATCATCAATGGTGATGATGGAATCTCCGCCTATGGAAGAAGCAATACCGATGGTATCCTTACAAGACGAAACTACTGCTGCTGTCACTGCCACGGAGTCGACTTCCAAGGAAGTAGTATCTCCTGATGATGCTACACCAATAAAGGTTACTGTATCCGAACAGCCCAACGCACCCATCGCTGACGACACTGTAGTTGAGACGAAAATCACTGCATCATCATCCCCCGAGGAGGCTACGCTAAAGGATGTAATATCCGAGCCCGTCGTACCCGAAGTACCGTTGGGCATTGTATCATCCACTGTAAGTTATAATACAATTGAACTAGATGCATCTATGCTCCCTACTACATCGTCGGAAACATCCCAGCCAATGAATCCACCTTGGACTAAAAGTTTGTCTATGAAGAAGTTGCAATTTGGTAGTATCAAATCCTTGGTGAAGAATGATCCCATCTCTGTTCCTGCATTATCAAGCATACGTAAGTCAATCCCAACATCATCCAAGGGATTGTTTGGTATGAAGAAATACAAAAGCGTACGAACGACGACGACGAAAGCACAATCCAAGAATGAATCAAAGAATATCAACAAAGAGAAGGACTTTATCAGCAGTACCGAACTCGTTGACTCTATCAAGACTGATAATCCCAAGGTTCTTGCAGCGATTGCTTTAATTGAGCAGGCAGAGGAGGATGAGAATCGTGAAGAAGAGTGCCGTGATGACACTGAAGCTATATTTCAATTAATTAATAATATTGAAGAAAAATCATTACCAGCAGTGGTGGAAGATGAATCAAAGGTAGTGACAGAGAAGAACACTGCTATGCCTACTGTGATGGATGGAGTGAATGATACAATCAAAGATAAATTATTATCAGTGGAGGATGAGTACACTGCTATGGAAACTGTGATGGATGAATCAAATGAAATTGATGCAATCAAAGATAAATCAGTATGCAACTTGGATGACATTGCCTTGGGCATCACTGCAGGGGCCACCATACTTGGAGCTGTTGTGGGTGATGCCGTAAAGTACGTTGTTGATGGCATTTCAGGCCAGAACATTGAAGGACGGTCTATCGCTGCTACCGTATTTCCTCATGCTCAGGAGACTGTAAATGAACAGAATGAATTCGTAGAAAGTGCCAATGAACGGCTGGATGATCCTTGTGACATGATCAGTAAAGATGAAACCAAGGAGCTAACCGAGACACCAGCTATGGTAGTGCCACATACTGATCTGGCAGCGAAGAAGCTCCATGCGATGGAGAAAGCTGCGAAGAGGACGGGTGTGAAAGAGATTATTGTTGACGACGAGCAACAAGACTATCCTTTAAATTGTTGCATCGAGCTCAAATTAATTGATGACGCGATAGAGAGATTAAATGCGAAAATGAAAGGACAATTCAATGTAGTTAAGCTAACATCATCTGCAAATAAGGACGAGGAGTTAATTGTCATTCCAACCAAGATGGTTACCGGTCCCGTTGACGAAGAAGTGAAGTACGACACACCCCACATGATCGGCTTAAAGAATTCAAGTGAGTTCGAGACAGTTGAAGATGAAACCCCAATTGTGGAAGAGAGTATCATCATTGAGACTGCCAAATTAGATGAGGAGTCTCCATCACGCGAATCGACGACGGCTGAGATCAACGAGTCTGCCAGTCCAGTCAATATTTGTGTCGAACAAAGTATTTCAGGCTTTATGATCGATGCAACCAACGCCGTCGGCGTCCTAAGCAAGTTCTTTAACGAATCTTTGACTGGATTGGCTGGTAATATCAGTACTAAGGAGAATGATGATGGCAACATTGAAATACTAGCATCCGATTTGGTTACAACCATCCCCATTATTGATGCGGAGGACATAAGTACTACGAAAGAGGCTATAATAGGGTTTGACGAAGTGTACGTTGGCTCTCCAGCATGCAATCCAGTCGAGCCCGCCGTCAATGTGGAGGATAGTGCAGCTTTGTCTACGTCAACTATTCAAAGCGGCGAGCAAGGAAGACAGAATACAACTGCCGTTAAACGTCGGCGTTTGAAGAGCCTCTCATCAATTAAGAAGCTGCAAAAGAGCAGTGGCCTCATAGGGGATGATGATAAAGCAATCACTAATATCACAGCGGATATTGACTCCAAGGAAATGTTGGAACAAGGCTCTGACAAGGGTGATATTAAAGATTCTTTGGCCGATATTGATGAGATTACAAGTCCTGTCAAAGTTCTTAGTCTGCCCAAAAGTGCTGACAAGATGCCAGAAAAGTACAAAGGTCGGGAGGGGGGACTGTTGGCGAATCTCAGGAAGATGAAAACGAAGCATACAAGTACCAACAAAGCTAGGGCAGATGAAAGTGAGGCGATTATTGCCGAGATAACAAGTCTGAATGAAGTATTAAGTCTTCCAAAGAGTGGTGACAAGATATTGTCTGAATATGAAGGTCGGGAGGACGATTTGCTGAAGAATCTGAAGTTGACTGCTACCGCTGAGATAACAAGTCTGACCACAGAACTTAGCCTACCCAAAAGCGCTGACAAGATGCTGAAAAAATACAAAGGACGGGAGGGAGGTCTCTTGATGAATCTCAAGAAGATGAAAGCTAATCAGATAGATGCTGACACATCTAAGGCAGTTCCAAATGTGGCTACCATCGCCGAAATAACAAGTCTTATCAAGGAACTGAGTCTTCCGAAGAGTGGTGACGAGATGTTGACTGAGCACAAGGGTCGGGAGGACAATTTGTTGAAGAATTTGAAGTTGATAAAAGACAAACAGCAAGTCGCAGATAGTGGTCATGATAATGTGCAGTCACAAGTCACGCCTGTCAAGGACGTCGTCGTGGAAGGTGTTGTGTCACCTACGAATCGTCAGGAAAGTAAGATTGAAAAGCCCAAGCCTGCAGCGCCGAAAGCTCGAAGGATCAAGAGCAATTCCATGAAGAAGCTGTTTATGAGTGTAGGCCTCATCAAAAATCCGTCTAAAAGTAAGGTGACAGGCACTGCTCTTTTGAGCGATTCGAAAGTTACAGAAGTCAGAGTCTCTGAAGAGACCGTCAAAGAAGATAAAACAGCTACCATTGCTGAGATTACAAGTCTAGTCAAAGTTCTCAGTCTATCCAAAAGTGCCGACAAGATGCTGGAAAAGTACAAAGGTCGGGAGGAGGACCTGTTGACAAATCTCAAGAAAATGAAAGCTAATCACGCGGAAGATGATAAACCTAATGCGGGTGAGAATGATGCTACTATTGCCGAAATATTAAGCCTTATTGAGGAACTAAGTCTTCCGAAGAGTGGTGACAAGATATTGTCTGAATATAAAGGTCGGGAGGACAATTTGCTGAAGAATCTTCACTTGACTGCTACCGCTGAGATAACAAGTCTGATCACAGAACTGAGTCTACCGAAGAGCGCTGACAAGATGCTGGAAAAATACAGAGGTCGGGAGGAGGAACTGTTGACAAATCTCAAGAAGATGAAAGCTAATCAGGCAGAAGATGATATATCTAAGGCAGTTCCAAATGTGGCTACCATCGCCGAAATAACAAGTCTTTTCAAGGAACTGAGTCTTCCGAAGAGTGTGGATGAGATGCTTACTCATTACAAAGGTCGGGAGGACAATTTGCTGAAGAATCTTAAGTTGATAGAAGTTATTGACATTGTGATGGAAGATGCTGTATCATCTACAGATTTGAAGGAAAATAAGCGTGAAATGTCAAGGCCCGCGATGCTATCAATGGATTTCAGTGGCTCTTTCGCATCTGATCAAGTGTATGATAAAGAAGAGAAACAGGCAAAGAGTGTAGAAATTGATGAGCTATCTAACATGATCTTTACTGAGAGAAATGATGAATCATGGACACGCAGCTTTCTTGACATCAAGGATAAGATTGAAAATTATATCAGCACCACTGCAAAGAGTATATCAGATCTAGATAAACTGTGCGGCCCCGCGACATTGATTAAGTCCGATTCTGATTCAATTTGGCCTGACACAATGACTTCTTCAATGGCGTGTTTGTCGATAACTTCTCAAACGGATGAACTTAATGAGATACAGGCTAAGCTGGAGGAACAAAACCATCTAAACTCGAAACTAGCCCACGAACTCTCCAAGCTGAAGTCTTACATTGCAGATTCGAAGGCCAGAGAGATAGAGCTCAATGTAAATCCATCACTTGATTCTCAAATTGATGAGTTTAATGCAGTACAGGCCAAGCTGGAGGAACAGAACCAGCTTAATACAACTCTCACTCTAGAGCTTTCGAAGTTGAAGGCAGATATTACAGCGTCAAAGGCTAGAGAAGTAGAGTTGGAACAGCAACGTACTACTTATGCGGAAGAATTGAAGAAAATTGAAGATGAGTCCCAACAGGAAAATAAGGTACTAGAGGCAGTAAGCAAGGCCTATGCAGAGCAATTGATGATAACAAAAGATGAGTATTCCAAGGAATCAATGGCTTACAAAAAGCGTATCGATGACTTGAAATCCAAGTGTAAGGTGTTAGCACAAGTGGCAAGAGTGAAATGTGATACGTTGAAGAGTTTAGCTCAACAAACCAAGGAGGAAGCGGAGCAAACGATCAACGCCCAAGCAGCCGAGTTGGAAAAGATGAGGGCAGTATTGAAGATTATTGGTGCTGACAGTACTGTAGGACAGCAATCATTTGAATCAACTCATCTACAGCAAGTCGAATCGATTGAAATACAGGAGCGTGGGCCACGGCTACCACCCTCTGTAACTTATTACCCGAAAAAGTCTAAGAAGTCTATGAAGAGCTGGGAAAGTTTCCCTGTAACTACTATTGACAGATCTTACCCTAAACGGTCCCGGGATGATGTAAGAGAGAAAAAATATGAATGTGAAAGTGATGACACTAGCACTAATGCTTCATATTTAACAGCGTCCAAGCATAGCAGTGGTGAAGGCAGCTGGTTAACAAAATTTTCTTTATTCTGGTCTAAAAAAGAAGAACGAGATGAAGTGAATGAAAGATGCGATGACTCAGGACAATTTGGGGATAATAGGATCTTTGCTCTATGAACGAATTTTTACGGATATCAATCTAGTCTTAGTCGACCAAAGCAAAGAATGTATGTATATAATCTATCCTCTAACCAAAGTAGTTGATATTCTGAATAGCAAAGTTGTATTGCATAAACAATGTTGAGACTGGCCATAAATTCGATGAGATGAACCATAGATGCGGATCTGTCGCAGCTAAAATCGACTTTATGGTATAATCGATTTTAGCTGTGGCACTAAAATCGATTATATCAATAGTCGATTTTAGCTGGTTAATGTCGATTTTATGACCTGTAATATCGACTACAGTCTGTCCTGCATATAATCGATTAAACTGGTTTTGTTCCCGTTATAACGATAATATGGGTTTTGTTTGTTATGTAAAATCGATTATACCTTCATGTATAATCGATTTTACCCTATCTTTGTTTATGTAAAATCGATTATATCACCTTAACTATTCCTATTGTACCAATTAATCGATTATACATATGTAAAATCGATTATACTAAATATCACAGAAATCATATAATCGATTATACATCAAATCTCATCCCAGAATATCGATTATATCAATCCCCGCACGTATGGTAGGCGGAGAGCTCATATAATCGATTTTATGGACCCTCACTTTCATGTAAAATCGATTATATGTACATAAAATCGATTATACAAAAAATCGATTTTAGCTGCGGCAGATCCAAGAAGGATATGCCATCTCATAGAGGTTGACTGAAGCTCGAAATCTTACTCGTTAGGAGAGCATAGTAGTCTGTCAAACCAAGTTGTTAAGTAGTCGTGCTCCGTGGTGTGGTGGGAATCCTCTTTAGCTGTAGAGATAGCAACCAACGCTCAATCAATCATGATGCTCCATTCCGCTGGGCTGTATCACAAGTTCAACAAAACAAAATTGGTGACATTAGCATAAAATTCATTTATATTATGAATTCAATACCAACTACCTTTATCACAGCATTATCAATTTGGAAGATGTCATGACATGACACCACACTAAGAAAATGTATGCACTATTGGGTGATCTGCCCAGAACCTGCAACACACCTAAGCCTAAATGTCATTATTTGATTAATCAAGCTTTCTTGGCATTCGACTAGATCCCCAAATCCAAGAATTAAGCTCTTCCTCCTCTTCATAATCAACTGCTTGATGTGGTAGTGAAACAGAAGGAGGAACAGCGTTTGCCTCTTGCGCTGGGTTGTTAATCGCATTGATACTTTTTGAGCGATGTCTGTAACAGACTCCTTCTTCCCCCCGGGAATATGAGGTACACCCCTTGAAGTTGCATCGTTTACTCCCCACCTTTGCGCCATGTGTGACACAAACTCCTCCCTTTTTAACTTGCTTCGTACATCCTTCAACGCTGCATTGCTTCTTCTGAGCGCCATGTGTGACACATACTCCCCCCTTCACGGCTTGATTGGTACACCCAGCGTGACTGCATCGCGGCTTCTTAGCGCCGTGTGTGATGCACACTCCTCCCTTCTGAGCTTGATTGGTACATCCGTTGAAATTACATTTAATTCGTATTCTTTTACTTTTTACTGTCATCAATACAACTTTGGGATTTTCCTTCCTGCGGCGATGATTGCTTCTTCTTCTTTGCCTTCATTCTTTTCGAGACGACTGTGATACATTTGACAGCGTCAGACTACTCTTCTCCGCGTGCCACACAGGTGCCATTGCAAGTTTCGGGGCCAGCGACAGCGCGCAGCCGGCTAGCTCGAGCGAGGTCTTGGGTTCTTTTCATCACACACAGAGCTCTCCCGCCTAGGTCTGTCCTTCACCCCAGGATTCTTTATTCTTCCAAAAATGCGGGTAATGTTTTTCATCATCCACAGTGGAGACGTCATCGAGATTCACCTTGTTGAACCACCAACGAAACTGAACTGACATCTCCGATAATTCAGATAGATGAACCTAACAACAACTGGTAGCTTGGAACGGATCCAAGATATGCCATCTCGTTTGAGATAGTGAATGAACAAGCTAGGCCATTATCTCCACTAATTCGTTAGGAGAGCATAGTAGTCTCTCCATTCCAACAAACACGAGTGTTTCGCATCACTCACTCTTCGACTTGGCATCCACATCCAACAACGCTCAATCAACGATGCTACGCTCCTCTGCCGGGCTGCATCGTGCAAGGAGTCGACTGCTCCGAAGCCGAGCTCCTCGCGCCGCCTCTGCTCCTTCGTTGGCTGTATCGTCGTCGACAGATCCAAGACGACGAGGGATGTGCGGCTTGGTCGCTGCCATTGATGATGTATGGAGCCCGCCCTCCTCCTCCTCCTCACGACTGCCGACTGCGGCGATTCCGATACTAACGGACGAGGTAGTATTACAAAACGCCACATCGATATTAAGCCATCGTGGTCCGGATGGAAGTTGTGTCTCTCGGGGCACCATCGGCAACGGTCACGGTCGTAATAACTATGGTGGGAACGCGGCGGCGCGATGGGCCATGGGTCATACGCGATTGGCAATCGTTGACCCATCGAGTCGCTTGGCAGATATGCCATTTAACCTATCCATTACCACGACCCAACGAGATGATGACGGCAGTACGATGAACGTACATTTAGTTGCCAATGGCGAAATATACAACCATGCGCAATTATACGACCGATTACTATCCGATGGATGGGATGGTACCAATCGCATATCCAATAGTGATTGTGAGGTCATTGCACATTTGTTCGCCTATTATGGTGGCGAAAAGACTGTCAAGTTATTAGATGGTATGTTTGCATTTGTAATCTTTGCCGAACGAGACTCCGGTAATGGTGCCAGCGGTAAGCGAGGAGTGCAGGTGTTTGCGGCTAGAGATCCAGTGGGGATTAAACCATTATACTATGGACGCACATCTACTACCAATGATGGTGGTGGAAGTGGTGCAGCATATGTATTTGCATCGGAATTAAAAGCATTGGTCGGACATGTGAAGTCTAGTACTATTGTTGCCTTACCTCCTGGACATTACTGGAGTAACTCTACTACTCCTACTGCTACCAACAAGATGAAGATGATAATGGAGAGTGATGATGATGGATTAGTTTGCTACTATAATCCTGAATGGTTACGTAATGACAATTATGCACCATGGGACAGCACTAGCACTACTACAAATCATCAAGTGACAGAGGATGAAATACGTGCAGCATTTACAAAGGCTGTACAAAAACGTATGATGGCAGATGTGGAGTATGGATTCTTTTTATCGGGAGGTGTCGATTCATGTATTGTTTCACATGTCTTATTACCACTCTGGCAAGCTGAACGTGCTGCCAATGGTGGTGGTGATGATAGGCCTATACCGACATATACAGTTGGGATGGAGAACTCACCTGATGTCATGGCAGCACGTGCCATGGTTGCAGCGTTGGGCGGTCCACGTCATGTCGATCATCATGTACGATTATTTACACCCGATGAGGTATTCGACTTGATACCCAAGATTATATATCATATGGAAACATATGAGGCCGAATTGATACGATCGAGTATACCTAATTGGCTATTAGCCGAACGTGCCGCACAGGATGTACGAATGGTAATTACTGGTGAAGGTGCAGATGAATTGTTTGCTGGATATTTATACTTTCAAGATGCGTCGACGCCCATACAGGTACAGAATGAATTACGACGGTTATATACCATGCTTGGGAATGTGAATTTGCATCGTACTGATCGTATGACGATGGCACATGGACTTGAGGCACGTGTACCCTTTCTAGACACTGAATTCACTCGATTGGTAATGAGCTTAGACCCTAAGTGTAAAATGGTAAATCGTGAGTCGGTCATTACTAATACACCTGGCAGAGAGAAGACATTTTTACGTCAACTATTCCAAGGACCGAATGCAAATGGTAATAGTATACCCAAACCTATACTATGGCGTGCCAAGGCTATGCAATGTGAGGGTGTGGGTGAAGATTGGGTATCCATATTACAACGACGTGTGTCAAGTTTAGTCTCTGATGCTGAAATGGCTGAGGCAGCAATATTGTACCCCATTGATACACCCCAAACGAAAGAGGAATTGTACTACCGACGTATATTTGACGAGTATTATCATGGAATGGAACACACTGTTAAGTTATGGGAGGGCGGTGGCCGGGCCATGGGTGCTGAATGGAAGAGTGATATGTATACACGTGAAGGATTGAAGAATGTGAATCTCTTGTCGCATTCGTTACAACAAGCACGGGCATTCTCTACCACAACAGCAACAGCAGCAGGTTCTCGTCGAGGAGTTGCTACTATGCCAATGTATGAACTTGACGAAGAACCATACACTGCCGCGATAGATGCAGGATATGATACATTCGAGGCATGTTTGACATGTGGCGGTGATGATCGGTCACTAATACTGGAAACGGGTGCAAATAAGTATCATATCCGTCCTCAGCCTATCAATCCCGAACATGTTTTCCGTGGTAGCTGTACGGGTAATCCACCAACGATGCGAGGATATCAGGCCGCGAAGAAGTTATTTGCAACATTACCAAGCTTGGATGATTCTGTATTACAACAGAGTCTTGGACCAATAATTGAGAATCAAAGAGCACGATTATTTCAGATACTGGATTTACCTGACGGTGCTGAAATTATTTTCTGTCCTTCTGGTTCAGATGCTGAATATATCCCTATTGCTATTGCACGTGCATTTCATGGTAATATGCCCATATCTAACGGAGTAGTTCAAGTGAGGTACGTAACTGTGTGTATGTTTGCTTTTTGGCATCTTACACTTTAATGAGATTAACCAATCACATATGTCGATCATTATCTTCCATACATACACACACAACAGAGAAATTGGTGCTGGATCTGCACCTGCTGCTTGTGGCAAATACTTTTCCACACATGTACCATTGATTGGTCGTATATCTAAAGAACACCAAGAAGCAACATTGGACGGTTTCGAGGGTGTGGAGTGTGTTGAGATTGTTGCTCGTGAACGATGTGGCAAAGCCATCAATGCCAGTGAAGAGATGGATAACTTTATTATCAATTCATTATCGAAAGGAGTATTCCCCATTGTACATGGCGTCTTTGGTGGGAAGACTGGTCTACGTGATACTAAGATGCCCGGTAGTATAGACGCCGGAACCAAGAGTCTGGGTGTAGTTGATGCATGTCAGGGTAGATTCACTCGTGATGAAATACACGACTGGCTTGATCAAGATTCATTGGTCTTGTTCACGGCAAGTAAATTCTACCAAGCACCTCCATTCTGTGGAGCCGTAATTATCCCACCTCGTATTGCAAATAAGATACGGTATGCGCCTGTACCAGCCAATAGCAAGAATATGTTTAGCATTGATGGTCTTGGTGGGTTCATGACATCAACAGAGCTACCGAGCTGTATGGAACATTGGAAGACATATCTACCAAATGATGGATTTAACAATCTTGGTTTAGTTTTGCGATGGGAGGCAGGGTTGGCTGGTATGGAAGCACTCGGTCATGTTCCTGACCATGTCCGAACCGAGGCGGTAAATGAATGGGCTGGACATGTTTCATCTATGGTCAAGAACGAAGATATGTTAGATGCATGGTGTATTGAACGTAGTATCGTTAGTATCCGAGTTGTCAAGAATGGGTCGCAACGGGGTTGGTTAAGCATGAGTGAGTTGAGAGATTTGTACCGATGGATGAGCATGGACGTTGCATTGCTGGTTAAGGATGCCACAATTGAGGAGAAGGAGGTTCTTTGTAAGCCTACCTATATTGGACAGCCAGTTGACGTTAGTGAGACTCATGCTATCGTTCGTATCGCCTTGGGGGGCGATTCACTTCTGTGTTACCTTGATGACAAGAATGCTACGCTCCAGGGAGATCAACTTGTTATTAAAAAGCTTGCAGCAATTGCGAGACACTTTGACACACTGAAGAAGTCAGGGAAATAAGGCTATTTAAATTGTAACAAATCAAATGCCTGAAATGAAGGCAGTAGACAGGTGGCTGCCAATTATGTGTGGTGTTTGAACGAGTACTCAAAATCAGCGAAAAGCGCAGTCATCACATATTTTACCCCTCACCTTATCGGTTGGGCCAACATTTTAAGTTTGGTTTACGACAAGGTAGAGATTTAGGCCATTTAAACTAGTGCGAGGTTTTGTTGTTACATCTTAGTGATCCTACAAATAAACGATTCAATTATACCTTGAAACTTTAACTACATGCGCAATGATCATTACTCGCTCTCTCGCTCAATAAAAGTCTATAATAAGATTGCTAGGCTGAGCATTGTGACAGAGAATGTACCCATGACATTGGATGAATAGCCTCGCAACACGTAAGTCGGAAGATTCCAAGCCTGTGGAGAAGAAGCATTCAGTAGGACAGGTAATGTTATGTAATGTTATATTTTAGTAGTCTAAGTAAGTCCGTTGAAATGTTGTTTCCTTGCTGTACTATCGTATGCTGTCTTCTACTAACCTGCTGTGATGCCTTTATGCCTACTAGCGGTGGAACAAGAGTCAATTACTATTCGAATGGAAGGATGAATGGAATGCTCGTCACACCTCAAGTCAAAGCAGCAAGGTTGTCATTTTCCACCGTACGAATGGCAAGAGACGACGATGATAAGAAAGTGGATGTAAATTTGATTCCAGATGTTGATTCGTTTACATTGACCTCTGTTGGATTTGGACTAATTGCATTCTATGAGATTCTATGCCAATGTAGAACTTGCACTTTCACTTCAAATGTACTCGTCAACGTCACCAAAATGACATGATGACAAGATGGTCACATTTG
>Ga0247843_1005415_pt1 | contig 17796 bp, 17 predicted proteins | sample LaCruzMarch2017__FD_192420 | JGI IMG/M metagenome (GOLD analysis project Ga0247843, IMG submission 192420) | Freshwater microbial communities from meromictic Lake La Cruz, Castile-La Mancha, Spain - LaCruzMarch2017_8m | ecosystem: Environmental > Aquatic > Freshwater > Lake | place: Spain... | reverse complement strand
GACGCGTCCCCAACGGGATTTGAACCCGTGTTAACGCCGTGAAAGGGCGACGTCCTAGGCCACTAGACGATGGGGACCAGAAGGAGAAGGGTATCGGTCATCTACTTCATATCAAAACTAGTTAAATGGGATGATTTACGTATGGAAATCATCAGCAATCCCACGCAAGATGAAATCAAGAAAGCAGCCCAAGCATTAAAGGATGGCCATCTTGTTGCTTTTCCAACTGAGACTGTTTACGGATTAGGGGCTGATGCAACAAATGAAAAAGCTGTAAGCAGGGTTTATTCGGTTAAGGCAAGGCCAACTGATCATCCCTTAATCGTCCACATTTCATCCATTAATCAATTAGATAAATGGGCAATTGATATTCCAGAGTATGCAATAAAACTTGCTAAAGAGTTTTGGCCAGGACCTATGACTCTAATCTTAAAAAGAAGTGAAATTGCTAAAAACTATATAACTGGAGGCCAAGAAAATGTTGGAGTTAGAATTCCTTCACACCCAGTAGCACTTGAACTACTAGGTGAATTTGAAAAATTAGGCGGGTTAGGTATAGCAGCTCCAAGCGCAAATAGATTCGGTAAAGTCTCTCCAACATCAAGTACAGACGTCCAAGAAGACCTTGGTGAGTACCTTGATGATACTGACCAAATTTTAGATGGAGGTAGAAGTTTAGTTGGAATCGAATCTACCATTATTAAGTGCTTGTATGACTTACCGTTTGTATTAAGACCAGGATTTGTCACAGTTGAATCAGTAAAAAGTACAATTGGACTTAATGTTTCTTTAGATACTTATCCACATAGTATTAAGACTTCTGGTTTGCTCACTTCACATTATTCGCCAAGGGCAGAAATTGATTTAAACGGAGTACTTAAACCTGGAGATGGTTTTGTTGCTATGGCAAAGATTCAAACACCTTTTGGAGGAGTAAGGCTTGCTTCTCCTGAAACATTAGAGGAATTTGCTAAAGAACTTTATCAATCACTTAGATTAGGAGATAAAAAAGGTTTAAAAAAGATTATAGTTATCCTGCCTACAGGTATAGGCTTAGCCGTGGCAATTAATGATCGATTAAAAAAAGCTTCTTATAGGAAAGTTGACACTGAATGATTGAAACGGATTTTAAAGAAATATTAAATTGTGTTGCTTGTGGCAACTCTGGTTTAGTCCCCATACTTGATCTAGGACTTCAACCGCTTGCGAATGATTATCTTCAGGAAGGGTCTGAATTTGAAACTTATCCTCTAAAGTTGAACTATTGTAAAAAGTGTAGTCATTCTCAGTTAAGTATTGCAATGAAGCCTAGTCGACTTTTCCGTAACTACTCGTATGTCAGTGCAACATCAGAAACCCTTAATGATTACTTTAATTCCTTCTCTAGTATGATTTTTAACGCTCATGGTTTGAGCGGTAAACTATTAGACATTGGGTCTAACGACGGTAGTTTTTTATCAAAGTTTAAAGACACTAATTGGATGTCCATAGGAATTGACCCTGCAATAAACTTAATACCTATTTCTAATTCATTTGGAGTGACCACCATTCCAGATTTCTTCACCGAGAGACTAGCTAGTTTATTAACGTCCGATTTCAATGTGATTGTGGCTATGAATATATTTGCCCACACAAGCGACCCTATTGGTATCTTGCGAGGAATTTTTAATTGCCTTTCTGAAAACGGTACTGCATATATTCAAACTTCCCAGGCCGATATGTTTATAAGTGGACAGTTTGATACCGTTTATCACGAACACATTAGTTTTTTTAATGTTAAATCTATGAAAACTTTAGTTAAGCGCTCTGGGCTTTACTTAAATGATGTGACGATTGTAGGAATACATGGCAACTCCTATCTATGGAAGATTTCTAAAAAGCCTCAAAATGATGGTAATTTCGATCGAGAATTGTTTGAATTAGATAATGGATTTAATTCTGAGGATCTCTATATAAAATTTAAGGCTCTTGCCTTAGATAAGGTTAAGGAGGTAAACCTTATTATCGATAAGTATAGGAAACAAAAATTTAATATAGTGGCATATGGCTCGGCCGCGAAGGGAAACACATTCATGAATTTTGCTGGCATAAAATTGGATTTATTGTTTGACGACACCCCACAAAAAATTGGAAAAATTTCACCTGTAGGAGGTACCAAGGTTTCAAACCCAATGCAACTTGAATCAATTAAAGAGCCACTGTTGATTCTAATCCCAGCTTGGAATTTTGCAACTGAAATACTAAAAAAAATTAGAACTCTGCGAAAAGATTCAAAAGATGTTTATCTAACTTATTTTCCTGAAATCACAATTGAGAAAGTTTAATTATCCTAGAATGAATGCGTATAGACAAATTCTAGTTATCCCAAATCATCCATGAAACTTAAAAATATTGATTTAGTAGGAATTGCGCCGTGGCGATTAGTGCCCAAAGAACCCCGTCACAATACATGGCATATGTCGTTAATTCACACATCTCAACGCATGGAATTAAGACATCGTTATTTTGGATTAAAACACAACTTCGAATCTGATTGGATCTCCAAAGTATTTGAAGACGGAGTGTTGCGAAAGTTTCCGTACATAAGCCTAATTAATTTCTTTAGAATTATCAAGTCTCTCAAATCAGAAAAAACAGAAAAGCGACTCGTATATATTTTTGAGGGCTCTTTCTTCTGGCTACTATATATAAAACTTATGTGCTTCTTCGTACCAAATACCATATTGGTCTGTAATCTATTTCCATCCTCAGGATATGCTACAAAATTGTTTCGTAGAGATAAATTAAAAATTGGTTATTTCGCATTATTTAAATTCTTGAAACTTATGCAAAATAGCATTGTCATAACTTTTGATACTCAACTTATGGTTGATAAAGTAAATAAGTTTGGAGATTTTAATATTGTTAGATTCCCAGTACCATCATCATTTGACTACAGAACATCTGTCTATGATTCAAATAAATCTCACTTCAGAGTTTTGGTTAATATTAGAGCATTTGACTACCAGCAACTACATATTTTGATGCTTAACTCCTGCAAGATGTGCACTTTTGTGTTTCCGCGGGGACCATTAAAAACTACGCCTCTCAGAAAAGAATTTGGAAGGTACCCAAATGCTTATTTTGATGAGGAGGTTATTGGTGTAGACCAATATCAGAATTATATCGACGCACATGATTACATGATATTTTTGTATAAACCGTCAATAGATGCCTCCGGGAGAATTTTAGATTGCATTACTCGCTCGATTCCACTATGTGTTCCCATACAGGCTACGGAATGGTCTTTGATTTCAAAAACATATGGACACTCTTTCCTTTACGATTACCACTCGATGGACAGTATGATAAAAGTTTTTAATCACCCAAATTTTCTTGAAGCCGTAAACAAAGATGAGCCACCTTTCACTCCAAAAAACGTTGTTCTTGAATTAAACAGAATGGGCCTTGAGAAAGATCTACCTCAATTTAAGTTTTTACTTTCCAAGAAGGTTCTAGCTATTATGATTGTAATTATACATAGCACGTTCGCATTTATTCTAAGTTTGTTTTATTCAGGCTTTTTTAGGCTTTCAAAAAAATTAAACAATTAGAATAGATTCATAGAGTCTGATATTCTTAGGTACTGTTCAAATTAAAACATGGAGGGTATATGGATAGCGCTAATAAAATCCTAGTAACAGGTGCGGGAGGATTTATTGGAGGGTGGTTGGTCCAAGATCTTGTCAATAATGGGTACTCAAATGTGGTAGCGGTAGACATAAAGGATATTTCGGATTGGTACCAATCCTCTACGAAGGCTCAAAATCTTGTTCTAGATTTGAGAAAAAGTGAAGATTGCATGAAAGCTATTCATGGGGCCGATGTTGTGTTTAATTTAGCCGCTGATATGGGTGGAATGGGATTTATCGAAAATAACAAAGCTCTATGTATGGTTTCTGTCCTGATAAATACAAACTTGTTGAAACTTTCAATTGAAGAAGGTATTTCTAAATATTTTTTTGCATCTTCAGCTTGTGTTTATAATCAAAGTCTCCAAACAAGATCACACAATCTAGGTCTCCGAGAATCTGATGCTTATCCGGCTGATCCGGAAGATGGTTACGGGTGGGAGAAGTTGTTTAGTGAGCGGATGTGTAACCATTTTCATGAGGACTTTAATTTAGATGTTCGAGTGGGACGCTTTCATAATGTATATGGGCCACATGGTACTTACAATGGCGGTCGAGAAAAAGCTCCGGCTGCAGTGTGCAGAAAGCTTGCCGAGGCAGTAATTTCAGGTAAGCATGAGATTGAAATTTGGGGAGATGGGGAACAAACTCGATCATTTACATACATTAAAGATACCCTTGCCGGAATAAATCTAATGATGAAACACAAATATACTCAGCCACTGAATATAGGCTCAAGCGAAGAAGTAAGCATAAATCAACTAGTTGGTATTGTTGAAGAAATTGCTGGGATCTCCGTACATCGCAAATACAATTTGAACGCTCCCAAAGGAGTGCGCGGGAGAAATTCTGATAATACACTTATCAAACATTTATTTGACTGGGAACCAAGCATTTCACTTAAAGAGGGGCTTACTGAAACTTACAATTGGATCTATCAGGAAATGTTGTCCAGATGAATCACTTTTTTTATGCCTTCCCTCAAAGTTGTTTGAGGCTTCCAAAAATTCAGAGTGTATCTGTCAGGTTCGTTTTTTAAGTTTAACTGAACATCATCTGATTGATTTCCAGGCACAACTTTAGAATTCAGTAATTCGGCAATTATCTGTCCAACTTCTAGAATAGTGTTCCATTCAAAATTTGCTAAATGTAAATTTTGATTTATAGGAATTTCATAAAACTTTAACATTAAAGTTTCTAATCCAACACAACAGTCGTCAGCATATAAAAAATCTCTTGTCTCTAAGCCATTTGTTTTCATTTGAATTACTGAAGTTTCTTTTGCCATTTTTATAAAATCACTAATAACATGAAACTTAGCTTCATCTTTTTCATGTCCATAAACGTTCCAAAATTTTACAACCTTACCGCCTATTGAATGAGTGTATCTTTCACCTATTGCTTTTAGCAATCCATATGTAGATTGATTCATATTTGACATTTGACTGCTTGCAAATAAGAAGGGCTTCTCATATTTTCTTAAGACCTGCATTGTATAAATCAAGATCTTTAGGTTATTTTCAATAAATTGAAAAGTGTCCTGATAGCTGGCAAGGTAGTGAGATCCGCCTGCATCGAAGGCTAAGAAAAATATAAAATCTGACTCTAAGATTAGCGATTCAAATCCCGCAGAGGGTATATTTCTCAAATCCTCATTACCTGATCTAACTATGTCATACTCAAATACCTCATATCCCCTATTCCTCAAATACGTAACTAAATGGCCGCCAATTTGGCCAGATGAACCAAGAATTAAAACTTTGTGCATTTGCTCACCGATCTCTTAGCAGATAATAACAACCCAGCTTTTGCTTGATTTTTTCAGTTAACATTCTAAACTTTCAAGATACTTTCCGTAGCTACTGTTGCCAAAATACTTAACTCTAATTTGCAACTCGCTTTTGGTGATCCATCCTTTGTTGTATGAAATTTCTTCTAAGCATGCAATTTTTTTCCCAGTTCTATCCTCTAATACTCGAACAAATTGTGATGCGTCACTTAACGAATTTGGAGTTCCCGTATCCAACCATGCTGTACCAGTTGGTAATTTTACGTAGTCTAAATCCATATCATCAACGTAAATTTGCATTATCTCTGTAATTTCTAGCTCACCTCTTTTACTAGGCTTGATTGTCTCAGCGTATTGAACCACTTTATTGTCAAAGAAATACAATCCAGTGATTGCTAAATTAGATTTGGGGTTATTAGGTTTTTCCTCAACGAGAGTAGGCTTGTCTTCTGAGTCTAAATTTAGCACACCATACTCCGAGGGGTTTGAAACACTATACGTGAAAATAGTTGCCCCTTTTTTCTTTGTTTTCTTCGATAATATTTCTAAAAAATTGGAACCATAAAATAAATTATCTCCAAGAATTAAAGCAACATCATCTTTACCAATGAATTCTTTAGCTATAATGAAAGATTGAGCAATACCCTCTGGATTTTCTTGAACTAAATATGAGATTTTTAGTCCGAAGGCAGATCCATCACCCAGAAGTTTTTGAAAAAAAATTTGATCATATGGTGTCGTAATTAATGCAATTTCTCGAATATCAGCGTGCATTAGAACTGAAATTGGGTAGAAAATTAGCGGTTTGTTATGAACAGGAAGCAGCTGCTTGCTAGTGGCTATCGTCATGGGCCACATTCTTTTGCCAGTTCCGCCCGCTAGAACTATTCCTTTCATACCCTTATCATACTCTTCCTCCGTAATCATTTCCGATAGAGTTGGTATATGAAACTGTTAGTTACCGGTGCAGCCGGATTTATTGGGTCAAATTATGTGAATGACCTAGTCCTTAGAGATAGCCAGTGGAGTGAGATAGTCCTTTTAGATGTACTAAGTTACGCAGGTAATTTGAACAATTTAGAGTTATCGTTGAGTGATAAGCGAGTAAAATTCATCAAAAGTGATATTAGAAATACCGAATTAGTCAACGAGATTATGGCTAAAGTTGATGGAGTAGTACATTTTGCAGCTGAATCTCATGTTGATCGCTCAATTGACCATCCTGAAGATTTTATCTCAACAAATGTTTTAGGAACTTTTACTTTACTCAAATCTGCCTACGAGCACGAAGTAGATTTTTTCTTAAATGTTTCCACAGATGAAGTATATGGATCTATCGGGAGTGGTTCTTGGAGCGAACTTTCTCCCCTAGCTCCAAACTCACCTTATTCTGCCTCCAAAGCAAGTGTTGATCTTATAGCTTTAGCTTATTGGAAAACTTTTGGTTTTCCCGTTTTTATCTCTCGGTGCTCAAATAATTTTGGGGCATTTCAATTTCCTGAAAAATTTATTCCATTGGCAATAACAAACCTAATTGATGGAATTCCAATCCCTATATATGGAAACGGGCTAAATTCTAGAGACTGGTTGCATGTTTCAGATCATTGTAATGCTTTAAACACCATCATAAGCAATGGTAAGCCTGGAGAAATATATAATATTGGTGGAGGAACAGAATTGAGCAATTTAGATTTGGCGAAGTTACTGATTAAAGTGTCAGGCAGAGATGAAAGTTATATACAATTTGTAGAGGATAGAAAAGGCCATGATTTTAGATACTCAGTAGACTATAGTAAAATTGTGAATACTTGTGGGTACTCTCCAAAAAGTACATTCATCGAATCAATCAAAGAAACAGTAGACTGGTACACAAAAAATGAGACGTGGTGGCGCTCATTAAAGAAATAGACAATCGACATTGAGAAAAATACTAATAACAGGTTCAAGTGGTCAAATAGGTAGAGAGCTGACTCAAATTCTTACCTCGCGAGATTTTGAGTTAATAACTGCAAATCGATCTCAGCTCGATGTATCTGACGATTTCCAAGTTCAAAACATGATTTTAGAACACCGTCCAGATTGGGTTATCAACTGTGCTGCATATACCAATTTAGATCTAGCAGAAACGCATGTTGCAGAATCCAATAAAATCAATTCATGTGGTCCAAGTTTACTTGCACAAGCATGTAGACTCGCAAGATCAAATCTGCTACATTTTTCAACTGACGCTGTATTTTCAAGTAATAATTTAAAATTTTTTAGTAGCACGGAATCTACTAACCCTTTAAGCCAATATGGAAAAAGTAAGGCTATGGGAGAAAAGCTGTTACTAAATAATTACACAAAAAATGTTTGGATAATTAGATCTTCATGGCTTTATGGTATTTATGGCGGGAGATTTGTTCATAAAATATTAGAAAGCATCAGAAATAGACAATCAATTCAAGTTGTAGACGATCAATTTGGACAACCAACTTATACAAAAAATTTTGGACTGCATGTAAAAGACTTTATTTTGGATCCACCGGAATCTGGCCTTTACCATTTTACAGATTCTGGTTATACGTCAAGATTCAACTTTGCCAAACACATATTATTGTATTTAGGAATTAAAGATTATGATATCGTTTCAAAGAGCACAAATCTCAATAATGAATTAGCAATACGCCCAAAATATTCTTTACTGTCACTTGATAATCATTCCGTAAAGGCAGGTACCACATTTACTCCGTGGCAAGAATCATTAAACCAGTTTTTAAAGATTCAAAAGATTTAGCCAGCAACTATGCATAAAAACACTTTAACGCAAAGTAAAATATTTGATGGTGTTTGGATTTCACGCGCGGAGATAAATCATGACAGACGAGGCACAACACACGAGTGGTTTAATTCTACAGTTAGGCCAAAAGGTTTTGAGGATATTGAAATTACACAACTACTTACTTCTGTAAGCAAAAAAAATGTTATACGTGGAATGCATTTTAGTATGAGAAATAACCCGCAATACAAAATAATCAAGTGCACCGATGGTAAAATACTAGATATTGTCATTGATCTAAGAATGGAATCGGCAACTTTTGGTAAGTTTGATTTATTTGAACTTGACTCTGTAACCGCAGACACCATAATGATTTCTGAGGGGTTTGGGCATGGCTACCAAGTGTTGTCAAATCGAGCTATCGTTGATTACGCACTTCAAACTAATTTTAAATTTGAGGAGGAGCATGTTATAAATCCTTACGACCTAAGATTAAAGCTACCTTGGAAAGGAAAACACCATATTCTCTCAGATAGGGATCGCAATGCCGAAAATTTTGATACTTTGTTCAACAATAACAATAACCCGTAAAACTTTCCTTTATCATGAAAATAATTATTCTAATTATTGCAAGTAATGATGCAATTCATGAGCAAGATCTAACAACACAGAAAAAAACTTGGATAAATAATAAAAATAAAAAAGTGCGCATATTATATTTACGCGGCTGGGAACATAATAGTTTTTTTCTAGATCAAGATACTTTATTTGTACCTTGTGAAGAGAATTACAATTCTATTCTCGAGAAAACTATTCTTGGAATAAAGTTTATTTTAGAGAATATTGATTTCGATGTTATAATTCGGTCAAACGTTTCCACATATTATGAAACTAATAGACTAGCAGTGGAATTGAAAAAATCCAGATACAAACAAGATTTTTTTGGAGGATACTTTGACCAAAGCAAACAAGTGTATGTAAAAAACCATAAGAATCGTGAGTATATATCTGGTACCGGTATATTTCTATCTAAAAGAGTTGCCGAAAAATTAATTGAAATTGATCCAAAGAGCTACACGGGAACTTTTGATGACCTTGCCATTTTCGATTATCTAAAGAATACAGGATTTAAGAAGATTAGAATGCAGCGAAATAATATGCATTCTACAAATATTTTTATCCCTACGTATCATATTCGTATGAAAAACTCATTCAATCACGAGTCAGCATCTCGTCGAATGATTTTAGTCAATTCTTTCTTTCAGGCCAAATCGATAAAGGCAAAATTGTTTGCTTATTGGAGAATATCTCTAAATGAAGTAAATGAATTCAGAAATTCTCCAGAATCAATCCATGTTTTTCTGCGAAAAAATCACGTTGTTTTTTCTAGCTATTCTAAATTGGTTTTGTCTCGAATATTCCGAAAAAAGTTTAACAGAACATAACACGCCATTTTCAAACCAAGGATCCGAAAGTCCCAGAAAATTAGATTTTGAATATAAAGTGATACTCAAGATTCAAAATGTAAGAAAATTTGGGACAGTTAGTATGTCGATTCTCCTGTAAAAACAAAAATTGGTGTAATTTATTGAAAATGAATAAACCTATTGAAATTGTTTATGTACAACTGGGTTCTGCGAAAGCAGAGCATCTAATTAAAAATATTGGATTAGTACATAAATTATTTCCTAGGATCTTAATAAATTGTGTGGTTTACAATAATTCAGATATACACAAATCTTTACCACGTTATGTTAATGCAATAAAATTTAAGCCAACTGAGCGTGTAGAAAATATGTTACAGATGAAGAGTATTGATCTTGAATTTAGACAGAGATTTTGGCGGTATTCTTTTGAACGACTCCTTGCCCTTCATAAAGCACACAGTGATCGACCATTATCAAGTTTACTCCATATTGAATCTGATGTGCTTGTAATGCCTTCTTTTCCTTTAACTAATTTCCTTAGAATTCAAAAAGTTTGTTGGTTGCCTTGCGATGTATCTAAAGATTCAGCAAGTCTAATGTATTTTCCAAATTTGAAAAGAACTCAAGAGTTCAATACAGATCTCAATAATTATTTTGTAAATAGTAAACAAGTTAATGACATGGAGGCATTGCATGAACTTAGAAAACAGTTCCCGAATAAATATCGTTTATTGCCAACTTCAAATTCCAACTTTACTAAGTTGTCAAATTTGGAAATAGACAGTGCTTCAAATTCATTTAGCCATTTTGACGGTATATTTGATCCAGCTCCAATTGGTATGTGGCTAACAGGAATTGATCCTCGAAATAATTTTGGTGTCACAAATTACTTTGCCTCAAAAAAATTAAGTTTGCTAGGAATGATACAGTCACCTTACGCATATCCACTTTACTTTGTAAATAATAAGAGTTTGATATTTAAGAACGGATCTAAAGTTTTACCAGTTTACAATTTGCATATACATAGCAAGTCCAGTAAGATCTTCTCCAATTCATGGAAGAGTGAAATTCGTCGCCTTGCAAAACTGTCATTAAAAAATCAGCCTTACAGTGAATTCAGCATAAGAATTTTGATCGAGTTATTAGTAAGTAATTATTCAAAAAAATCTTTGACACAATATTTATATAATTCACCTTTAATCATAAACATCCGCAAAACTAGATTCCTTCGGCGAATCTTCAGAAAACCATTATTCTAGTTTATGGGTCTATACTTTGCCAACAACCCAGGTGGAAGCGAAAAAACTACATGTGCGCAGTTGTTATTGAAAGCTCTGAAAAATTAAAAACTTATTCAGTTAGATCGTTAATTAGTTTAGATGGTGTTTCAATTGTTGTTGATAAATTTCCTATAAAGCTGCCAATTGACAACACTTTCGATCGAATAGTGGATAAAACCTCAAATCTTACTGATTCCATATCTGAATTATTGTGCATGCAATTTAGGGAAAGGGACTCTCTTAATCTAAAAATAAGCACAATGATGGTCAATGATTTATTAAGTAGGAGACCGATTATTGATATGAACTATGGCTTGCATACATCCAATATGCTAAGTTTGCAGGATTCCTGTCTTTGATAATTAGATGAATAATACAATGTTGTTATCCGTTGTAATTCCAGTTGGAAATCTTGAAAAAAACTATGGGAATTTAAAACAGATTCTTACAAATTCAGATAGAGAAAATATAGAAATGATATTTGTACTAGATACCGATGAGAGCTTAGCCCTAGAAACACTTACCGAACTATGCGAGAGTCAAGAAAGTATCAAATTTAAGATCATTGAAAGCCGGGGCAGAAACCCTGGCAGCAGTAGAAATCTTGGAATATTAGCTTGTTCTGGCGAATGGTTACTTTTTTGTGACAGCGATGATTTTCCATATTTTGCAAATATTTTAACATCAATATCTGAGCAAGATTCAGAATTAGACATTTTGATTGGTTCTTACGCTGTTAAAGGTGTTCCATATGCTAAAAATTTAAACACTATCACCGGGGATAACGATGGTGTTACATGGAGAAACATTGCTTTGAACCCTGGCCTATGGCGTTGGATAATCAGGCGGAATTTTATTAAAACTGAACATTTTCCGGATTTATCAATGGGAGAAGATCAATACTTCTTAATCTCACTCTTAAATCGTGAACCAAAAATTGTATTTACAAATCAATTATTCTACGAATACTCACAAAGCTCTGCAGAATCTTTAACAAATTCTAAGTCCAAAATTAGTGATTTAGTTCAGATACTCAAGCTTGAGCTCAGCATGAAGAATTTCCCTGACAAATATAGTGATGTCAGAGACTATTTAATTCTCAGACAACTAATAACTTTATTCAAATCTGGAGGTGTAAAGGAAAAAATTCAGGCATTAATTTTACTGGCAACTTTTATATCTAAGCATTCTCCAGTTAGATACTTATCTAGTGCTAGATTCGTAGGAAAAATACTAATAAATGCGACAAAAATATGATTTTACGTCGAAACAGAAAGTCTACAACTTACCTACACTTAATGGGTGGGCTTGGTAATCAGCTATTTCAAATTGCTGCTGGATTGAGCTTTTCACTTAAATCTGGCAATTCACTAGTAGTTGATGAATCATTTGGAACCTTCAGAAAAAATATTGTTGGTGAGGCGGATATACATGGATATGGAGTAAGTAAATATTATAGTTTTTTTTGCACATCAAAACAAAACCGATTATTCAGTAGATCTATGGGACTATTGATTAGATTTTCACTCAACACTTCAAAAAGTAGTTTAAATAAAATTGCAAAGTGTTTGTTGAGTACCGTTAACTCTCTTTATTTGAGTAAATGCTTAGACACACGTGTAAAAATCTGGAGTGCAAATGTGCTGGGGTATGAGAAAATCAGTACAGACGGTATCTCAAAATACTTATTAGGTTATTTTCAAACTTACAAATTTGCGTCAGAAGATCAAGTTAAGTCGATATTAGATGGGTTATCTGTCTCAGACCCACTAGTTTCTTCTCATAGAGAAATCTATTTGGGGACTAAAACTTTAATTGTGCACATAAGATTAGGAGACTATAATGAGCTACCTAATTTTGGATTGTTATCAAAAAAATATTATGATGATGCAATCACTTTGATGATGACTAAATTTGGGTTTAAGAATATTTGTGTTTACTCGGATAGCATAGATGATGCAAAAGAGTTTATCCCTAATCGGTATTTAAAACTTTGTCACTGGATGGACTCAAAAAATGAGTCTGCAGTTGTTACCTTGGAAAAAATGCGTTGTGGGGGAGGCTATATTATTGCAAATTCTAGCTTTAGTTGGTGGGGTGCATTCTTATCACATACGATTAATGCGCCAATAATTGCTCCTAAACCATGGTTTGCAGGTATGGACGAACCCAATGAATTAATTCCACCTAGTTGGATTCGAATTAATAGAAATTAAAAGTGGAGTTATAGACTTCTAGTACCGGGACAAAGCCTAAGCAAGAGAATTAGCTTATTTTAAATCAATTTTCCAAGAAAAGTACCCAAACCGAGTGAAAGGTAAGGACAAACAATATAAATTGTACGAGCTTTTTGTTCGAGCCCAAACTAATTGTACTTAGTAAAGCAAAATTTAACTCAAACATCAAACTGGCTCCAATGTTTCTGATGCAATTTACACTTAAGAAAGAAAGGTTACAGTGAAGTTCTGGGTCATAGTCTCAACATCACAGAAGCTCAGACAAAAATGTGTATATGAAAAATAAAAAGTTCAATCTGAGAGCAATTTTAGATAGTCAAGTTTAAAAATATCGGCTTTTAAAAACAAGCTCGCTCATGAAGGCTTAACATTCAAATAATTCAATTCTTTTTGATAACTTTTCTTTACGGCGGGTTTTGGGAAATCTGATCCAGTCGAAAAACAATGCGTAATAAGGTAAGAAAACATGTCTGAATCTTATGTTAAATATTTGAGTTTCTAATAGTTTGTTATATTCTTGAATATTACAAACATCAGGTTGATAAGAATAGATAAACTTACTATCTAATAGAGCGATTTTTGTTCCGACACCCCTTTCTGCTTTTTTTGTATTTGTAGAAACGGAATCAGTACCAATGTTAGAAACTAAATTGACTGCAGGCATAGCGCATAATTTGTTTTGATTCAGAAACTCATAAGCAAGCGGTATATCCCAAGTATCAACTTTGCCAGATAAAACTCGGTTAGCTCCGATTACCCAAAATAGATAGCGAGAATCTGCCCGCTTAGATAACGGAATAATTTTCTTTTCAAAAAGTGAACGGCGCATCGCGTACCATTTTGTTGACCAACTTGCCCAACCCCAAATCATTGGGTAGTTTGACCAGACAACTTCGCTGTCTTTCTGAGAATTTGGGAATAATTGGGTCCCCGATATCATCCAAACCTCATCATTGTCTTCATAGATTTCAAGAGCATTTTTGGCAAATTCAAAGAATTTATCACTGACCATAAGATCATCCTCAAGGATAAGCCCTCGCTTCTCATTTGCAAAAAACCAATCGACAGCCCCAATAATTGCAACAGCTATACCTAAATTCTGCTTTTGTTTTAAGACGTGTATTTTTTTCCCACTAATTTGTTTAAAATTAGAAATTATAGATCCAATATCTTTTTGATTTGTTATGTCCCGCTGATTATTTGCACCATCGACTGCGATATATATAGGCCCTATTCCGTTCAAAAGTAAAGTCTGCAGTATCTTCGACAAACCTTCTGGTCGCGAATAAGCAATTACCAGCACCGGAAGATTCATTTCTAACTCCAAACTTGGGTGTATTAAACATACAAACTCTAGCAAAAATACACTCCCTTTACTAATTCACAATCAAAACTATCAGTATTTTCTGATCTGTAACATGACTATCGTGGAAACAGAACGATTACTCTCCAGGATGTCAAAATTTTTTTATGACAAGTGCAGATACAATTTTATGTTTAATGAATGAAAAATTCATGTATTAACTTAAAATCAGTTAGTAATACATCAATAAAAATTTGCACCCACTACCAGTTTTGAATTTAACCCCCTGAAGTATTTCAGCAAACTTTTGCTTGAATTAATCGATGTATTTAGTGTTTTATCAAATTGTATATTAGGGTATATCCAATTCTGTTTGTTACAAGCCATAGATTCAAAGCAAGTATCAGACTAATGCGGTTTTATTGAATTGGGATTAAAACATAGACCAAAGCTCTGTATTATTAACTCGTGCTGCTTTTGAAATGTATGAAATCTAGGTTTTATTCAATTAAATTATGATATTCATACGCCGAGGACTTTTAAGGAATTTTAATGCTTTAGAACAATATCGATAATACTGATATTTGAAAGCATGAGTGAATCAGAAGTTGTACTAGGAGTTTATAGCGATCGAGAGTCGGCCTCCCCCTGCAATATTACTGATTTGGAGGGGCTACCTAGTATTCATTTGTTTGGTAACGAACCTCAAAATGGCATAAGATACAAACACAATTGGCTGTAATGTTGGTCTGGTCCAACATATTAGGCTGTTTTACATTGGGGCCTTTAGCTCAGTCGGTAGAGCAACGGACTTTTAATCCGTGGGTCGTCGGTTCGATCCCGACAGGGCCCACTTATTCAACTTTATTTTTGGTGCAGTACTATTGTGTTGTGTTTAAAGCCTTAATTAAATCAAAAATCCACCCACTAGTTTGGGACAAACTCGGCCGCGCGAAGAAAGAGTTTGAATATGTGTCACAGAAATACCACTGCGATGAAATTTTGATTCCAGTTTTTAAGAAGTTTTTATCTAAAGAGAATGGATTTTATGTGGACGTGGGGGCTAATGATGGTCGGGCCGCTTCCAATACATATCATTTAGAAAAGTTTCAAAATTGGCAGGGCGTTCTCATAGAGCCTATAATGCATGTACATTTTCGATCTCGTGAAATTAGAGATGAAAAAAGAAATATTTTTTTCAACTGCGCTCTTGTTTCTAACAGTTATAATCAAAAAACAGTTGAATTGCTTTATTCAGGTTTAATGTCAATTTCTAGCGAATCTATTTTTCCAGGGAAGGAGTGGGCAGATTCCGGGAGTAAATTTCTTGGAAATGGAGAAGTGGTCACACCTTTCTATGCTGTAGCAAAAACGTTGCAATCAGTATTGATCGAATCAAATTGCCCCGCTAGAATTGATTTTTTGACAATAGATGTGGAGGGTGCTGAGCTCTCTGTTCTTCAAGGAGTTAACTTTTCTGATTGGGTTTTTGAGTATATTTTGATTGAAACTACTGAAGGATCTGACGCTTTTAAAAAGTTATTGAATGAGGGCTACATTCACACCATGTCAATCAGCCAAAATATATTGTTTACACATCCATCCATGGATATTTCAAAATAAGATCAGTAGTTACTGATCTTTGCGCTCAAGCCCAAATGACTAATAAACCAAAAGATTTTTGCCGGGCCCTTTGAGTATCACGGTCGATTTACTGGAGATAATTTGGCCAATTTATGCTCAGATTCGCTGAAATGGACAATTTTTAGCTCGAAGGACAACATTTACCCCCTTTTGGTGTCTTACTAGGTAGAGGGGTCAAGACGTTGGCTCACCGAAAGCGGGAAATCAAAGTGTCACTTCGTAAGAAGGCTCAGGCGCCAGCGACTGTTGCTGCGTGGTCTGTTTCTGATTTATCCGCCCTTTACACCCAAAACCGCTCATCACTTATCGCTCAAGCCCGCCGAATTCTTCGAAGCGATGCTGATGCAGCAGAGGTTGTTCAAGATGCTTTCCTTAAATTTATCTTGGCAGCCCCAGAGCTAGATACCGCAGATCGTGCCATGGCATATCTGCGCACCACAGTTAACAATCTGTGCCTAAACGTAATCCGTGCGACAGGATCTCGACCTAACCTAGTTGCCCTTGATTCAGATACATCCCAAGAACGCCTTGCTGAGATTGCAGCAGAGAATCACATCCCGATGGATGCCACATTGGCAGCAGCTGAGGATGCTTCAATAATTCGCGAAGCCCTTTCTCGTCTTTCACAGACGCAACGGACAGCACTTGTTATGTGGGAGGTTGAAGGTCGGACCACTAAAGAGATTGCTCAAGCAATTGGAACGAGCGAGAAAAATGTTCGTCACGTTGTGCAACGTGCCCGTGCTTCATTTATTCGCGTCCTTACTGAGTGGGTTGTTGATGAGAAAACTGGCTCTACCGCATTAGATGCACTTTCTGGAACCTATAAGAAGGCAGCAGAGCTCGCAAAGAAATCTTCAAAGGTTGCACTTTCATTACTTATCGTGATGGTTGCATTCCTTGGGTTTAATTCTGTAACAGGTTCAGAGTTCAATACACCAACTATTACTGCAACTGCTAAGCAAGAGGTGCCATCCACACTTAACTCTGAGACAAATAACGATTCATCACAATCTGCAACAGTAGAAAATTTTTCAGATCAGAAGTTAATTCAAGATAACTCAGCTATTAATTTCCGTACATCTAAAACCGTGTTTGCTGGCCTTTCAAAAGATGGCTTACCAACAGGTTTTACAGTCTCAGACTCTGCTGGCGAAGTTGGCTCAGTTGGATTATCGACTCAATCGACAATAATAAATCCAGATGGTTATGTTTTAGTTTCATACCTTCAGGCATATGGCGATAATGTTATAAATCTTCTGATGTCACAATCTGTCACAGTTGATGGCTCTGGTACCTCATACTATGCAAGCCCATCAATCACAGTCGCGGGCTCATGGTTCCCATTAACCCAGACAGGTTCTGCCTCGGTTGTTACCCGTCTTTCTAACGGAAATTACCTCCTCACTGCCACCCTATATATAGGTTCCACGATCGATTCACCCCTATTTGTGGCTGCTACTGGCGGGTTAGATGTCGATGCGATTCCAAATGAGATTTCAACCCGTATAATTTTAGACTCTAGCAAGAGCTCAATCCTTGCTCAGGCGATCAATATCAGCGCTAAGGGAGTCAAATAAATGACTTCCAACAACCAGGTTTCTCCTGTGATCCGGATATCACAGGGGGAAAGAGATGCGTCAGCACGTGCGACTCATCTCGAAGCCGCTACTAGGAAATTCCTAGT
>Ga0247843_1005409_pt1 | contig 17808 bp, 13 predicted proteins | sample LaCruzMarch2017__FD_192420 | JGI IMG/M metagenome (GOLD analysis project Ga0247843, IMG submission 192420) | Freshwater microbial communities from meromictic Lake La Cruz, Castile-La Mancha, Spain - LaCruzMarch2017_8m | ecosystem: Environmental > Aquatic > Freshwater > Lake | place: Spain... | reverse complement strand
GGTTCTATTCTCTAGATATCGTGGATTCTTGGAGTCATTTTTCTCCGAATTGGTCATTTTGTATACGACAACACAACATGATGAATTCCGCTGCAACTCCCGCGGCGGGCGCGAGTCGTAACCGACCGTGCCTATGCCTTGGTTAATCAAATCCGAAGAGGGCGACGATGCCAAGCCCCCCCTCCCACTGTCAAGGCATCTATTCTTTGTGCATATTCCTCGCTGCGGGGGTACGTCGTTGATGCAACACTTCGGTGTGCCGGAGAAGGTGTACGCGGGACGCTGGCTAGTGCCGAGACTTAGTATGAAATACTTCTTCATGCGATACGCACAGCTCGAGGAAGCGAATTTTCCAACATATACCAAGGAGAATGCATTCTGCCTTGCTCTGCTTTGTGTGTCGGCGCTCATGACCTGGAGCGATGATGGATCATCGCACGACACCACGGCGGGGCCAGTGCCAATGATTGCATTATCGCCAATCTTCATCTGCTTGGGGTGGTGTGCCGTCTTCCCGGCATTGGGCATGTATCTTCTCGACGCTCGATTGCCATTCATCGTTGGGACACAATTATCGACAGTTGCTGTATTCCTCGCGAGCTTCGCAGTCTTTTTATCGAGCGTAACTACATTCCTTTGGACTGCGCCAATTATTGGACGGATTATGCCCATACATCGATGGTATCTTTGGTTCGTTAGCTTTCCCATCTTTCATTTATGCGAGGCACTCGATTGGATGACTGGTACGAATAAGCATGGCTACCTTATGCACCTAACCGCACCCAAGCTACTTGGGTATGGATATATCACGCCAGAACAGATGGATAATATGTGCTCCCTTGCCATTGTACGTAATCCATACAGTCGTATGGTAAGCATATATGGCTACAATCGGTTTGGTCGACGTGAGTCATTCGTGGTATTTCTACGTCGGTGGAAAAGGCTAATGAGACCATACATCGAACGGGGAGAGAAGGAGGATTGGTACACGCCCTGTCATATACTGCCCATGTTCGAGTATACACATTTTGACGGCCGACAGCTGGTGCAGAGCATCGTTAAGCAAGAGGAATTAAAATATCTCAAAACCAAAGAAGGAGCGGCAAAGATATCAACTCCGTGGTTGACAAGTAGTGTTAGTAATTTACCAGATTTGGTTAGAGAAGCATTGCTTGATATGCCACACGTTAATCAGAGAGCAACGTCGAAGAAATGGTACGATTACTACGATCAGGAATGTCTTGATCTTACGTATGAAATGTATCATATGGATTTTAAAGTATTCGGATACGACACGATGATTAATGATCGACCTGACCTTATACCACCCAAGGGTGATCATTGGGCTAGATTAAGACACAAGGGATCTTCTGCTGATAAGAGGTTACAATTTACAGAAGAGGGAGATGAACAATCAAATGATGAACAACATTTCAGTCATAGTGCAACCGAAGTGGAATGCATGAGCAGGAACACTCTATTCGATAGTGCTACGAAACGAAAGAGAAGTAATACAGAGTTGTTCACATCGGCAAAGATAACCGTGAAGAATGACTTGAACCGTCGAGCGTCGGCGGTATCATTAAAGAAATCATTGTTAGAGCTTGATCGGGTTGAAATATTCGCACGAATTGCAGGACAGCGCATGGGCCTGTCAGAGCCTATTCATGACGACAACAAAGAAGATTGAATAATATATATTCTATGGTAAGGAGAAAGAAAAAGCGAGAGCTGTTAATCTATTTACGTTTGGAGAGAGATAATCCATGATACAAGTTCGTAAACTATCTAATTTGGTTTGTACTTAGAGCTGACCCCCCATATCATTCCTGTATTCCAACAAAACTTTTCGATAATGTCATAGAAAGGTACACGGCGGACTCTTATCGGCTGTAAAGAAATAAAGCATACCGGCATGGAGGTTATAGTTGGTTTAATTCACACGTATCGGAGGGATATGCAATGTTCGAACAATTCCGTAATGGATACTATTATCATATGCCCTGAGGCAGTGATAATAGGACAGTGATTTGAAATTTGAATGGAGTCTCCTGTATTATATTTATGTAGAAAATAACCTAAGACCACATACCACACACCACACACGTACCGACGATGTACAGCCTCGTTCTGCTAATACCACCACTGACGACTCTCCTTCTTTGTCCATCATTGGCATGGTCCTTTGCTGGGATTGGTGGCAATAATGGTGGTGTCATTGGCGGCGGCTCTTTTTCCGTGTGGCAAACTTCTTCGCCGCAACGTCCTTCGTCGAGTAGGATGACTGCAATTATTCAACGACGAGCAACAGCTACAATTCTCTTGGCTGAGAGGAGTACGAAGGAGGGACGTAGCAGTGGTGGCGAGGGGTTTGGAAAGGGGGGTGGAAGGGTGTCGTCATCGATGTCGACATCGTCGCCGCTGCAATCGATTGACTCGTTGACTCGCAGCAGCAGCATTGACATCAGCGACATCAACAAAGCCCCCGGCACAACCAGCATTAACGACGACGACGACAGCAGCAGCTTGGTGTCACCGGACGAACGATCGCGGACCATATTGCGTTCCAAATTTGGGCTAAAGTCATACGAAGAACAACAGGCAGACTTGGGTGATTATCGTGCACTCGCTAATGCGGAAAACAAGGCCAAGACTCGGAACAAATTACGTAATATCGAATCATTATGGCCCGAGGATCGCGATCTACTTGCCGTACTTCCACCATCGGTTATACGTGGGATTGATACGATATTAAAACTTGGGTTGGGAATATCTACTGTACTATTCGTGGTGGCGGGTATATTCATTACTATCGAGGCTGGCAGCAAGGCCACGGGATCACCACTACCGGATGGACTAGAAGGATGGATTGTCAATGTTGTGGAACCCAACTTTACACCTGGTTTGGGCATACTGCTTGCATTTAGTGTCAGTTTAGGCATTTTTAGTGTTAGTTTAGGTGGAAGTGCCTCAAGTACATATAGAGAAAAGAAGTAGTACCATAAAGTGTGAGACAACATCGTTGACTCTCTTTTCCAGTAATGTATGTATGTCAAGGTCAAACTCAAACTCACTCTCTCGGTATCCATGTGATGGTGTGGTGGTGGAGATTTGTTTGGTTGATGGTGGGTTTTGGGGTAAAAAGGGGGGGGGGAGAAGATTGCAACATCATAGAGTGATTTAATAATTATTATTTTGTCTTCTCTACATTTGATTTACAGGTTATCTTAGAAATTACAAGTTTTCCATCATAAGTATCCAATGTCCATCGTTGTGAGTCAGTCCAAATGCGGCTGTAACAGCTTCGGCGGAACATAAATTGTATGTGCTTCCACCCTTTCCTTATTTTCGTAATGATCGTTGTAGCAACGATCTGTTGCTGTTGCGGCAGCTAGTTTGAGTATTTTCGTTTTTTTTTGATGAACTCATAATCATCATAATCATCATAATCATCATCACTATTATCTACTACTATGGGCATCAATGATTGACTAGGAGTAGAACACTCCAAAATAGTACATTTGGAGGAGTTGCTTTTGTTGGACCGGTGCTTGCGTGATGGTGTTTCTGTGTGGCAAAAAGAAAAATGGACCGCCCAATAACCTTGTTTAGATTTCCTGGATGTCGGCGAAGTAGAGCGCTCAGTATTTGATAGCAGTAGATAGTAATGGTTTCAATTCATTAACTAACAATCAACTGTAGGTGGGTTGGAGTTGATCATTGGAACATCGTTGAGAGTTGAGATCACGGAGAACAATGACAACATGCCGCTTGGTGCTGATGGTAATGTGGAAAATGCGTCATTATTCGACGGTGATATGTAAGGATGGAGAACTTTCTCTTTGGACGCAAACCCCTTACCAACTATTGAAACGATGTCGCTGCACAAGCTTCCCGAGTGGAGGGCGTTTAGAGAAGTTGATTAAGAAGAAGGAGGATGAGGAGGAGTGGAGGCGGATGCAGTTTGAGTTGTTCAAGAAGGAGGATGAGGAGGCACACTGGCACGAGCCAAAGCCTGAACCAGAGGGTGAGTGGTGTTTTAATGGGGATTCAAGGGGATATGATGGATTATGTGCAGCTTCTGCATTTGTGCCACCCGACATGTCGGCGACACGACACACCATGTCTGCAAATGAAGTTGTTTATGTTGTTTGTAGTAGTCAATGCCTTTCGATAATATAATGTTTAGATTAAAGTACTGTATTATCCACTGTAACAATACAGGTTCTCCTTTTACCGCATGTCGGTGACACAACACACCATGTCTGCAAATGAAGGCTCGGGACAACATGACACACAAAGACATTCCCTGCTAAGGTGCCACCCGGACCGAGTCTGCAGGAGGCAAGATTGCAGCTGCTCAGATGTAGCGAACGGCTTCACGATCTACAATCCATCGAGAACTTCCTGTCAAGGAATACGTATAGTATTGTATGCTTCATGGCCACGCCGTTTTGTGCTCCATGCAAGGCCTCGAAGGCACAACTTGAAAGACTTTTAAGTCGTGCTTCAGTTCCCTACAGTGATCTACAGTTTGAGATAGTCTATGAAATTGCATTATGGGATAGTTTACAACGTTCTATAATTTACGTGCTTTTCCGACAATTATACTGTTTGCAAAGACACCCTCCAATTGGGGCGTGTTCAGGTTGTGAACGTTGACGGGATCAAGTCCTCTACCACCATGTGGGAAGTGACCTTGATGGAGGAGCGGAAGCGGTTTAAGTTGATTAAAAAGGGTGAACTTACGACGACATAGTTTGTTCTGAAATTTGAGTCGGAGGGAAAAATTACATGTCAAGATTGAGGAGGAGGATGAGCGGAGTTTTAATGAGGGTTTAAGGAGATTTAAGGAGATATGATGGAACTGGAGTTTGTTGGAAACATACTTTTGCTGTATTTTGTGGGTTTTTTAGACTTATGTACCCAAGGGTTGTTAGTGAGCATGTTGAAAGGCATAATTTGAGACGTGTCGCTGCGTGTCGCATCCAGGCACGTGTTTGTGGGTTTGCCGTAAGGCAGATGTTGAGACAACCAACACCGGCTCCATCTTTATTCGGAGCGATGATAATAGCGAGTTACTTGATGCGAGAGTGTTGGATCGTCTTCATTTGACCTTCTCCACCTTGATGACAATCGTAATAATGATACTGGTGTATCTGTGGGACAATTGCTTGGGCTTGTAGTGGTGTTTGGAGTTGGTGCAGCTGTGGGAGATTTGCTTGTGCCTGCAGCTGGGATAGCACTTGGTACATTGTTGGTGGTACTGTGGGGCCTTCAGCTGGTGCATTATTTGGCGCATTGGTGGGAGGCTGGGAGGTCTGCTTTCTAACTGGTGATCAAAATTGAGGAGATGTGGGGGTGGGATCAGTATAGGATGCAATTGTTCTTGTAATATTGTCATGTTTATTCATTATTTTACCTTTGTTGTAGCAGCACACGCCCACAACGTCTCCACAATGTCATACATACCATTCCATCGTTCACACAGTAAAACAGAGGGGATTGGGGGGCATTCCCCCCCGGCGTCCCCCCTTACTCACAACTCCCACTGGCCATGGACTATTTTTATGCGTGAGCACTATGATGATGAAGCTTAAAGCAGGGAGAATAATCGTCTTGTTGTGGCTTACACAGTATTTATTTAATTGACAATCAACAAGTATCATTTGGTGGTATGCGACATTGCAATTTTTGACGAGAAGAAAAGGGACGACGATGTGTTTCAGAAATTTCAATATAATTTTTCACATTTTCTTACTGCGCGTATTCCTTCACACACACCTGGACAAAGCGAAATGACGGAAGACTTGGCGTCATCAAAAATGGCTCAACGAAAGGACATGCTCCTAATGGCCCAACAACGTCTGGACGAAATAAACCGTGGAAATATGGGCTTGGTTGGTGGTGGTGGTGGTAGCCGTCGTCCTGGTTCGGCAACTAGTAAACAACACAAACACCAACAGCAGCAGCATCAACAACTTCTTTCCACTCTACTGTACGTTGCATTACTGTCGTACAAATTAGAGGATATGAAAGCAATGCTCGAGGAGGAGGATCCTATCGCGTACCTAGAATGGCGTAGTTTGCTTGAAAATCTTCATTCTCCGGAGTTTCATAGCCATGAACGAATATTACAGAATCAAAGGGTGTCAACCGTGTACGAACGAAAGCGCTACTACAGGGAAAAGTCGACATGTCTTGATGCGGAATTGATCGACACGAAGCAACGATTGATAGAACTACAACGCACCATGAATGAGACAAGTTATTCCACTAGCAAGACCATCAATGCAATGCAGGAGGAGAGAGCTGTTATCGTTGCAACGGTGGATGAAGGGCGGCGTGTGATTAACGAGATGAAGACGGAAATGGAGTGTCTACGCGTGGAATCGACAAAGAATGATGTCAAACTGCAATCTCTAAGGGTTGAACTCGACAAGAAGAACTCTATACTGGTGGAGAAGAAGACAGTCATTGATGAACTCGAAGGAAAGATGTCGCAGTATAGACAGGACGCAGCATTGGCGACGAAAGATGCCAACCTTGCACGGTTGGCGTTTGAGGAAGTCAAGGTCAAATTAAACGCGAGGGAGAATGCTTGTGAGGAGAAAAGTCTAACGATTGGCATGTTGCAACGTGATAATGCTGTCATGAATGCCAAGCTCGTGGCCATGACCGAGTCGCTCGATGTCGCAAAGAAGAATTTGAACGCTAGTGAGAACGTTTGCGATGTAAAGAACCTCACGATTGGCATGTTGCAGCGTGACATTGCTGCTATGAACGCGAAGCTTGTGGCTGGAAATGAATCGCTAGATGACGCGACGAAGAAATTGAACGCTAGTGTGAATGTTTGCGATGAAAAGAATCTCACGATTGGCATCATGCAACGCGACAATGCTGTCATGAATGCCAAACTTGTGGCTACGACTGAATCGCTCGATGCCATGACGAAGAAATTGAACGTTAGTGAGAATGTTTGCAATGAGAAGAACCTCACGATTGGCATCATGCAACGCGACAATGCTGTCATGAATGCCAAACTTGTGGCTACGACTGAATCATTTGATGACGCAAAGAGGAATTTGGAAGCTAGTAGGAATTTCATTGCAGCCACGGCGTCCTCTTTTGAAGGACTAAAGTTCCAATCGAATCACCTCAGTGCCCTTTTGAATGATCTTGTTGAATTTAATACAAAGGATACCACCCAAGCGGAGCTATTAAAGATACAACAGAGCGTCGATGATATTGCTCGACTTCGGCAAGAGGACGGACTTCGCCAACACATTGAAGTTGTCCAGCAACGGCTAGATGTCATGCACGAATTCCAAAGGAAGCACACCAGCGTTCAGACAGAATTAATTGATGTGGAGTATCGGTTGAGAGACGTTATTGTTACCCAATCGAATAACCTCGCGGATGTCATGACGAACAAACTCGACTTCAATATGAAAGAAACGGGATTCTTGTTCGACAGGTCTAGGGAAGACATGAAAAGTGTTCTTAGTCACGGTAAAGAGATCAGCGATGCACTCACTGATGTTTCCAGTAAGGCAGCTTCACTCGAGAGCCGGATGTGTCAAGTCCACGAGGTGGTATCGACATTGTCGACATCGACAACGCTTGATTCTTACACGAACGAAATCCAAAGTCGACTGCTAAGTGTGAAAGGAATGGTTGGCGACTTACATCGGAATCAGAGTGCTCTTCAAACAGAACTGGTTGATGTGGAGCATCGACTCAAAGACTTATTAGTGACACAATCGAGTAATATCTCTACTGCCATTGACAACCTGGACGGTAATATCCTGAAGCAGACGGGATGCATGCTCGAGGAATCGCGGGAGGACCTAAAAGAAGTTTTAGCACAAGGCAAGGAAGTTAGTGATGCACTCTCAGTTCTTTCTAAAACAGTGGCAGACAGTTCCGCATCACTCGACGGTCAATTGGTCATGTCCGCACTATCCTCCTCGAAAGCGCTAGAGTCGTTCTCACGTACTTTCTGTAGCGAATTGTCGAGTATGAAACAAGGATTGGAACACCTGCAACAACTGAAAGGTGATCGTCGCAATATGTCCAAGGAGGATCACGAATCGATCGAGGCGAATGAACTTGCTAGCAGTTATATTTCAGAAGCGCTTCATCGACTTTCTAGTGTTGAGTCAAAGGTGGCTCCTCCCAAACTAATAATTGCAGGCGCTCCTGCGTCAGGTAAGGGGACACAATGTGAGTTGATCAAACAGCACTTTGGTGTTGTACATCTAAGTACTGGAGACATTCTTCGTGCTGCGGTGTCTTCTGGAACCCAGGATATTGGCAAGACAGCTAAGGCGTATATGGACGCTGGCAAGCTCGTACCAGACTCTGTCATCATTGGAGTCGTCAAAGAGAGGCTGACTGCTCCTGACTGCGTAGAATGCGGTTGGCTCCTTGATGGATTTCCTCGTACGCTAGCTCAGGCGATGGCATTAGAAAAAGCTGGTATACATGCAGACGCATTCATCTTCCTTAACGTGCCAGACTCAGTTCTTGTGGAGCGGGTCGTCGGGCGTCGGGCCGACCCATTGACAGGAAAAATTTATCACATGAAGTTTAACCCCCCGAAGGAGGAAATCGTGTTGGCTCGTCTTAGTCAAAGATCCGATGATACGGAGGAAAAGATTAAAGTGCGTCTCGAGCAGTTTCATTCAAACGTGGCAGCCGTGAAAGATTGTTACACGTCTATTGCCATAGAGGTGGACGGTACGATGATTCCAGAGGACGTATCGAAAGTTATCATTCAATCTATTGAAGTGAAACGTCGTCAGAATGGCGTGCATTGATCCAGGTCATGCTTGAGTTGTGCTGCGCAATAGAGTCGGGCAATATAATTTGATTTTACCTTATTATTCACATATAATTTGATTTTACCCACAAACAAACACGACTTCCCCCATTGATAAATTCCCTATTCAATACGTGGCAAGGGGCTCTGACCTACGTTTTACTCTTGAGGTTGCGGCCTTGAGTATTGGAAGACCCGTTCTGCTTAGTTACTTCCTCGACGGTTCTCTTTGCCTTACCAAGTTCGCATGCGTTGACCTTGCTTGCAAATCTGAGGCTGCAGATAGATTCTTGTCTACTCGCCTCAGTCGGGCTAACATTGACAATCATACATGTCTTTCCATCCCCACTCAAGGCCGGTTCCAATAGATAGGTCAGTTTTGAATTGCGATAAGGCACATGACTGGCCCTTTGGCCAATTGCAGTAAAGACGTCGGTCAAACTACTTAAACTCTTATTGATTGATTTGGTCTCATTGGCACGTTGATCCATCGCATTCGAACGATCTAAACGTTCTGACCCAGCAAGATCAATAAGGTTGAGACTACCTCGAATCATTTGATTCTTTTCTTCATGCCGTGCAGTCAAATTCAAAGTAAAGACTGAATGTGACCGACTCGATGTGGCATTCATATCAGTACAACCAGTCGCACGGCGCTTGGCAGCAAGTGTCAATACAGCCTTGACAGCGTCTCGGTCATTCGGATCAAGAGTCTTTATAGTTAGATTAGTCACACTCCTACGACCATCCTGTCCCACCTTGATATCATGCTTACATTCCTCGTTGTTCTTGCTGTCGGGTGCTCGTAAGAGATCTCTCAATGTCTCATTATAGATTTCAAGGAATGATACCTCCATTGAAAATACCCAACCATTATTCTCTTCCGTGGCCTTGTGTTCAGCAATAAACGCAAGACATCGTGGTATGACACCACGCTCAGTACCACCACCAGTTCCATGCATTGTATGTGTCTTACTGTGAAAAGTGATGTATTGAGAAATGAGAGTGAATATGATAAGGGTGAAGAATTGTACACCTAATGAATAATACCATGTGTCAAATGTGCAGTAGTACCACTCACCCTGAGCCGGTCTGTCCATAGGAGAATATACAAACATTATATCCATCTAAGGCAGAACGAACGAATTCAGATACCTCCTCAAAGACAGCCTCTTGTCCATCAGAGGGGGAGAAGACACGATCAAATGAAAACTTATGAGGCTGCTGACGTGAATCTTTTGGATTCAGTACTGTTACTGTCTTATCATCCTCGAGTGATACAATGTCGGGAGCATTACTGTCGTCATCGTCATCATTTCGCTTTCCATCATTTGGTAGGTAGGGTCGTATACGAGCAAATACTCGCACATTACCCCGAAGTTCTTGAATCAATGTATGCATTCTTCAAAAACAGCAAGGTGAAAAAGAGACTGTGAAGATAATAGGGCTTTGTACATATGGCGCAATTGATACTCATCACTTACCGTTTCTTCTCGAGTAGCAGACTTTTGATTGACTCCTCAAGCTCTTGTACTTTGACACTGCTTGTCATATCCATATCCTGTACCCTATCAGTTTCCACCTTCAACTTGGATTCTAAACTAGCAATAATACCACGAAGATGTGCACATTCCTCCTCTTTTGATGCATCCAACATTGATAATTGGTTCGATAGTGATTGCTGTACTGATTCCTCCTTGGCTTGGAGTACAATATTTGTCTCCTTACATTGTTTCAATTCACTATTAATTACCTCAATGGTATGATCCTTACTACTCAATTCATGCCGTAATGACTCAATCGTTTCACGTAATTCATTCTCTGTCTCGTACCGTTCTTTTACAAGCGCATTAAGCTGTGCAGAAACAGTAATGCGCTCACTCCGTTCTTCACATGCCTTCTCATCGGCCTTGATCCGTAATTCTTTTTCATGTTGGATTTGCATATCAATTTGTGCAATTTTAATCTTCATTTCGGAAATACACTTTTCATGGAGGATGCAGGTGGCATTGGTCCTATCGTGTGCCTCCGTTATCGTCGTCAACTCTTTCATATACCCAGTCTTGATTTTATCGAGTTCTTCCTCGTGTCCAGTCTCAATCGACGTCAGTACATTGTTATTATTGGACATCAACTTTTCCATCTCATCTCTGTGATCTGCTTTCATCTTTTCCAACACTTCGAGAGTATCGGTATTGACTTGACTCAATTCTTTTACGTGGTCGGACTTGATCTTTTCTAGCTCATCGATGCGATCGGTCTCAATCTTCTCCATTCTACTTTGCAACTCGTCGGTCTCTACTTGACGGGTAGACCTCAATTCATGCAGCTCCAAAGACAATGCATCAACCCGAGACTTGAATGAATCACGTTCCATCTCCACAAGATGGAGTTGTTCTGCCAACTCTTCCGATTCCTTTGTTGCATCATATAGTGACGTTTGAAGTTCAGTTATACGTTCCTCGAAATTCGACAACTCTCGTAAATGTCGAGTCTCGATAGTCTGTATTTCCTCCGTATGACCCGACGCGACTTTCTCCATCGTAAACATTAATCCCTCATTCGCCGCCGCACAGTTCGTCCTGTACTTATCTCGATCCGACTCGACCAGTTCGAGCTGTTCGGCCAACTCTATCGATTCATTCGTTGCATCGTCGAGCGATTTTTGTAATTCCAACACACGACCTTCGGTCTCGATTAGCAATGTCCGTAACTCTTCCACCACATCATCCGCGGCCGCCGCGGCTGCATCGATTGCTCCATCATCACGATGTTGGTGGAAAAGCCTCGTTTGTGATGGAGATGATGAATGGAATGTGGATGATAGACGTCGTGCCTCCTTTACCGGAGTTGGATCGACGCCGTATTCGTAAAAAGTGTAATCCTTGTATCCACGATTAGTGGCATCATCGTCGGCATTACGAATGTCGTCGTTGTCATTGCTACCATAATTGCCATTCTTCATGCCGCTGCCACCACCGGGACTGCTACTCCCAATAAGCCGTCGTCGTCCCTCGGTAAGTTTCTTCAACGCCGATGAGACCGGTCTCTTCATGGCGGATGATAATGCGTGAGTGGATTTCATCTTCTTCTTCGCTGTTGGACTGGCGTAAGTAGTGGATGAGTTGCCACCACTGCCGCTGCTGCTGCGAGGGACGGATGCAGCTGGACTGGCCGAACGCGAGCGTGGTCTAACTTGCTGTTGTTTGGGAATCGCAGTTGACAATGCAGCAGCTGTATCCTCGAAATTCGAGGCATCATTGCTGCGTGTAGAGCGCGACGTCGATGGCGAGAAGGAGGAGCGACGACGAGACCCGGAGGCAGCAGCGGTCGTGCGTTGACGACGACGAGCGAATTCAGTCGGCGTCGTCGTCCGAGGCGATGGCAATGACGATCGGCCATAATATCCAGACGATGCGACGTCGGCGGTGAGGTCGGCCTTACGCTTCCTGCGGCTGCTGGCACCAGCTGGGGGACGAGGCATAGAAGAAGGAGGCTGAGTCGGCGGTCTGCCACCGCTCACCGACGTTGTCGACTTGGCAGTCGACGACCTAGTCCTCCGTTGTTGTTGTTGTTGTTGTTGTTGTTTCAAATCATCACAATCATCGTCGTCGTCGTCGTCGTTGTCCGCCAACACACCCACGTCCTCGTTCACGGGGAGAAAGGGACCGCGCTTCTGACGCTTGATACCGCCATCAACCTCGCTCTCGTGGCTCGTACGACTATTGTTGTTCGCCATCGTGGGTGCCTTTCTGTTGTTGTGTTGTCGTTGGCGCGATATAGGGTGGGGGATTCGCGTGTTGGACTGTCAGCGCGCAGCTTCATCCTTGCTTCATCCTTGCTACTTGCTACATTCTATTCGCTGGTTGCTATTGCCAACCAATACAGCCAACCAATACAATCGGTTACCATTTCTCCTCCCTCTACACAGCATCAGGGGCTTTCCAGTGATGGAATGATTATACAAGTTAGAAGGAGAGTTTGCGTTAAAATCCTGCCAAGACATGATATCTACATAGACCTTTCGAATTAAACAACATCATTCATTATGGGCATTTTTACTCTTCTCCACCATCGAGGCGAAAATACCTCCTAGACCGATCAGTGCAGCTGGCGAGTCAAATTCAGCAACACAACCATCGTCAAGGACCAACACACGATCACTGTCCATGATGGTATTCAATCTGTGTGCAATCGTTAGCACTGTTGCGTTGGCAAAGTTTTCTCGAATCATCTCTTGTATTGCTGAATCTGTCGTATTGTCGATACTGGCAGTAGCCTCGTCCATGACAAGAATCTTCGGATTCCTGAGTAAGCTCCTTGCAATACAAAGCAGCTGTCTTTGGCCCTGAGAGAAATTCTCACCTCCTTCTACGACTTGCTCGTCTAGTCCACCGGGCATGGCAGCAATGGCCTCGGCAAGCTGTACCTTCTTGAGAGCCTCCCACAGTTGGTATTCAGAATTCTCTTCGAACGGATCAAGATTGTATCGAATTGTGTTCGAAAACATGACAGGATCTTGTGGGATTATTGACAGATTAAGTCGAAGTGAATTCAGACCCTGGTACAAATTCAATGGCGATGGTCATTCATAGTTCTAATGTGAGAATCCAATCAAATCCAAAAAAAGAAAAGAAATAGATGTAACTCACTATCGTGGAAATGTCTACTCCATCAATCATAATTGCACCGCTTTCAATCTCAGAAATTCGAAAGAGAGCATTCATGAGTGAAGACTTCCCACTACCTGTTCTACCGACAACACCAATCTTTTCTCCACCTTTTATCAACACAGAGACATCCTTCAGCACTAACGGACCATCTCGGTATTTCAAGCTAATGTTTTGTATTTTGATTTCCCCCCTGCTCGGCCAAACAGAAGTTACAGGATCGAACTTCGTCTCTAACGCGGCTTCGCTCTTGACATTTTCAGAGTAATCTAATACACGCTCAACTGAATTCATCTCTGCCTCCACCTGTGCAATCATTCGTACACCATGTTTCAAGTAGCCCGTAACCTCAATCGAGTATGCAAGTGCAAGTCCGACCCAGCCAGCAGGAATGAAGTTATAATCCTTCGTGGCCAAGGCGATACCACCTATCATGGCACCGATAGACCCACCCAAGACATCTAGTCGTAATCCCAACCAGAAGTTAGCTTGCTGAACTGTGGAGTACAAAGCGTTGAATGAATCAAAGCTTCGTTGACAGTTCGTGAAGAACCTTGTCTGCTTGCCATAGGCACGAATTGTTGATGTACCAGAAAGCATCTGCGAAAAGTCAGTAAACAATGGAGAGCCTGCAACACTAGCACACCTCTGGAGTTCAGTCGACGATTTGCGAAACCACTTTTGAATGACATAGTTGAGATATCCTATAGGTAGTAACGGAACCAAAAGTGTGCCTTTCGTGGCGGCAACTATGGCAGCGACAGCACCGAGCATAGAAAAGATGGTCGACACAGCCTGACCTAAGCTTTGCGTCAATTCCAGATCAATCTTATCCATGTCTGCTGCAAATCTATTCAAAATGCGGCCGATTGGGGTCACATCGAAGAATGAAACGGGAGCTCGTAGGATACTTTTCGTCAGATTTTCGTGAAGTTTCTTCGAGGCTTTAAGGCGATGTACCGCCATTGCCAGAGATCGGAAGGTAAGACACAGTATACCACCCATACTGAAGGCGCAAAAGATGTTTAGGAAAAATACAGTTTCCTTCGTCGTCTGATTCCCGTTCGCCTTCGTCGTTGCTGCGGCCCAATAACTCAACCAAAACGATGACATTACTTCAGACGCCTTTCCGAGGCCCTGTATGACAAAGATGGACACAAATGCTATCGTACCACCGGCCCTGCAATAGTGCAAGTAATTTGACCCCTCCACCGACCCTTCATTTTGTTCTTCTTTATCCATGAGGTTTTCTCCGGCCTCCTTCAGTTTTTTCTGTTCCGTAGTGGCCTCACCCTTAACATCCTTGTCTTCCACGGCGATTTTCTCCTTATCGTCCTTCTCAACAGCGTCATCGTTGGAATGTGCCTCACTATCCACATTGTCCTTCTTAACTACATCGACAGCCCCTGCAAAATCTACACCTCTGGCAACTAGGTCTTCATACCTCCCAGCATGTTTGATCATTCCCTTTTCAAGTACAATTACAGTATCGCATCGAGGAAGAAAGTGCACGTGATGTGTTACCAGCACTCGTGTGGCACCCTTGCATACGTCACCTGTTATTGCCTCGTGGAATAGATGCTCACCCACATGTGCATCCACCGCCGATAATGGATCATCTAGTAGTATCAATTTCGTTTCAGGACTGTACATGGATCGAGCCAACGCAACGCGTGCCTTCTGTCCCCCAGACAAGTTGATCCCACGTTCACCAATCTCTGTCATGTCTCCGGCTGGCATCGATGCGAGGTCGTCAACTAGAGCACAGGCACGGACTACCTGCTCATATCGCGACACGTCGTATGCCCGTCCAAAGAGGATGTTCCCACGTAGAGTATCGTTGACAATCCACGGTGATTGAGAACAAAAGCTCACATGATCCTCTGTTTGTGGCATACCCTTTGGTTGAAGAGTTACGTATACCTTACTATCACTATCGGCCAATTCCATCTCACCTAATATTGCCGCAAGGAACGAGCTCTTGCCAGATCCGACAGGTCCGACGACGGCCACCAATGAACCTTTCTCAATGCAGCAACTGATATTCTTTAGTGTGATACGTGCCTCAACGACATCCTGTTCCTCGTCATGTGACTTCATGGTAATTCCTAAGCTCGCCATCGATTCGGCGCGATTCAAGGAATCGGTCGAGGGTTTGGAAGAGGACAAAGCAGTCTTTGTGGCCAGTTCGTCTTCGTCCTTCTTCTTATCTCCCACCTTACTACTACGCTTGGATGCCCGTCGTTCCTTCCAAGACATCTTCTTCTTCTTTATAGATTCGGTGAGGGTGGGTAAGGCATCTGGGTCTACCCACGAGAAGGTCCCGTTCTTGATTATTACCGCTGGATCTGACGACGACGACGACTCGTCTTCGATGAAAACAGCGCCACGGTCATCCTCGCCGCCGCCACCACCATCTTCGATTGTTGTATCGGGTTGATCAAAAATCACATAGTTATTCAATTCCGATAGCACCAGATACTTTGATAATCGACGGAGGGCTATTCTCGACTGAATAAACTGCAAGAATCCCATGGGCAGAAAGGCAAAGGGGAATCTCATAATGTTAAAGAGCGCAATAGTCGTGAAGGCCTTGGCTGCATCCAAACCTTCATCGCTCATATGTATATACGCCAGGAAAACCAACATTGGATTGATGATGGGTGCCGAGAGCATGATTAACGAGAAACCAATGGCCGTGGCATATGCCAACGTCGTCAGTGCCTTCAATTCCTTCTCGCGGATAGAATTCACCTCCTTCCCGAATGGTCCCTCCCAGGCATAATATTTGATTATGCGTATACCCGTTAATATCTCATTGATCATTTTTACGCGTGCGTCCGAATATTTGAGCACGCGTCGACGCATCTTCGAGACGTACGCGAATACGACGCCATTTACTGGTATTAGGCATATCATGAATGCCACGCCTACCCACGTTGCATTCCCCACTTGTTGATAGATGAGCACTAGCGAAATAACGATCTGGATGGGCGCGACGAGCGTAAAGCCGAAGAATTGGAGGAAGCGTTGTAGTTGCTGAGTGTCGTTGGACATCATATTCACGACCTGTCCGGTAGACGTCTGCGCTCGTCCGGCCGCGCTGATGGTTAATGCCTTCGAGAATAGGAGCGTCGATACCGACGTGCGTATGAAAATGGCACAATGATTCAATATCACCTGACTCCGCGTTTGTAATAGCGATACTATCACGGGAAAGACGAATAGACCCGCGACATTCCCCCATGGATGGAATAGCAGCGCTCGATATTCTTCGGTAGTAGTTTCCATATTCCCCCCCTCCCCACCACCACCACCACCACCGCCCGACGATATTTGAAAGTATTTCACGAGGTCGGTAAGTATAAGTACTGGCATGAATTGCAATAGCGCCGATAGTATGTACAAGGCCACGGCGTACCATACCCTCCAGTAACCAAAGGCATTCCAAAGGACCATGGCCAAGCGTGGATTCTTCGGTTGGTACGTCCGTCCTCCGGCCTCCTTCCATCGACGTTGTTTCGTCGCATTCGTCGGTAATTTGGCAATTCGTGCATCGTGTGCCAGTTTGTCACGGATGTTGACGGCACGGATGTGCGCCACCTCCGCCGTCCACAATTTGTACACGGTTTCGTGACACAGCTTCGCGCGATCGCATCGCGAGGGCGGGCCGACATCTTCGGGCTCCAGGACTTTGATCGCCCCGAGGCGCAAAAGGGGGGACACGTACAGCAGCAGCCACGACGAAAGGCAGGATGCCTCGTCCTCGTTCGAGGGGCGGGCGTCGTCGTCGTCGTTGGAGACGATTTTTTGTTTCAAATTACCATCGAGGATGGCGTCGCGACCATCGTCCTCGGCCGGAGGACACACGTTGCTGACCGCGAGCTTTGCGGTCGATCCATCGTCATCATTCGTCGGCTTGCACATCTCCGGATTGTGTTATCGTAGACTGCCCAATATCAAATTCTGACGCCGTCGTCGTCGTCATCAGTCGGCGGTGTGAATGAGGGAAGGAGAATGACGCAGAGCTTCGGTACTACGTACCTGGAAGACAAAGGAATCTTCGTATTTGGAAAATAGTACGTAAATAGGTGACATCGCCGAAATATTTTCGAGCGATACGTAAATTAAGGGAAATATGAAAACACTTTTGAAAACACATTGTGTTTTCACCAAAACACTTTGTGTTTTCACCAAAACACTTTGTGTTTTCAAAACACTAAGTGTTTTCGCTAAATACTTGACACCGCGTCTCCTCGGACAAGCGATCAGACAGCAGGTAATCCGCCAAACTATTCTGCGCGCAGAATATTC
>Ga0247843_1005408_pt1 | contig 17809 bp, 18 predicted proteins | sample LaCruzMarch2017__FD_192420 | JGI IMG/M metagenome (GOLD analysis project Ga0247843, IMG submission 192420) | Freshwater microbial communities from meromictic Lake La Cruz, Castile-La Mancha, Spain - LaCruzMarch2017_8m | ecosystem: Environmental > Aquatic > Freshwater > Lake | place: Spain... | reverse complement strand
ACCATTGCTGTGTGATCAACTTTGAGGCTTTTGCCTGATGCCTGTAATCCCAATGTTCCCGCTGGGCTCGGTTCTATTGCCAGCGATGCCGCTACAGCTTCGAATCTTTGAGCCCAGGTACCTAAAGCTGCTGGGGGATTTGGTTGCCTCCGATAAGCCTGAGTTTGGGGTAGTGCTGATTGAACGTGGCCAGGAAGTTGGCGGCGGGGAAAAGCGTATGGAGATTGGGACTCTGGCTTCGGTTTCCGAGATTGGCACCACGGAAGATTTTCTAGGATTGCAATCGGTTGGATCATCCCGCTTTCGAGTGAATGCTTGGCTACCGGATGATCCATACCCGATAGCCGATGTTGAGTTTTTGCCCGATCTGATTTGGGATGATTCGCTGATGCCAGCCAGGGTTCATCTGGAAACCAAGGTTAGACAGCTACTTGCATTTGTTAGTGAATTCGGTGATCTGCAGTTTGCTGCAGACACAGCCCTAAGCGATGACCCGATGGAATCTTGTTGGCAGCTAGCGGGTATCTTGCCAGTTGGACCACTTGATCAAGTTGACTTACTTGAGTCCCAATCAGCTGAAGAGCTAATTGCTAGAACTTATGAAATGGCAGTAGCTGCCGAGAAAACCCTGCGGGCGATTATGGATCAGCAAGCCGAAAACGAAGAGCCTGGGTTGTAGTCAGGCTTTTTACTGAGGCGAGAAAACACCAACACCTTTGCTTTTTGCTACCTTAGCCAATTCATTGTCGGTGGTGGCTATGGAGCCACTCACCTTCATCGCCTGGTGCAGCACGCAAGCATCTGACATCTTGAGAGTCGTGCTGGCTCGAAGTGTTGCAAGCTTGCTTGCATCTGAGCCTTCGATGGAGGTGACCACCAAACCCAATGCGCTGAAAGTTTTGAGGAATTTATCCAGCTTGCCATTTCGGGCTGGGTGAACCAGAGCTTCTGCTTGGCTAAGAGCAGTCATCTGCAAATCAAAGCTTGCGGTGTCTCGAAACATCTCAAGAGCCCACTTGTGGTGAGGGTCACTCGATGACACCAGTGCGATTAGGGAACTGGCATCCAGAACTACTACTTCGGCCAATCCCCACCCAATTCTTGCTTCCAGTTAGCAGGCCAGGTGCCATCCATTGAACCGGCGAGCTTTTGGATCTGTGTCAATCGGTGGCTAGATCTCTCAGCGCTTTCGCGCTCGATGGTAGCAATACCTACCTCCAGGAGCTTTCTAAGCAGCAAGGTTCGTTGGCCTGAAAGCTCGGGCCAGATCTTCTCGGCTTGGGTCAAAGCCTGAGCTAGCTGGTCAGTCTCGGTGATCATGTGTCTTGGTCTGGTGGTTGGCATTGGCCAAGTGTAGCACTTTAGTCTTAGGTGCTACACCGAGATTAAGACCCACAAAAATCGGCGAGAATAAGGGTAGCTTTAGAGCAGTCTTGACCGGCAAACCCAAGTCAAATAAGGGAACTTACCTAAGGAGTATCGTGTCGCTAATTGGTGTCATTAAGGAACAACAAGCTGAGTCCAGGGTTGCCGCAACTCCGGAAACAGTCAAGGTTATTGTCTCCCTTGGCTACGAGGTACTTGTTGAATCCGGTGCTGGCCTTAAAGCTTCCTTCCCTGACGCAGCTTATGTGGCTGCCGGAGCCAAGATCGGTTCCACCGATGCTGCATGGGGAGCCGACATTGTTCTAACAGTTAGTGCACCAGCAGATGCTGAGATAAAACGCTTGAAGAAAAGTGCGGTACTGGTTGGAGTATTAAGCCCAGCTCTAAAACCTGAACTGCTTGATGCACTAGCAGCGCAGGGAGTAACCGCGCTCGCCATGGATGCGGTCCCAAGAATTTCTCGCGCGCAGTCGATGGACGTGCTTTCCTCGATGGCGAATATCGCAGGCTACCGAGCAGTTATTGAAGCAGCTCACGAATTCGGTCGCTTCTTCACAGGACAAGTCACGGCTGCTGGAAAAGTTGCTCCTGCCAAAGTTCTAGTTGCAGGAGCAGGAGTAGCTGGTCTTGCTGCAATTGGATCGGCCTCAAGCCTTGGTGCGATCGTTCGAGCAACCGATCCAAGACCAGAGGTTGCCGATCAGGTCAAATCAATCGGTGGCGAATACTTGCTTGTTGAAGTTGAAGAGAAGATGGAGTCAAGCGATGGCTACGCTAAGGAAACCGGCAAAGCCTACGACCAGCGAGCTGCTGAGATTTACTCAGAGCAGGCAGCCGATGTTGACATCATTATTACTACCGCGCTTATTCCTGGACGACCTGCTCCAAAGCTAATCACCGCAGAAGATGTTGCCCTGATGAAGCCAGGTAGCGTCATTGTTGATATGGCTGCAGCCCAGGGCGGAAACGTAGCTGGATCGGTAGCTGGACAGAAGGTTGTGACCGCCAATGGCGTCACCATCCTTGGCTACACAGATCTTCCTTCCCGCCTACCAGCTCAGTCTTCCCAGCTTTACGGCACAAACCTTGTGAACCTTTTGAAGCTTCTGACCCCAGCCAAGGACGGCAAGGCCGTTATTGACTTTGAAGACGTTGTTCAGCGCTCAGTGACCGTGGTCCAAGAAGGATCCATTACCTGGCCACCACCACCGGTTCAAGTCTCGGCAGCTCCCGTAGCTAAGGCGGAGCCGGTAGCAATGCCTGAGAAAAAGACGATGTCGCTTAGAACTCGTGCGGCTTTGATTGCGGCTGGAATGGCAGCGCTGTTTGCTGTTGTTTCTTTGGCGCCAGCTCCACTGCCTCAGCACTTTTTGGTGTTGATGTTGTCAGTGGTGATTGGTTTCTATGTGATCGGTAAAGTCCACCACGCCCTACACACACCACTGATGTCAGTGACCAACGCCATCTCGGGAATTGTTGTGGTGGCAGCTATCTTGCAAATCAATGACACTAACTTGCTGGTCCAGATTCTTGCGGCTTTTGGTGTATTGCTTGCAAGCATCAACGTCTTCGGTGGCTTTGCCGTCACCTCTCGAATGCTCAAGATGTTCACGAGAGGAGACAAATAATGACCGCTCAAGCTTTAGCTAACGCCGCTTATGTTGTGGCAGCACTTTTGTTCGTTATGAGCCTTGCAGGCCTTAGCAAGCACGAAACCGGTAGAACCGGTATTCGCTACGGAATTGCCGGAATGACAATTGCCATCGCGGTAACTGTTTGGCTTTCCCTTTCTGGTTCTTGGACCGACTCAACTTTGCTCGGCGTTGGACTTTTGGTTGGCGCCCTGGCAATCGGTGCAGTAATTGGTCTATGGCGAGCAAGGGTAGTGGCCATGACCGGCATGCCAGAACTCATTGCCCTATTCCACAGCTTCGTGGGTCTTACTGCTGTTCTAGTTGGTTGGAATGGAGCGCTTCACGCCAAGGAGTTATCGGCTGAACTAGCCGGTGTTCACAGCGCCGAGGTCTTTATCGGTGTCTTTATTGGTGCGGTGACCTTCACCGGTTCGATCGTTGCTTACTTGAAGCTCTCAGCCAAGATGAGCTCAAAGCCGTTGATTCTTCCTGGAAGAAACATCCTGAACCTACTTGCTCTTCTTAGCTTTGTGGTTCTAACCGTGGCTTACGTAATCACCCCAGTTCTTGGTCTTCTGATTGCCGTGACTGTTTTGGCTCTTGCCCTTGGATGGCACCTAGTTGCCTCCATCGGTGGAGGAGATATGCCGGTAGTAGTCTCGATGCTGAACAGCTACTCAGGTTGGGCAGCTGCGGCAACCGGATTCTTGCTAGGAAATGACCTACTGATCGTGACCGGTGCCCTGGTTGGATCCTCTGGTGCTTACCTTTCTTACATCATGTGCCGGGCGATGAACCGAAGCTTTATCTCGGTTATCTTCGGAGGCTATGGAATCGAAGCTCCTTCCGAGTCAGACGAAGAAGTCGGCGAGCACACCGAAACTGACGCGGCATCGGTAGCGGAGCTATTGAGTAACGCTAAGACCGTTGTCATCACACCGGGCTACGGCATGGCTGTAGCTCAGGCGCAGTATCCGGTTGCAGAACTTGCCAAGAAGCTCCGCGAGAAGGGTGTCGAAGTTCGCTTCGGTATTCATCCAGTAGCTGGTCGCCTTCCAGGACACATGAACGTACTTCTTGCCGAAGCCAAGGTTCCTTACGACATCGTTCTGGAAATGGATGAGATCAACGACGACCTAGCCAGCACCAATGTGGTTTTGGTTATTGGAGCTAATGACACAGTGAACCCAGCTGCTACCGAAAACCCTTCAAGCCCAATTGCCGGTATGCCGGTCCTAAAGGTTTGGGAAGCTGAGAACGTAATCGTGTTTAAGCGATCGATGGCTTCTGGTTACGCCGGGGTAGCAAACCCGCTGTTCTATAAGCCAAACGCCAAGATGCTCTTTGGTGATGCCAAGGATAAGGTCAATGACATTTTGAAGTCGCTTTAGAAGACACAAAAAGCACCCGACACCCACGGGATTCTGGGGCGATAGGTCAGGTTGTGTTTCTTTGGGGAACTAGGCGAGAACTGCCGTTTGCTCAAGAAACTTGAACACTGCCTGGTGTCTGGCAACTTCTACCGTTTCGTCCCACCCAGGGGTAGCCCCACCACTTTTATGAATTGCTGCCCGTATTGCGCTGGAGGCATTTTCGGACGCGGCTTCAATGGTTTCGCCGGTGCCAACGATTGAGAGGGAAATAGTGTTTTCACTCAAGTTTGAAGTGACGTCGGCATCCAGCAGAGTTTCGCTTGCTGCTTCTAGATCGAATAGTGCCTCGGTAACCGAATCGAAGATCTGCTCGGGATCGGTATCTGAGATGAACTGAAAAGTTATTCGCATCTGAATTGCAGCCATTTCATCTCCTTACCGGTTTGTTGAAGCAGGTGGTTCTAACCAAATGCTTTCTCTTATTGTTCAAATAGTATCGCCCACTAGGTGTGATATGAATAGTTGTTCTGTGTTTAGCTGGGCAGCCACAGAGTGCCTTGTAGTACTTAGGGGGATTCTCAATGACCCAGCCGCTTAGGTGCAGATCAAACAGAAGCCTCTGGATCTCTTTGTTTGGGTGCCTTTTCCAGTATCCGTTTGAGCCTGACATCTGCCAAAGATAGAAGTCGCGGAGAGTTTTTCATGTCGGTTTTCCACAGGCTCAGTTTCGGAACCTTCGGAGTCTGATTAGGGCGCGTGCAACGCAGACCGTCACGCTTCGAAAACTGAAATCCCTAGCGCCACCACTACCCAAGCAATCACTGCAGCCCAAATCACCATGGCAGCCGAAACCAAAACAGTTACCTTTAGTGGCTTGACACCAGCTGCTACCGAAGCAGCCGCAGCAAACTGAGTTCCAATAAGGATTGGGCCAAGGGCCGCCATACCGAAGATCCCATACTTATCGAAAGCTTGTTGGGCCTTGGCAAACTTTGGAGATTCCGGTTCTTTGCCCTTGGCTACTCTTCTGGCAACAATCCAGTTTCGAAGCGCTCCTCCACCGTAGGCAAAAACAGCAATGGTGATGATGTTTCCAACCGAGGCGAATACCACTGTCAACACTGGATCTAGTCCAAAAATGATTCCAGCTGGAACAACCGCAATGGCTTCGAGCCAAGGTATAGCTCCGCCTAGAAATACTCCAAAGAGACCTAACTGTTCTAGGTTCACCTTAGATATCCCTCTCTCGCCAAGCAAGAATCATTGAAGGTGCTGAAGCGAATGCAAACAAGGGGGCAATCAGCAGGTAGCTTCCGTCATTTCCGTCAGTGCCAAACAGCTGCAGATCAGGACCAAAGAACATCAAAAGCAGAAGGGCTAGAACTAGGTAGCCCATAGAAAAGTACGCGTACCTAAATGATGTGTTTCGAATCTGAATCTGCCTCTCATCCAATAGCTCATCCGGTGCATCTGCAATTCCTCTAACCGCGACTCGCAACAGCGTGTATCCGCCTAAAACCAAGATTACTACCAACACAGCAAAGGCAACGAGTATCGCGATCTCACTTTCCGTAGTGAGGCTCAGGCCGGCCTTTATTGTTGGGTAGTAGCTACCCAGACCAATCAAAGCAAGACCTAGCATGATGATTACGACGAGCACCCGTCGGTTTCGTTGAGATCTCAACCACTTAAAGTTCGAGTTCTCATCTGTTAGCAAAGCCCGAGTGCCCTTTTCGGTCACACCTTCAAGCCAGTAGATCTTGTTCTTCTTGGACATTACTTCTTTCCCTTTTTCTGTTCGGTTAGTGAGAAAAGCTCCGAAACTTCCCTTTTCAGGGCCTTGGCTATTCGAAGAGCTAGGACTAGAGAGGGGCTGTATTCCCCGCGCTCTAGGTAGCCAATGGTTTGGTAGTGGACCCCAACCAGATCAGCCAGCTCTTGCCTACTCAACCCCTGGGCAGCGCGAATCTGCTCGATTTGGTTGAATACCGGCTCTTCGGAATTTCTACTCATGTATGTAGTATAGATACTACATAGCATTAATACAACAATTTGCTTGAATACATTCTGGTGATCAGGAAGTGTACAAAAAACTGAACAAACAGCAATAGCCCCCTCTCAAAAGAGCCTTGTTGGCTCTAAATCTAGGGAGTTGCTGCAAGTTCGAAATGACTTTCTAGGTCATTCAAGTGAGCGTAATCGTTGAACTTGGTTTTCTTGTAGCGTGGACACGTGAAAGTTGACTTCAAGAAAGAGCTGAAAGAGCTTTACAACCCCAAGCCAGGAAGCTTCACATTGGTGAAGGTTCCGAAGCTTCAGTACCTAATGGTGGACGGGCAGGGAGACCCAAATAAAGTAATTGAGTACCAAGAAGCAGTCGAGGCTTTGTTCTCTGTTTCTTACACCCTGAAATTTCACAGCAAGAATGAGCTTGGAAGAGATTACGTAGTTCCCCCCTTGGAAGGGCTCTGGTGGTCTGACAACTTTGACGACTTTAGATCACGGCGCAAAAACAAGTGGTCTTGGACGATGATGATTTTGGTGCCAGACTGGCTCGGCAAAAAAGAATTCAAAGAGGCGGTCAGCACCGTCCGCTCGAAGAAGCCTGCACTCAAAGTAGAAAGACTCAGGCTCGAGAGCCTAAACGAGGGTCTTTCTGTCCAGATAATGCACGTAGGTTCCTACGACGATGAGACCCCTACGCTAGTGAAACTTCACGATCAGTGGCTGCCTGAAAACGGCTTGAAAGAAAGAGTCAAGCACCACGAGATCTACATTGGCGACCCTAGAAAAACCCCTGCTGCCAAGCTCAAGACGGTATTGAGGCAGCCAGTGGAAAAGGTTTAGAAGTAGTGGAAGAACAAGCTAGAGGTAGCAATTTCATTGACCCGGCAACGGGAAAGATTTCGATTACTAAAGTCTTCGGGGAAGACTTGGCCGTGTTGCTTGCGGGGAAAATTTCTCCAGTTTACAAACAGTTTGAGTCGAAGGCTTTTGTAAGAGAGACCAAAGAGCTGGTACTTGATAAGACCTATACCCAAAGAGTTGAAATCATCGCGGATTTACTCAAGAAGTACCTGCCCAGTGATTACGCAAAGTCAATCCAAATCCTGATGAAGATACTGGGACCGGAGAATGAGTTTGAGACAGGTATGTTCACTAATTTTTACTGGCTTATGCCAGTGAGTAAGTTTGTTGAAAAGTATGGCTTGGATGACTTCTCGATCTCAATACAAGCCATAGAAGAAATTACAAAGCGAAGTACTGGAGAGTACGCAATTCGACCGTTTGCAAGAAAGTATCCGAAGAAGACACTCGCCGTCTGCATCAAATGGGCAAAGAGCAAAAATTTTCACCTTAGGAGACTAGCTTCCGAAGGATTAAGACCGAAACTTCCTTGGGCACCCAAGCTCGAGATCTGGACCGAGAACCCGCAGCCCATCTTCAATCTCCTAGAGCTACTCAGGGAAGACGAGGTTCGATTTGTCAAAAAGTCGGTTGCAAATCACCTTCGAGACTGGTCCAAAGTAAATCCAAAGGAGGCAGAGCACGTAATTACGCTATGGTCCAAATCTAAAAACGAAAACACTAAGTGGATCATCAAGCACGCAACAAGATGAGAAGTGATGCTTTACGTCCATTACTTAGAATCGATTGCATGGCCAACTTACGTCCCTACGAAACTAATCAAAGAGCAGCTCTACTGGATCTTTCGATTCGAGCCTGGACACCGGTATTTCCAGCCCTCAAGCAGGACGTTCCAAGATTTGTCTATGAAGGCTTTTACCCCAACGGCTGGGAGCCAAGGCAGCTTTCCGACCTTGCCAAAGTATTGGATGAGGAGCCAAGCAACGTCGATGTTGCATTCGAAGAAGGTAAACCCATCGGGTGGGTCTGCACCCGCCTTCACCCCGAGGACAGTATGGGTGAGATCTACGTGCTTGTCGTTGACCCCGATCACCAAAGACAGGGAATCGGTCAGTTGCTACTGGAGCACTCTAAGCAGAAGGTTAGAAGTGCAGGGATGGCGATGTTAATGGTTGAGACCGTTGAAGATAAAGGTCACGCTCCCGCGAGGAAGCTCTATGAGTCAAATGGTTTCGAAAGGTGGCCGGTAGCTCGCTACTTCCTTGACCTCAAGGCATAGTTTCAGATCCAGTTCGGTCAAGAAACACAAAGCTGGCGGAGAATGCTTGATTCGCACTACCGCCTTGTTGCCCGCTTAAACTCTGCGGTTAGCAAGTTCGAAATGACTTTCTACGCCATCTCTCTACGCCATTTCTTAGCATCACTAGCTCTGTTGCTGTTGGTATAAGCCCTCAATAGAGACCGGATCGACTTGTCTAGTTCCTATTCAGAAGCAGGGCACAACGAATCATAATCTGGAAAGGCAACGACCTTCTCTGGACTTGATTTACGGTGCCAACTACGGTTAGTCCGAGCTCTTGGGAGCGAAACATTACCGTTCCCGATGCACCAGAGTGCCCAATGAATTCAGGAACCTTCCTGAAACCAGTCATCCAGGGTGGTAGGGAGAACCTCATAATTCCCGTCCCATACTCGAGAGGCGGAAATATTCTGTGCCAATCAGTGGCTATGTCCTCAAGGGTTTTCTGAGGAAACAACTCGCCCGAGAAGAATGCTTCCAAAAAACGAACTGATTCACTCACTGTGCTGACAATTCCTCCATCCGCCTGAACTGAGGACATCGCTCGGGGGATTGTCAGCCTCGAAGTCCCGTTGAGCATTTGAGCAATCTTCGAATAACTATCAATCTTTGATTCGTCAAAAATATAAGTGCTAGTCAGACCTAAAGGCTCACACACCCTCTTCATAACGGAATCCGAAAAACTAACACCGTCAACTTGTTCGATAAGGGCACCAAGAAGCTGGTATCCCGTGTCCGAGTAAAGACTCTTACCTCTTTTGACAGGCTTTATTTGGCGAGACCAACTGAGAACATCATCGAGTTTCCACGAGAAGTCAGTGCGGAGTGCCTTGCTGAATGTCGTCAAACTTCCAGGAATCTTTCCTTCGAAATAGTCAGGTAGCCCAGCAGTATGAGCCATCACCTCCCTGATAGAAATCTCAGTCGCGAAGTCGCGACCATCTGACACAGACAGGCGGGATAGGTCTAATTCAGGTAGGTATCGCGAAACAGGACTGTCCCAGTCAATTGCGTTTTCTGCTCTCAGTTGGGAAAGGATTGCTGTGACAAATAGTTTGGTTGCGCTTGCGATGAAAAAAGGCTTGTTCTGATCCCCATAATCAACTTGAACCCGCCCATCGTCAGAGCCCACGTACCAAAGTAGCTCGCCCGTCGAGGCGAGTGAATCGAATCTTGAAAGAGTGAGGCTAATTTCTTCTGAGATACCAGGTATTCTTCGCAAAGCTTGCGTCCAATCGGAGGGGTTTGAAAAGCAGTTTACCCTCGACACAAAGTCAACCAATTTCCCTAATCAGAGGGAGTTGCTGGCGGAGAATGGGGGATTCGAACCCCCGAGGGCTTTCACCCAACACGCTTTCCAAGCGTGCGCCATAGGCCACTAGGCGAATTCTCCAGGTGTTTTTTCGGTAGATAACCATACGAGTTTAGCCCGAAACAGGCCCGCCAGTTTAGGGGGGATAGTGGGCCTAAAGGTCAATGAATCATTGAGGGTTACAAGGAATGTTCACCTTTTGTTAACCAAGGACTCAACTGCCCGACACCCCAAGCCTTCAGTATCGAGGCATGGCCGAAACTTCATCTCCCGCACCTGTTAGGCGCGCACTCAGGGTGAAGCCGGCAACCAGAGAAGACAAGATCTTCTTTGGGGTGTCCACTGCAGCTGGGTACTCTTCACTAGTTTTAATCATTCTGATTTTGATATTTCTTGGTATTCAAGCGTGGCCAACTTTTGCACAGCAGGGAATTCTAGAGTTTGTTTTTGGAACCGGCTGGTCCAACGCTGAAGAGCAGTACAGCATCGGCCCTATGCTTTGGGGATCGCTTCTGGTTGCAACAATCGGCGTGATACTGGCCGTTCCGATGGCAATCTCAATTGCATACTTCATCGAGTTCATGGCCACCCCTCGGATTAGGCGCATAGCGACTCTATTCATTGACCTTTTGGCAGCCATTCCTTCGATAATCCTTGGTCTTTGGGGACTGGAAGTATTTAGCTACGTTGGTGCGGAATGGGGCCAGATGCTGAATGCAAGTCTCGGCTTCATTCCAGTTTTTTCAAACGTAGCTGAGTCCTTTCTCAGGACCCCATTCATCGCCGGCGTTGTAATCGCGGTCATGATCGTTCCAATCATCTCCTCGGTCACAAGAGAAATCTTTAGTCAGGTTGATGATGATTTGATCAAGGCATCAATTGCCTTGGGTGGAAACAGCGAATCAACTTTTAGAAGAGTCATCCTTCCTGTCTCAGCTAGCGGAATCACCGGTGGTGTTCTGCTTGGCCTAGGAAGGGCCCTCGGTGAAACTGTTGCTATCTTCTTTGTGTTGAACTTGGTGTTTGACAGCTATAACTGGTTTAACATCTTGGAGCCAGGCGGTGGAGCTATTGCATCCCTCATCCTTGGACAATTCGGAGAAGCAACCGCGTCCGAGGTGAGTGCACTGTTAGCAGCTGGCGTGATTCTTTTCCTTATGACACTAGTTATTAACTCCATCGCAGCATTCATCGTTTCGAGAGCCCAACCTTGGAACAACCGATGAATCTAGAGCCAGCAGCAAGACCAGAGACTGCCGAGCCTTGGGCTCGGACAACCGCACGAGCCAGGGTGCTTCAGATTGCTGGAAGCATCCTTCCAATTGCAATCTCCCTATTTGCCTGGCTGATTGCTGGTGTTAACCCCATTGTTGTCGTCCTACTTGTGTTGCTTCCGACGTTGCTAATTTCTATTGGGACTGTAGGTTTCATCCTGAAGGGCAAGCGAGGAATCCCGGACGCTGCTTTGATTGTCATGACTTTTTTCCTGGGAGCCTTTGTCATGGTGCTCTTGGTTTCCGTGGTTTGGTCCTTGCTCGAGGCGGGTTTTAGAGCCCTGAGCCCACAATTCATTTATCAGAACAACACTTACGTGACGCCAACCGATGGGCTGGAATTTGGTGGTGTTGGTCACGCGATCATCGGAACACTCTTAGTGGTTGGCCTCAGCACCCTCATCACAGTTCCGCTAGGCCTTGCAACCGGGGTTTACTTGACGGAGACTCGCTCTAACGGACGAGGATTTGTTCGAGTTATTCTTCAGGCGATGGCGGGTCTGCCTTCGGTTGTAGCCGGTTTGTTCATCTACTCAGTGTTTATTGTGACCGGTATATCCCAGTACGCAGGATGGCTTGGAGCCCTAGCCCTTGTCCCGCTGATGCTTCCAACCATATCCAGAGTCACAGAAGAATCTTTGAAGCTGGTTCCTCAAGAGCTTAGAAATGGAGCGTTGGGACTCGGAGCTTCCTCTTGGAAGGCATTCTTCCAAGTGACAATGCCTGCTGCTAAATCCGGAATCGTAACTGCGATTCTTCTCGGTGTTGCTCGAGTTGTAGGGGAAACAGCCCCGCTTCTACTAACAGTTTTCCCAATTGCTGGAACCAACCTGAACTTGTTGAGTGGAGGAATGGCGACACTACCTACCTACATTTACCGGTTCGTAGCTCTGGGTTTCGACACCAGCGTCGCCAGAGCATGGGGTGCCGCCCTAGTTCTGATGATACTTGTTGGAATTTTGTTTGGTCTGGCGAGATACATTTCAAGGCCTAAATCACTGAAGAAAAAGAAGGTAAAGCGATGATGAGCAAGAGTAAAGACCAGACATTCCACCTGGAGGCCAAGGACATCAATGTTTGGTTTGGTGAGCGTCATGTCCTAAAGGACGTCAACCTTCAGTTCCCAAGCAACCAGGTAACTGCCTTGATTGGCCCTTCCGGTTGCGGTAAGTCAACGTTTATTAGAACCCTGAACCGCATGCACGAGCTAATCCCAACCGCAGGTCTGGCTGGTTCTGTTTTGCTTGACGGTGAAGACATTTATGACAACGCAGTTGACCCGAGCCAGGTTCGCCTAAAAGTAGGCATGGTTTTCCAGAAACCAAACCCTTTCCCAACAATGTCAATCAAGGAAAACGTAATCTCCGGCCTGAGGCTTTCTGGAAGAAAAAGCGAGATCTCAGATGAACTAGTGGAGGATTGCCTCAAGCGAGCATCGATTTGGAATGAGGCCAAGGACCGCCTCGATGAGCCGGCTCTTTCACTTTCCGGTGGGCAGCAGCAGCGTCTGTGCATTGCTAGATCTTTGGCCATGAACCCAGATGTAATCCTGATGGATGAGCCCTGCTCGGCTTTGGATCCAGGTTCTACTCGACGAATCGAAGAAACAATCCTGGAGCTCAAGGCAACCATGAGCATCGTCATCGTGACCCACAACATGCAGCAGGCCCAGCGAGTAGCTGACAAGACCGCCTTCTTTTTGGCTGACGACAATCAGCCAGGTTACGTCGTTGAGTTTGGGGACACCCAGCAGATCTTCAACCAGCCAGTAGATGCCCGAACCAATGACTACGTAAACGGCCACTTTGGCTAACCAATTGTTAACCTTCAATTCCCCTGGAGTTGAGATGGTAAACACCCCCGCTTCACCCCGAAATGCTCAAATTGGGACATCTCAAGTTGAGAAACAAGATAAATCAAGGAGAAAAATGCGCAAGATTAGCGGAATTCTGGCAGCAGCTGCGCTGCTCGCGAGCGTCGCGTTTGTGGCACCTGCCGCACACGCGTCTGAAACAATCACTGGCTCGGGCTCATCGTTCATGAACTCATTCCAGCAGACCTGTACAGCTATGTACACAAAAAACAAGGTCAACTACACTTCAACCGGTTCTGGAACTGGTAGATCACAATTCACCGCAGGAACAACTGACTTCGGTGGATCTGACGACGCTTTCAAGTCAACAGAGGCGCAGCCTAAGTCCTTCGTTCACGTTGCGCTAGTAGCCGGAGCAATCACAATTGCTTACAACGTTCCTGGAGTAAAGAGCCTTCGTTTGGACGCTCCTACCATCAGTGGCATTTTCGATGGAACAATCAAGACTTGGGATAACGCAGCAATCAAAAAGCTAAACCCATCTGCGAAGCTTCCTAATAAGAACATCCAGGTTGTATACCGCTCTGACAGCTCAGGTACAACCGGAAACTTCACCAACTACCTAGCACAGACTGTTGGTGGAACTTGGACCTCTAACGGTGTTTGGGCAACTGCATTGGGTAAGACCCCAGTGGGTATCGGTGCTCCACAAAACCAAGGTGTTACATCAACAGTAGCCAAGACCGAATACTCAATCACTTACGCTGACCCAGCCGATGCAAAGAAGAACAAGCTGGCCTTCGCATCAGTCAAGAACGCGAATGGTCAGTTCGTGCAGCCAACTGTTTCAACAGCTGGCAAGTTCATCGGTGCTCAGTCCAACGATTCTAAGGGAATCGTAACTTTTGACTACAAAAAGAAGGTTTCCGGAGCATACCCAATCAACTTGATTGCTTACGGACTTGCAAGAACAGAAGAGAACAGGACCCCAGCTAAGGCTGCGGCTGTAAAGGACTACTTCGAGTTCCTTCTGAAGACCTGTGGTCCACAGATTGCTGGCGCTGGTGACTATGTTCCAATCACTGGAAAACTACGCAGCACAGCTCTAAATTTGGTCGCAGGCGTTAAGTAATACTGCTCAACGAGTGACCTCCAATCACGAGAGCGCGGCCCTTCATGGGCCGCGCTTTTGTGCTGGAGAATAGAAACAAGGAGAAAAATCATGTTGAATGCCCGAGTAGTAAAGGCAGCTGCCTTAGCGCTGGTGGTTAGCTTTTCTCTAACGGCATGTGATCCTCCGATCCCTCCGGGCATTTTGGCTTTGCAGTCTGAACTGGAAGTCCAGTGTGAGGACGGCGAAGTTTCAGCAGTGTTCCCGGAGTCAATGACAGACCTCGGCGTGAACTGGTCAGACTCTCTGGTGTTTGCTTGCGAAGGCATGCAGGTAGCCCTTTTGGATAACACTGCAACCGAAAGCGAAGTCCTTATAGCCGAGTCGTCATTGCTGGCAGGTCGCTGCACACCTTTTGCAACAGTTCCAGTGGCTATCGATGCAGCTGTTTTGGTTTTCAACATTCCAGATTTCTTTGAAATTTTCTTATCGGCTCAGCAGATTATTGACATCTTCAACGGGACAATCACAAACTGGTCAGACCCAGCACTAGCTGAATTCAATGGTGAGTTCCCACTACCTGATCTTCCAATCATCTTGCCAACCGAGGCAACCCCATCTGCTAAAGCCGCACTTACTGACTGGATCTCCCGTCTATCGGGCAGTCAGCTAGATCTCTCAGCGGTAGCAGACACAACTGAGTACAACGAAATCTTCTTAGCTTCCCCTTCAGAACCTGGCGCAATTTCAATTTCCAGCTACTCGGCTGCTACCTACATGGGATCTCCTTTTGCTGCAGTGGTGGCGGACCCTGCTGACCCACTTTCATTCATAAGAGCCCAGTACACCTCGTTGCTTGCGGCATCAACTCAGCTGACCTCCTCCATTGAAGGGGCAAATATGAAAATTGCTCTTGACCCAAAGATTGAGGTTCAGGCCGAGGCGGGTCTTGATGAAGTCGTCCAGCCCTATCAGGCGATCTATGCCATGGATATGGCCCTGTGTGGTGAGGACAACACCTTGAAGCGTACTATGGCCCGATACTTCCTGAGACAAGACTCTCAAGGTGTGATTTTGTCCTCGACCCTGATGCCTCTTCCAGAGAGCATTCGGGTCGATGCCATAAGCATTGTGGTTGTTGGGCTTCCTGTGCCTACACCTGCAGCCACCGAAGAAACAGACCAGGGCTAGACTAGGAAATTGCTGGGAACTGGGGGCAACCAACCCGGTGCCGGTTTTCTTGAGTTAAAATTGTTGAGGGCCAATAGCTAATTTGCCCCTCTAGGCACCAGCTACCGAAACGGAATTTCCTTTGGCAACCCTGCTCTACAAATTAGGTCTTTTTTCTGCGCGCAACGCTTGGAAAGTTATTGTTGCCTGGATTGTGCTACTGGTTATCACCACCAGCCTCGCACTTACCCTTGGCGGCAAGCTAACTACCTCGATGTCTATCTCCGGTGTTCCATCGCAGATCGTCGTCGACAAACTTCAAACTACTTTCCCTGATGCCAGCCGCGGTTCTGGTCAGGTTGTGTTTTTCAAGGAGTCTGGCTCATTCACTGACGCTGACAAAGCAGCAATTACTGCAGCGTTGGAAAAAGTCGAAACGTTGCCTGAAGTATCAGAAGCGGTAAATCCATTTACTGTTCAGGCTGAAATCCGCGATGGCGAAAAAGAACTTATCGACGGCAAGCAAGAGCTAGTTGACGCCGAGAAGAAAATCGCTGATGGACAATTAGAACTTGTTGATGCTGAAGCTGAAATTACTGAGGGTGAAAAGCAAATTGCCGATGGCCTAAAAACTCTTGATGCTACTAAAAAAGACCTTGAATCAAAACTTGCCCAGGTCAACGCAGGTCTCAAGCAGATGCAGGATGCAGGACTTCCAGCAGCCGCTCAAGCAGAACTTCTTGGCAGCAAGGCTCAGATCGAAGGCGGTCTTGCTGAAGTTGAAAAACAAACAGCAATTGCCCTTGCCTCGAGAGACAAACTAGAAGACGGCAAGATCGAGCTTGCCGATGCCCGAGATGAACTGGTGACTGGCATCGATGAAATTGCTCAGGCCAAGATCGATCTTGCAATTGGCGAGAAGCTTCTGGCTGCGACCAAGAACTACACGGTCGTATCAAGCGATGAGAACACCGCTATGTCGACAATCAGATTTGATAAGCGTGGAACCGAGCTTGAAGAAGGTACTCGTGATTCGGTTGTTGAATCGCTTCGCGAAGCAGATCTAAACGGCATCCAGGTTGAATTCTCTCAGGAGCTAACTCAGTCCTTCGGAGAAATCCTGGGTGTTGGTGAAATCGTAGGTTTGATTGCTGCCGCAGTTGTTTTGTTCGTTTTGCTTGGAACCTTTATCGGTATGGCAATTCCAATCTTCTCGGCAGTTGTTGGTGTTGCTATTTCAGCTACCACCGTTTTGGCACTGGCTTCAGAAATTGAAATGACTTCAACGACTCCTGTACTTGGCGTGATGCTCGGTCTTGCCGTAGGTATCGACTACTCACTGTTTATTGTGAACCGTCACCGCAGACAGCTTCGCGGTGGAATGAAACTCAAAGAATCTATCGGTTTGGCAAACGGCACCAGCGGTAACGCAGTGTTGTTCGCAGGACTAACGGTTGTCATTGCCCTGGTCGCACTGAACCTAACCGGCATTGGTTTTGTGGGTCTAATGGGATCGATGGGTGCCATCGCAATTGTGATTGCAGTTGCCATTGCCTTGACAGTGACCCCAGCCGCACTTTCACTAATTGGCGATCGCATCTTGTCTAAGAAAGAAAAGTCTGAAGTTTCGAAGGCAAAAAAGAAATCTGAAGCTAAGAAGAAATCCGAAGCCAAGGCTGCAATCAAGCCGGTCTGGGCAACACGTCAGCCATGGTTGGCAGTTTTTGGAACTGTGATTGTTATGGGAATCATGGCTATTCCGCTAACGGATATGCGCCTAGGTCTTCCAGATGGTGGATCAGAACCTACTGACTCAACCGCTTACAAGGCCTACACAATCATCAGCGATGGCTTTGGTCCAGGCTTCAACGGTCAGGTCACAACCGTGTTGTCTACCGACAGTGCTGTTTCAGAAGATGACACTCTTGAGTTCCAGTCTGAAGTTGCAACCGCATTGATGGCTTTAGATAACGTCAAGGCCGCAGTTCCTGCAGCTATTGCCGATGATCGAAAGACTTTTATCTTCCAGGTTGTTCCAACCGGTGGTCCATCATCAGTTGAAACCGAGCAGTTGATTCATGACATCAGAGAAGTCTCTGGTTCGTTCTTGAGCGCCTACGGCGCTGAGGTTGGCGTGACCGGCATTACTGCAACCAACATCGATGTCTCTGACAAGATCGCCGATGTGTTGCCGCTATACCTTGGAACAGTTATCTTGCTATCGCTGTTCTTGTTGATGCTGGTATTTAGGTCAATCTTGATTCCAGTTCTGGCAGCAGCTGGCTTCTTACTTACTGTGACTGCAACACTCGGTGCCGTTGTTGCGGTTTACCAGTGGGGCTGGTTGGGTGAACTCTTCGGTGTGACAACCCCAGGACCGATCTTGAGCTTCCTGCCGATTTTCCTAATCGGTATCTTGTTTGGCCTTGCTATGGACTACCAGTTGTTCTTAGTTTCAGGAATGCGTGAGGCTTACGCTCACGGCAAGAAGCCTCGCGATGCGATCAACTTTGGTCTGCATTTGTCTAGGGGAGTAGTTATTGCAGCTGCCCTGATCATGATCACGGT
>Ga0247843_1005407_pt1 | contig 17809 bp, 13 predicted proteins | sample LaCruzMarch2017__FD_192420 | JGI IMG/M metagenome (GOLD analysis project Ga0247843, IMG submission 192420) | Freshwater microbial communities from meromictic Lake La Cruz, Castile-La Mancha, Spain - LaCruzMarch2017_8m | ecosystem: Environmental > Aquatic > Freshwater > Lake | place: Spain... | reverse complement strand
AGTCAAAAAGCAACTTGACTCAATATTAGTCAATACGCTAGAGAATGTAAAACTGAAACGATTTGACGATAGAGACGTGGCTACAATCGTAATTAGTCTGGTCAAGATAGTGAGACAAGGTGGTTATGTTAGTCAAAAAACGTTACAAATGACACTGGACGACATTGCCAGTTTGATACTCCCAATGCTCCCAAGGTTTCAACCACGATATTTATCTAACTTAATCTATGCGTACAGCCTTGCAGATTGCGTGCCCAAAATAAAAGGGGGGCGTAATTTCTATGACATACTTGCTTTCCAGGCAATATCCAAGTTGCATCTTTTCAATTCACAAGACTTCTCAAACATGCTGTGGGCCTATGCCAATGTATGCGTATCAAACTCGGATCTATTCATGACGGTGGGAGACGCAATTGTTGCTCTGGATGACTTGAGTGACTTTAACTCACAGCACATCTCAAATATTATCTGGTCCTACGCTACTGCAGGCGAATCGCACCAACAACTTTACAAAGCACTTGCCGATCATATCATTAAACTTGACAACTTGAGTGGTTACAAGGCCCAGAATTGTTCGAACATTGTTTGGGCGTATGCAACTGCATGTCAGTCGAATCCACGGCTATTCCAGAAAATCGCAAACCACATTATCGATGTAGATGATTTGCACTCATTCAAACCGCAGGAGATATCGAATACTGTATGGTCTTTTGCATCTGCCAACGAGAATCATCCAGGGCTTTTTAAGAAAGTCGCCGACCATGTCGTTGCACTGGGTAACTTGTCTGGATACAGCGGCCAGACAATATCCAACATCGCATTGTCGTATGCAACTGCAGGCGAGGCACATGCACAACTATTTAGCAAACTCGCAGATCACATCATTGCACTAGAGGACTTGTGTGGACTTAGCGAACAGGCAATTTCGAATATCATATGGGCTTTCACAATTACGGGAGAATCACATCCACAGCTATTCGGGGTATTGGCAGACCATGTTATTGCATCAGACTTGAGAAAGTATAAGCCACAGGCTTTATCGATTATATTGTGGGCATATGCAGGAGCGGGCGAGTCGCATCCTATGCTTTTCAAGAAGATAGCTGACCACATCTCTTGTCTGGAAGATTTGAGTGGATTCAAATCACAAGCCCTGTCCAACGTTCTGTGGGCTATTGCAACTGCAGGAGAATCGCATCCAAGGTTATTTAACAGACTTGCCGACCGTATAATTTCAGACGATTTGAGTGAATTCATCCCACAACACTTTGCCAACATCTTGTGGTCGTATGCGACTGTAGGTGAAACTCATCCACGGCTTTTCAAGAAATGCGCCGATTGTATAGTTGAAATGGACTTAACTAGGTTCATGCCACAGAACTTTTCTAATATTGCTTGGGCATTTGCAACTGCAGGCGAGTTGCATCCACTTCTTTTCCAAAAGTTGGCTGATGTGTCAATCGCTAGAAGCAACGAATTTAGCTCCAATTCTCAAGCCGTTGCCAATTTGCTATGGGCGTACGCTACCATTGGGCAAAATGACCATCAATTGTTTTCATCATTTGCACCAGTCGTGACATCAATTGTGAGTGAATGCAGCAGTCAAGGTATCACCAATATTGCTTGGGCATACGCTGTATCAAACGTTGATGTTCCGTCGCTGTTCAATGATGATTTCATTAGTTTGTGCGTAGACAGAGAGAGTTCTCACACCAATAGTGGCTTGGCCCAGCTTCATCAGTGGCATTTGTGGCGAGAGGAGATGAAGTCTAGCATTGAATTGCCTCCATTACTCAGGGAAAAATGCTATCACGCATTTACATCAAGTGCGCCCGAGCCATCAAGATTTCAAGACGAGGTAATCTCTGAACTGACATCTATCGGTCTACGCCCGGAAGAAGAAGTTCTGACCAAAAGTGGCTATCGTTTAGATGCGATTGTGGAGATACATGGTAAGAAGATTGGCATCGAAGTGGATGGACCGTCTCATTTTATTGGTAGAAAGCCAACTGGGAATACAATCCTGAAACATCGACAAGTGCATACCCTGGATAAGATTCCACTTTTGTCAGTATCTTATTGGGAGTGGAATGAGGTTAGGAAGGACCGTGACATGAAACATCAGTACTTGCGTTTAGCATTAGGACGCCTCTGTGCTTGAGAGGGGTACATTGGTTATTATCTCACGCGTTGAAAGTAATTTTTTTACACGCTAATGCAAATAACGGCAATATTATGCCTTTTAAGCAATAACAGCAGCTTGACGCGATTGCAAATTGGTTGTCATCAGATCTACGTCCTTTTTAATCTAACTTTATGTTTATGTCTCAGTCAATTAATTTAGTTAATCATCAATAGCAATATCATGTCAGATCAACAAGCCGAGTTCGAAATTGCGACTCTCATACCGTACATCAACACTTAATACACGAATAGCAATCATTAATGCCCTCCGAGGAAGAACCACATTTTGCTTACCTCTGCAATAAGTCAGCATTCCATTTCATAACAGGCTCGTCCATTCTTGCAGTTAGTATTTCACATCCAGTTTTTGTTACTAGTACTGTATGTTCAAATTGAGCACTACGTTTACCATCACGTGTCACGGCTGTCCAATTATCACCCCACGTTATATCCTCATATGTACCTAAATTAATCATTGGCTCCACCGTGAAGACGTGACCCTCCTTCATTACACCCTTGGCCTTATTCTTATTATAATGCGGAACATTCGGCGCTGTGTGGAATAATGATCCAATGCCATGTCCACAATAGGTACGTACTACTGAACATTTATTGGACTTTGCAACCTTTTCTATAGTACTACCAAGATCACGATATAATGTCCCAGGTTTCACCATTGCTAATGCACTTTGTAAACAAGTAAATGCCGTCTGGACCACACGTTGACCATCCGTATCGACATTCCCCACCATGAATGTTTCATTCAAATCACCATGATACCCACCCCGTGAATATGTAGTAACATCAATATTTACTATATCGCCATCCTGTACCTCACGGTAGTCGGGGATGCCGTGACAAATAACTTCATTGACAGACGTGCATACACTTTTGGGAAAGTTATAATAATTTAACGGAGAAGGGTAGCAATCACGTTCCATACATGCTTCATGTACGACCCTATCAATTTCGTCAGTCGTAACGCCGACGCGTACTGCCCTGCCACCCAGGTCGAGTACCTCACGTCCCATTCGACATGCATATCGTAAATTGCATTCCCCCTCAAGTTCATCCGGGCCGTAGACGCGTATACTATTATTCGACGCTCGATCGCGTTGTTCCGAAGTAGACACACCGCCGGGATGGTTGGCATAGTCGGGCTTTAGTACGCGTGTATTCGTTATTGGACGTTTGGGCGATAATAACGTAGGTCGGAGTGATCCGGTGAAGACATATGATTTTGCCCATGTGGGTAATGATGATTGTATCTCTCGCGTTGCATCGATGGGGCAGGTGGTGCCATTTGCGGGCGGTGTCTTTCTATGCTGCTGCTGCTGCTGCTGTCCACTGCTACCAGTTCCATCGCTAAAAAGGGTGTGTAGCACCTTGTGCTGCGCGTAATTAGACTTGAAGCAAGCTTGGCCACAGAAAACATTTTTAACGCCATGCTGCGAGCATATCGGACATGCGAGCGGCTTCAGAACAGGATTCGTACACCCAGGCGTAGTGCAGGTGGTGGCAGTAGGAGTAGTGGCCATTGTCCAGAGGCGTGTGGGGGGGGGACGTGCCGTTTCGTTGTGTGGACAAAAAGAACGTAATCTTCCCGCTCAATTTTCCGTTGTGACAACAACAAAAGACGATGGAGAAAGGACAAACAGTTTGGCTGCGTTCACCATCGTCCCGGTGGGGGTGGATCCCCGCAGTCGTACATGACCGATCCGAGGTCCTAATTGTGAAAGGTGGCATATCCGTTATGGAGGTGACATTGCGCGATGATCCGCGGTTTAGCTCGACTCGGCAGCATCCTCACTATCAACAGCAGCTCAATAGTAGCGGTGACGAGAATCAAAATTACTTGATCCAACAACACCGATCGAAAGAATTGCCATGTGGCAATGCCGACGGGTATCGTGATCCAATCTCACCATTTGAATATGTACTACGGATTGATCCTGGTGCAGTCTACGGTAACAATGACAGCAATGATCATGATGACAATATTGATGGCAATACTGAAATTAAAATACGCGATGACTTTGACGGGGGTGATGATTTAATCGGATTAACACACTTGCATGAACCTGCGATATTGCATGCTCTACGGACAAGATATGATAAAGATATTATATATACTAATACCGGTCCCATACTTATTGCGATTAATCCATTTAAGAAAATGGATACATTGTATGGACCAAATGTTATGGATGAATACCGACGGGGTGGTGAGATGGGATCATTTGGTTCCTCAGACGTCAAAGCAATTACTAGTCCTCGCACTGCTGCTGCTGCTGCTGCTGCTGCTGCTGCTACCGAAGAAGGAGGAGGGGAGGAAGATGAAGATTTCATTGGAAATCTATCCATGGTCGACGACGATGAGAGCAATGACGACGATGTCGACTCATCATTTACAAGCAAGAAGGAGAAGACCACTAACTCAACAACAACCATGGGTGCTGTCGGTGTAAGTCGTTTACCACCTCATGTATATCGTACTGCCGATGATGCCTACCGTGCCATGATGCGTGGGATAGAAATGAATACATCATTGGACAGTCGTGCAGTAGTAAAACAACAAAGCAAAGGCAATAAGAAACAAGATGATGGATCTACACCCACGAATCAATCTATACTTGTTTCGGGTGAAAGTGGTGCAGGTAAGACAGTCACGACCAAGATTGTTCTTAATTATCTTGCCATGCTATCCAAGCGTGTTGCCGAGGTTGAGGAATCCACATTCATGACAATTGCCATGGCCACGTCCACAAAGCCAGATGAAAGTATAGTACGTATTGAACGACAGGAACGTCAGGTATTAAATTCAAATTCTATATTAGAAGCATTTGGTAATGCACGGACAATACGGAATGACAACTCGTCCCGGTTTGGTAAATATATAGATGTACGATTCTCACACTCTGGTAAATTAATGGGTGCAACGATTGATACCTACCTGTTAGAGAAGGTACGACTTATTCGACAAACAGCAGGTGAACGTAACTTTCATATTTTTTATCAATTCCTTGAAAGCAAGTTATCAAAGGATGAACGACTAAAGTATCATTTGGGGGAACACATGGGATTGGATGACTTTGCATTAGTTAATAAAAGTGGGACATATGATCGACGAGATATGGTCAGTGATATTGATATGCATACTGAGATGTTACATGCAATGAAAGTTATGGGTTTTAATAATGAGACTGTACAAGATATATTACGTTTGATAGTTGCCATTTTACACGCTGGGAATATGACATTTGACGATATGAATCATGGCGAAACGTGTGTACTCGTGAAGGATAGTGCCTCACTTGCTGTTGCCTCTCTCCTTGGTGTGTCATATGAGAACCTTGCAGCCTCCCTAACGTCACGTGTACTATTTATAAAGGAGGGGAATATTACCAAGGAGCTGAATTCCAAGCAGGGGTATAAGGCAGCCGAGGGACTCATCAAGTCAATGTATGGTGCCAATTTTGACTATATCGTCGAGGCAATTAATCGTAGTATACAGAACATTGAACATCTGCACGATCGATCAACGACAATGAAGGATAGCAAGCGACAGAAGGATACATGTGCATACATTGGCGTACTAGACATTTTTGGCTTTGAAACATTTGAGAGTAATTCATTCGAGCAACTATGTATCAATTACACGAATGAAACCTTGCAGCAGCATTTCAATCAACACGTTTTCAAACTAGAACAACAGGAGTATGAGCGTGAGGGGATATTATGGAAATTCATTTCGTTTCCCGACAATCAGGATGTGTTAGATTTGATTAATATGAAAAATGTAGGTATATTTGCCATACTTGACGAACAGTGCATCGTTGAATGGGGATCCGATGACAAATTTGTACAGCAATTGTATACACGATGTGAATCTCATTATAGATTCGAGGTCACGGCAGCACAGAAACCGTATCACAAGTTTAGTGTGGATCATTATGCGGGGTTGGTTGAGTATTCTACTGACGAATGGATTGAGAAGAATAAGGACCAGTTGCCTATTGCGTCGGTGGAGTTGCTAACGTCATCTACCTTTGGTTATATTGGAAAGTTGCAGGTATGTTTATATATTTTCGAACAGTCTCTGGTGCCAAGTAATTATTTTATTTGTCTAATGATTTCAATCCTATGTGTGTCAGAGCTTTGTGAGGGCCGAAGGTGCTGGAGGACGAGGTTTCTTTGCCATCAAGTCTGTGGGTGCCAAGTTCGCTGAACAGCTCGTGGACCTACGTACACGCATCGATGCGACAGCTCCACACTACATTCGCTGCCTTAAACCAAATGACGAGCTCCTTGCGGATGATTTCGATCCCAAACAAATAGTCGAACAGCTTCGTTATTCGGGAGTTTTAGAGGCTGTTCGTGTAAGTCGTGCTGGATATCCCACTCGATATCCACACGGCCAATTCATGTCTCGCTATTACATGCTGGGAGACCTTGGCCATGACGGTACGAAACGAAACAAGGATATTATGCAAATGGTGAAATTCATTTCCAAGCATGTCTGGGAGGCTGAACTGAAGAAGATACAATCTAGGGAGGCGGTTGCACGCTCTCGAGAGCTGGAAACGCAGGTGAGAGAGGTGTAAATTTTATTCACGTGCTCTAATTATATGTTGGACCGTCCACTCAATCTACTATATCGCACATTAGACTGGAACTTATAAACAGACTCAACTCCGGTCATCGCCGCCGAAGAAGAAAACGATAAAGAAGCGTTTGAATGCACAAAGTAATATTGAGTTTCCAGAAACGGTAGAGGAGTTCGATCAGCTTGACTTTGGTACTCGCTGTGCCGTGGCAGGATTACAGTTAGGTCGAACCAAGGTCTTTCTGCGACGGGATGCATTTGATCGGATTGAGAATCTTCGTGTTGTAATCTTAGGCAAATCTGCAAGAGATATACAGGCTATGATACGTGGAAGAGTACAGCATCATCGTTATCTCCGCCTTCGGGGGGCGACCATTAAGTGTCAGGCTATGATTCGTTTCTTTCTCGTCAACCTTGAACTCATTCGGGCAAATAACAAGGCAAGGATTGAAAAGTGGGCGTCGTCAAAAGTTCAACTTGCATACCGTCGTTACAAGTTTCGCACACTCGGTGCCGACAAAAAACAACGGATGATTGATGCCGCTGTACTAATTCAGGCGTTTACCCGTGGATCATTGGCAAGACTGCATTTGGATGATGTTGAAAAGAAGGTGGTAGGGACAGCTGCGAAAGAAGCACCGATCGCTACAGTGTCCTTGCCACCGGTGGTTATTATTCGGACAGGCCCAACAGTCGAAGAGACTGCCGAGATGATGGTTCACACCAAAAGGCTTTTCAAGTTACTTCGTGAAGAAAAATGGGATGCAGCTATTGCTTTGATGGAGGAGCATGCCAGATTGGCTGAGCAAATTGAGGATGACACTGGAAGACTGCCGTTGCATGTTGTCGCACAGCACAACCTTCACCACGTGTTTGAGAAAATATACAAGTTTTACCCCGCGGCAGAGCAGACCTTCGACTCAAATGGCCGATTGCCCATCCATGTAGCCGCCGAGCACGACGCGTTGGTCCCAGTTAAGTCACTTCTTGCCAAACACCCAGCAGGAGCTGATACCATGGTGTTGAGGCCTGCTGGACGCTCTGGTGGAGGCATCCCTCTACATGTTGCTTGCAGGATTAATGCGTCAAGTGCGGTGATTACCTCTTTGTTATCAAGCAATTTCAACTCTGCAAAGAAATGTGATGCCAATGGAGATCTTCCAATTCATCTCTTGCTTCGTAATGGCACACAAGTGTCTGGGGCAGTTGTTCAGGCACTGCTTGACACGTACCCTACCGCTGCAATGAGAGCGGATATGTATTGTGATCTCCCATTGAGCGTCGCATTAAAGCACGAGTGCAAGCCTGGAGTAGTCAAGACTTTGCTTATGCACAATCCTGATGCGGCAAAGGTAATCAATGGCAGAGATGGTCACAGTCCTCTCTTTTTAGCGTTTCAGCATCATGCCGATGATAAGACTATTCTTGGGCTCATGAATCATGCTCCAGATGTAAGTAATTCGAAGTTTCGGGACTTTCAGATGATATCTCTTCCCTCAAACTTGATTTCGTCGATTTTTCTTATCTCTCTAGCTAATTGTTGCGACCGACAAGAGGACTGGGATGTTGCCCATCGAAATGGCAACTAGACAGAGGCACTCGAACACAATCATACATGATCTTCTGAAACGAGACATGCCGATTGATTTGAAAGAAAAGGCCAAAGCAAAGCATTTGCCTCATCAATTTTCTTGGAATCATTTGGTTTCTAACGCCGAAGATATCTACCATGACGTCGTTAAGAAAGTCCTTATGCATTGCAGTCAGCCTCAGGTTCTTGCCTTGGCAAACATTGAAAACAAACGGGGTGAAATCCCATTAACAACTGCCACCCCACTTTGTCAGCACGAATTCCGCGTCATGTTCAGGCTATTTTACACCCTTGAGATTTCAGATCAAACTCCGGCATTCGAGGACATGGATACCGGAACGCAGATTTTCTATGCACTTCGTTTCACTCCTCCGAAAGAAGTGTACGGGTATTATACCTCGTTGTATCAAGATGACAAGAGAGAGAATAACCTCATCGAGGTGTGGGATGACTCGACTGTTGTGGATGATGAGGAAGTGTTACCTGATTTGTCAACCATTGATGCCAAGCAGAAATTAGCTTTTGTCCAAAACGAAAAAGGAATTAAAGTCATTGCCAAGCTTACATCACGATCCGACATAGTTGATGCTGAATTGTCAAAGAGGAAGGACTACAAGTTATCTCGCCATTACGTCCCACCAATAATGAGTGTTCATCACACCATGCTCCACGCCGCATACTCAGAAGCGATGGCTGATCCCTCTTACTGCATTACAATGAAAGCTGCGGACATAACTTGTGAGAATCTCATACTTGACGTACGAAAATCTGGTGGCACATTTATTGACAGTGATTTAAAGGGTATTGCTATGTCACTTCTTCATATTCACGATCGTGGTCTTGTGCATGGTGACTTTGGCTCTCACAACACTGCCAAGTTCGGAGGCCGCTGGAAGACATTAGGAGTGAGTGGATGTGTAGACATTGGATCGCCCACCAACCCAAAACGGGGTGTCTATCACCCTCCTGAGGCTGTGAGCTTGGAAACCAGAAATGTCTCTCTCGGAGATAAGAATGTTGGAGCTTCTGTTGTATCCGTTGCCAGCGATGTGACATTCGACATTTGGGCATATGGAGTCATCTTCTATGAAGCAATTGCTGGATTACCCCTGTCACCGTACAGGTCTCTTCACAAAGCTAACCGGGCATTGACAACTGCTGAGCTGTTCAAAGTTGGGCAATGGGATGATCGTAGTCTTCGAAAGGCATTACGTCATATTGCTAATGACACCGCCCAAGATCTGGTGAAAAAGTTGTTACAGCCCGATCCGAATTCACGAGCCCAATCTATGCGTGATGTCTTAAGTCATCCATTTTTTGGTATTGGAAAGCTTGCAGGAGGGTCAGGGCCGGTTTTCGATCGCCCAAAGCTCTCACCCACATCTGCGTCGAACAATCTCGTGACAAAAGAGAAGACGCCTGTCTCGATTAATGCTGCTCGTGTGATGCCACAATCGTCTCCAGAGCCTCCGCCGGCAAGTGTGAATGTGACAGAGCCCAAACAGCCTGCTGCTACTGTTAATCCCACATCGTGCGTTCTAGACATCAAAGTGCCAGCGCCCAAGCAGCCTATTGCTACTGTTAATGCCCCAGCTTCTATCCAAGAAACAAGCGCTGCGTCCTCAAAGAAGTCTTCGAAGTTTGGCATGAAGAATATGTTTGGGAAAAAGAAATAATTCAGTACTCCTCAATGAGAGCATTCTTGGGTTTGGCAAGGAAATGAATAGAGCAGTCGGTCCTGTCAATTCAGTCATCATGTTCCAAAAAGAGGATGCACTTTTCTTGTCGTCAAGCTGTGACATAGGATCGGCTCTTAGGTAATACGACTCTTTAGCAATAACGAGATAATGATAGACTTCTTTTTACCTCTTGAACTCACTCTATTGTTTATCTCAATCATCCTCCCCATTCCTCGCGAGTAAACTCCAAAGTGGTGTTATCACACAACTCTGCGGTGAACCCGCCAAAAGGAGGTCCAGCCCTTCTTTCTTTCTTGGGTGGTACTATTATTTCATGATGAATAATCGGTCCGGTCCTGAACAATTCTGGACTTGAGCAGAATGGAAGATGCCATTGGACACGAAGAGGGTGGAGGAGAAGAAGTTAACGAAGAAATGATCGTAGGAGATGGGCGTATTGATGATGACGACGAAGATGAGGATGAAGACGATGAGGATGATGAAGAAGAGATGAGAGAGCGGAGGGAGCTTAGGGACGAAGTGATTCGCCAAGTTGATGGCAATGATCCCTCGCTCTGCAATATTTGGATCGGAACCGAAGAGTACGACTATGCACAGGTATATCCGAAAGACGGGGATTGGAAAGGCTTTGGAGCGAGCTTGGGAAGAAACACGCACATAAAGGAAATAACGTTTAGTCTCATCACTTCGGAAATGGGGGTACAAGAGATTCACAGCTTCTTTCGCGGGCTTGCCATGAATCGATGCATTCAGAAGCTATCTTTCGAAGGCATTGCTTCCCAAAGCGACGACATATTTCTTCTCCTCGTTCCATTTTTCATACGCAATCAAAAGTTTGACGAACTTGTGATAGAATATATCGGACACCGGGATGGATGCCTTTCAAAGATTGCGTTTGCTTTAAGTCAATTTTATTCCTTAAGCGAATTCCACATTACATGTGGTACTTCACGCAGCATCAGCGAGGGACGTGATGCATCTTGTGAACTTATCGAGGCATTGGTTGGTCATGTGGGGTTGTGTATCCTTAGTTTCAATCGAGTTCCGATTGGGAGAGATGCTTGTTCTGCATTAGCTAATTTACTTCGAATTCGTGGATCTATTCTTGATTCACTTTCACTACATCACACTCAGATTGATGACGAAGGAGCGGATATTCTATCGTCTGGTCTTATCGGGAACATTAAGCTCACAAAGCTTGATCTTGCTGGGAATTGCTTCACTGAGATTGGGTGGCAAGCCATATTTGCTATGCTGAAGAATCCGCAGTGCAGATTAATGTCTCTTGATCTAGGTTCTACTGACATCAATGATGCAGTGGCACGGTCTCTTACCAACGCTCTTAGCCGCAACAGGACTCTCAAGAAACTGTTTTTGAGAAATATTTTTAGTACCACCACTGCAGGCTGGATGGATCTGTTTATGGGGATTCTTCTAGGTCCGCATTGTAAGCTGGAAAGTCTAGATCTAAGCGATAGTGGGGGGGACAGATTTGAAACCATGATAGAACCACTTGTAAGTGCGTTAGCCAGGAACAATCATCTGAAAGTATTAATCCTACGCAACGATATGAACAGAATGCCCGCTACTTCAGTTGGATGGCAAAATTTTACCAATTTGCTTCTCAATCCCAATTCAGCATTGAAAGAGCTTGTGCTGACTGGCAATACCATTAACGACGATATCATCTCTGCTTTTGCTTCAGCTTTGACCAACAACAACCAGTTGAGGAAAATCCAATTTGGTCATTATGGTAACACAAGTCCCGTCACTTCTGTCGGCAATGATGCTTTTTCACGTATGTTGTGTGACACATCCACTATTCTCAACACTTTCAATTCCAATCATACCCTTGCGAGCACTGGTTTTTCATTTCAATTTAGTGAAGACATCTACCCACTTCTGAGTATAAACCAAAAAAACAGTATCCGCCAAGCTGCACGCATCAAAATTATCAAATCTCATTTTAGTGGAATAGACATCCACACACAAGTCTTCACTGAAATGAAATTAAATGTTCTTCCAACTGCCATTGCTTGGATGGGACGCAATACCTCTCTACGTAATGGAGGAAGCCATGGAGGAAGAAATCTGATGTTTGAATTCCTGAGAAAAGAGCCTTTGGTATGTGATATGAAACGCACTAGTAAGAAGTGGAAGTGTCGGATTGAAGTCAAATGACTGAATATGTATGACATTGTACAATTGAGAAAGGAATAATTAGAACCCCTGTCGTCTACTTCTGCAAAAGTCTTCTTCCAGTTATATTTTGAACAGCAAGCGAATAATATAGAATGAGCAACATTTCACATGTACTGAGAGACTCGCCACTAACATCCCCGGTATGTTTGGACTGACTTTGAAATTTGCCGCCCACCATTTGGTCTTTGGCTATGATCGCGACGATGTCGTTCGTGTCCATCCTTCGGTCGAACATTGCCACCGCTGCCTCCCCCCTCATCATCGTTGCACGACGATCATGGACGATGATGTCCCCACCCAGCAGGTGGTCGGGAACATGGCAGGAGGTAATACGACAAATTCCATCGGATGATCCAAATATGGTGGGAAAGTTGGTGTTTGAGGATCCAGATTTGGCAGATACACGCATGTTACGTTCGATGCGGGCCGAAGGTAAATTTGATGCAATCTTATTCTATTGCCTCTTGGTGCATATTATTATTCTAACATTATTATTTACCACCACCACTACGTTGCATGCGTTACGTTATAATTATTGTTTAGCACCACTACGACGAAGAACAAATTTCGTACGACACGAGAAGCAATGGATGAGACGTAAACGAATGAAGATGGAGCGACGATACTTGAGGCTGCAGGAGGGGGTTGAAGAGCTAAAGGCGTATATTAAGTTTAAACAGGATAATAAGCCGGGTTATTAGGACGAAGCTTTTGTTTTCCATCGGGTTGGTGAGTGAGTGTCTTAATACGTATTGCAAGCTAATGATTAATTAAGGTTAATATCAGAGAGAGACATAAATCAGGCTTGGCAATATTAACTCTCTGTTGATACAACAATCATCGAACCGGCAGTGAGAATATTTTACTAGATGAAACCTGCCTTCGCCTCGAGTTATCTCTCGACTTGGCTACAAGAGCAACGCGTGTGACAACCCTAGTCCTATTGTCACCTACGATTCTCTCACCCCGTCGTGATACATGATTAATTTCTCGCATCAATTTGACCTTGTCATCCACTATCATTTTATCCGCATATTCGTGTATCTTAACCTTGTAGCGGTAATCTGTTATTGCCGCAATGAGTTTTGGCCGTAACCCTTCTATCGACATGCCCTCTGGGATTCTTGATACAAGGGAGGCCAGATCTGAACCAGCATGTGCTGCAGCTTCAAGGAGAGACCCAAATGAGCTACCCATAGTGCTATTCTGATTTGCCGCGTCGCTTGTTAGATCAGGTGTGGTGCAATGTTCAACTAACATATCAAACAAAGCTATTCTATACACAATGTTCCTCTCAGCATATGACACCGCTAAAAACAAGTTCTTCGTTCCACAGAGATACAGTTGCAGGATATATTTTGCATCTTCAATTGATGAATCGAAGAAGTTCTCGATGACAAATGCCAACTCTCGTGCGAACACAGGACTGTTCACTGTATCACCTCGGTATGTTTCAAGCTTTCTCCTAACAGCATCGGCCTGTATACCGCCATGTGGAATAGCAGCCTGAGGAGTACGTAAACGAACAAGAATGTCGGTAAACACCATGAACTGGTAAAAAGAAAACACATAAACTTCAACGGCTCACTCTAAGAAAAGCCATGAAAGGCGTGTCCCTGTCATTCATTGCGGTAGGTAGTGATTGGTGACCATCTTGTGCCTTGGATACACCATCCTCAGCAAAATCTACAAAAAGGGAAAATTGGATCTTGTGTAGGTCTGTGATTGAAGCGGGTGGCACTGCCGTTGTTGGAAAGGTTACGTATATGTCCGCTTTATTCACGAATACTTGGAAAAGAAACCAATACAGAAGTTTTGGTCTTGACTTCAATTGCTCGGCAACTACATCAAATGGTAAGTTTGATCCGCTTACCATGGCCTGATCATTATGATCGAATGATGAGTCTTCTGGTGAAAAGCAATTGTCCATGAGAAATCTTCCAGCTTGTGACAAGCCGACCAATGCAATAATTGCCACCACAGGCGGCTCGGCAACTGAATCGTCGTTTTCATTAACGAAGAAGTAATTTCTTTTCAACAGGAAACTAGACAGCTGGTGAAGTTCAATCATTGACAGAACAAAACCGAATTTATTTCTGTCGGACCCTCTATGCGTATCATTCACTGAAGAATCAACGCTGTCATTGAGAAATGAATTAACTGCGCGAACGGCTGCATCCTCTAATGATGTTGACGACTCATTTACGACGTGAATGCCGATAGACAAGTAATACCCTAGTGCTCGGTCATATCGCTCTCTCATTACTTCGAGCTCTGCCATAGATTCAAAAATGATGACGGATTCTTGACACATGTTCCCAACACAAACATTTGAAGACATATGATTAATGCTACAGCCATTATCTGTGTCATTTAGTTGATACCTCGCGGCTAGTCGAGTCAACAGATGTTCCACGTCAAACAGTGAGTCTTTCGATGAGTCAATATGTTGGCGCATGGAGCTTATCTGAAGCGTAGATGACGTAGAATAATGTGCGTTTTCCAATACCCCAAATGCAGTTTGGCTAATTCTTCGATGTAAATCCTTCTCTGACTGCTTAATAAAGGGATCAGCTAATAACATTCCTCTTCCCCACCGTTGATTATGTACACAATGACGTTGCAATCTCACTCGTGCTCGAAGGGATGATGTATTTCCCCAAGCTCTCATGGTCTCGAGGAACAAATCGACCATTTTCCTGACTACCATTACCTCCTCACCGTGCGGTGGATCATATTCACTGATAACATTCCGCTGTCCCTTGACTTGGAGGATGGCATCATCAAGCATTTTCTCAAGGCACATGGCAAATACAAAAGCAGGTAATTCAGGGTCTCGAACGGGTATCTTTTCACGAATAACAAACACACCACCTGGGATGCGACAGAACATGAATATCCATCTCTGCCACATCCTTGGATCGCCACCGAGAAGAATTGGTAGTGTCTCTGCGGCAATTTTCAACCGTGAGAATGAGAGAGGCCGGTCTTTCCCTTGACTTTCAAATCGAAGTAAAGCGATGAAGAAATCATCAATTAGCATATCTAATTAGTAAATTATGTTGCCGATGAAGTTTCGACATGGATGAGATAAACACACGAGCGTGATGTGCGAAATTGAAACAGATTGAAACGTGATCGAACTCACCTAATTCATGCCTCCGAACATCTCGTCTCAGAGCCAAGGCCTGGCGCAGAGCAAGCGCAGGCTTTCCTAGTGAACGAGTGTAAGAAATGGCATCGTCAACATCCCTAGTCTGTACAAGACATGCATCGTGGCAGTATATCACAGCCATTATAGGTGGCGGCGAGCCCACGGGAAGATCCGAAGAACTTGGTAATACATCCCCAATTGGTGCTGATAGAGCAAAAACATAATTGTCACTACATATTGAAACATCTGATGCAACAGATCGATCATCATCGTATATTGTTGCTTCAGATAGAATTTCTTTACCAGTGGAACAAACATCATTGTCTAAGTTCCATCTCAAATGTAAGTCGGGTAATTTAGTATTTGGTGTACCATCGCCATAATCTCTTTCAACCTCATTTCTTTCAATGCCATTTAGAGCATCCCACTCAGCAAATCCATCCATTCTCGGGCATGCGAAGGATGATAGTAGACAAAACTCGGTAGCATTGCCTGTGGTAATAGGATTATTACCAATTTTCTGATATGGCACTTCGGATAGTGGCAGTCTATTGTTGGAGATACATTTCCCATCCTCTCGATTAATGATTTGTAGTTCCAATGTATTGTCACCTCCTGCAATAGAATAGTCACGAGTTTCTTGCTCATCATTATCATACTCACCCGACTCCATGGTCGGTGGTGGAGAGGGGACTAATCCCAACACAGCCACGTGCTTTTCATCCATCGGCACAACTCCACATGCCACACAGTCCATTTCCCATGCCATCGTCGCTTCAACAGTCTTACGTTTGATTACCTTAGTAGCAGGAGTAGTACCATCTGCAGTATTATTTGGAACGCTTGTTACTACAGTTTGAGCTTCATTTACCATTAATGAAATCAAGCAATCGCCCCAGGCAATAAGTAATGAATCTGACCTTTCAAATATAAGTGATGGTTTGAGATGTGATATTGTGGGATATAAGCTTATACGTGCACCAGTAGGTCTGTCAATGTGTGCAATACGTGACATGGATTCAATGTCGAATAATCGCACACCACTGGAATCAGCCCAGGCAACTAGTCCACCACGCCATGTCAATGCTTCTATCCCAGTTTGATCCCCCGAGAGGGATGTTGCAGATACTGTATGATATAAAACTGAATCAATCTTCTTTACGGATACACCACTTCCACCTCCAATGGCGGTATTGCCTCCACCAAAGTAGGATGTAATACCTGCCATGGCTGGTGCTACTGCACCTTGAAGTTTTGATAGTACGAGCCGTCCATCATCAAATCCAACAATTAATGCACGTTCCTTCCGTCGAGCGTAGGATGGGTCTAATGCCATACAAGTTGGATGATATAACTGTCCGGCCATGCCACCAATACCAACGCCACCACCGAGTGTGGTACGATCTTGATAATTAAATCGTGCAGTATATGAAAGAGGTTTCACGAGAGAGAATGGTGGTCGTTGTAGTACATGATGTGAGACAGCGTTTCGTTGTGTCTCTGTCTTTTGATCCAATTCTTTATTGTTTCCAAGTGTACCCATAAACCCTGGCAATTTCATTACTTGTTGTCCGTCTCCACCAGACGACGACGACGACGACGACGACGACGACGAACTACGTTGAGATTGTTTGCCCCATATTAACGGACCAAAAGCAGCACATTCACCATTGGCATTAATCGCCGATAGATATGACGAACTAGAATCGAATGACAAGGCAATAATTTTCTGCGTTACATCATATCCACGACGTGGAGTTTGATTCACAAACCACGCCCCAGGTTCAGTGGATGTGGATCCGAATAATACCGATAGACCCGTTTGGGCATCCACCAATCGTATCTTTCCATCTTGAAATCCTAATGCTAGGACATGATATACTCTTGTTAGTGATTGATCAATTTCATCATCGTCGTAATCATCATCATACTCCTCGATGGTATCACTACTCTGCTGTCGTTTCCTCGAATCATTATTAGACGGAGATGATGACAATGCAGACGGCCGTACAACAACTCGTCCGATCGTCGAAGATGTAATTTTGACGGACAATGATGTCGAACCATCATCCCGTGGGAGCGAACCCATAATTCGCGAATATTTAAGTGGCGACATTGGAAGCAGAACTTCTCCGCTGTCAATATTATCATCATCGTCATCGTCGGCATTCTCTTTCTTCGCACCGACGATCGCCTCGTCATTACCGTCCGGCGGGTCGTCCTGAGGTTTGTCCTTCTTCGTTGGCATGGTCTATTGCTTGCGCTCGACGCCACCACCACTCACAAAACCCCTCCGTGCACGAAGCGAGATCAATGATCGTGTTGTCCCGCAAAATCTTAATCTACATATGTTAGTTTCGTGGCGACAACCG
>Ga0247843_1005406_pt1 | contig 17816 bp, 17 predicted proteins | sample LaCruzMarch2017__FD_192420 | JGI IMG/M metagenome (GOLD analysis project Ga0247843, IMG submission 192420) | Freshwater microbial communities from meromictic Lake La Cruz, Castile-La Mancha, Spain - LaCruzMarch2017_8m | ecosystem: Environmental > Aquatic > Freshwater > Lake | place: Spain... | reverse complement strand
CTTGGGCAACTGATTCAGAAAATGTTTTTGCTTTTACAGAACCACTAGTTTTTGGCAGTGGTGGAAGTTGAGGATAATCATCTGGTGGCAATGTAGGTAATGCAAAAACAGATCTGCCACATTTTAGTTCTAAACGAGAACTGTTAATAGAACCTGTAACTGGTTGATTAGGTAACGATCTTGAAATATCTGCAAATAGTTTTCCGGAAACTAAAACTTTTCCACCTTCAGAAATTCCTGCATCCACACTTACTCGGGATGAAACTTCATAATCAAAAGCAGAAAGAGTTAATGAGTTTTTATCAGCTTCAATAAGTAAACCTGCCAACATTGGTTGCGCTGGTCTGGTCGGAAGAGTTCTGGCTGCCCAAGCAACAGCTTCGGCGAGCACATCTCGTTCAACTTGAAATTTCACGTTTATCTTTCTTTCTAATAGAGCTCAAGACTTACCTTTATGTAATTCTTTGAACTCTCCAATGTAGACCAATGCTTTCATGCTCTTAGACGCAGGGAAAGGGGTAAACGAATTACAAATTATTGATTTACCTATTAGTAGTTAAGTTTTATATATAGATATAGATAGTAGTAGTAATAGGGCAGGTGGACAGCGGGGATAAAAGACGTTTACGCAGGTCAAAGTGTGTGGCGATGAGGCTTGTTAAATGTGTCGAAGTCTTGTAATTCGGGGGATGAGTAGGGATAACTTTTGATCAAGCAGCAAATGTGGGGAAAAACGAATACTTATCCACAGTTTTAGCACCCTCACCCCTCAAGCCAACCACAAGTTATCCACAATCGTTATCAACCCTCAATAAACTATTTAGAGTTATCCACAACCTACCCACACCTGTGAATAATGTGGTTTGGGAGATGTATTGGGGTTAAAAGAGACAGTTTTTACGAAGCTTTGGTTTGAACTTTGATTCGGGTGGTTAAATCTGCAACCTGGTTATAAAGACCGCGACGTTCAGCCATCAATTGTCTAATTTTTCTTTCCGCATGCATCACAGTTGTGTGATCTCGTCCGCCAAAAGATTGGCCAATTGCTGGCAAAGACAAATCGGTTAGTTCTCGACACAAATACATTGCGATTTGTCGAGCTGTAACAAGAGTTCTTGATCTAGAAGATCCAATTAAGTCATCAATTGAAATACCGAAATAACCAGATGCCTCATTCATAATCACAGCTGCGGTGATTTCTGGTCCTGCTTGATCTGGCAACAAGTCTCTAAGGACAGCTTCAGCAAGTCCCATTTCAACAGGGGAGCGGTTTAAGTTTGCATAAGCACTAATACGAATTAACGCACCCTCTAATTCTCGGATGTTGGTAGTTACCTTGCTAGCAATGTATTCCAAAACCTCAGCAGGTACTTGTAGTTTTTCTTGTCCAACCTTCTTTCTTAAAATCGCAATACGAGTTTCTAGTTCTGGAGGTTTAATGTCAGTGATTAATCCCCATTCGAAACGAGAACGCATACGATCTTCAAAGTCTTGTAATTGTTTAGGCGGCAAATCAGATGTAACCACAATTTGTTTATCAGCATTATGCAAAGTATTAAAGGTGTGAAAAAACTCTTCCTGGGTTTGAACTTTTCCACTTAAGAATTGAATATCATCAATTAACAAAACATCAACATCTCTATATCTTCTTTGAAACGCAGAAGCTTTATCATCTCGAATTGAGTTAATGAAATCATTAGTAAATTCTTCTGAAGAAACATAACGAACTTTGGCACCATGATATAGATCTCTAGTGTAGTGCCCAATTGCGTGCAGTAAATGTGTTTTTCCTAAACCAGATTCGCCGTAAATAAAAAGCGGGTTATATGCACGAGCTGGCATTTCAGCTGTTGCAACAGCAGCAGCATGTGCAAGTTTATTTGAAGAACCAGCAACGAAAGTATCAAAAGTATATTTTGGATTTAGTCGAGAAGTTTCATCTTGTTTTGAAACTGGAGCTCCGCCACCTGGGCGAGCAGCTCCGCCAATTGCATTTAAGAATTGGGGAATTGGTGCAACAGATTCGGCATAAGTTGAATCTGCTAATTCATCTGTTGCTTCTTCATCTAGGTTTGGGGCAATTGAAGGATCAACAGAAATTGCTAAACGAATATCTCGACCAATTGCGTTACTCAATGCGCTCACAACTAATGGACGTAACCGAGTTTCCAAAACGTCTTTAGTGAATTCATTCGGAGCAGCAACTAAGGCTGTGTCTTCTACTAAAGCAAGGGGACGGGTTAAAGAAACGAAAGCTCTTTGTTGAGCAGTTAAAGCGTCATCACCTAGGCCACCAATGGCTCTAGTCCAGACTTCATTGAAGTCGATGGTTTCTTCCACGAGGTCCCCAACTATCCACAGAGTTATCCACAAGGTGTGGAAGTGAGGGCTTTGTGAGGGTTAAAAACCCATCAAATTTGCCCTGCCTGTGGACAATACCTCCTAGTTAGTTGATCTGACAAGGTGGATATCAAGTTTCTGTGGATAACCAATCCAAGTTGCCAATGGGCTAAATACGAGGAAAACCAGACCCTTGTGGGAGATGTGTTAACACAGTGGTTTATGTTTGAGTTTCAAGTTTGAAATAGGAGTAACTAAAAGTGAAACGCACGTTCCAACCGAACAATCGTCGCAGAGCCAAAGTTCATGGCTTCCGTGAACGTATGAGAACCCGTGCCGGAAGAGCCGTGCTTGCTGCACGTCGCCGTAAAGGCAGAGTTTCAGTTTCAGTTTCTACTCGTTAATCAACAACCTCTAAAAAAGGGGCATTTAGATGTTGCCCAAACAAAATCGTTTAACCTCCACTAAAGATTTTCAAAACGTAACCAAAACAGGCGTTCGAGTTTATAGCGATATAGCTGTGATTTACGCACTGGCAAATCCCACTAGTCAAAAAAATTCTGAAGTAGGACTCATCGTTTCCAAAGTTGTCGGCAACTCTGTTGTTAGACATAAAGTTTCTCGCCACATTAGAAATGTTGTGAAAGATTTATTAGAAACAATTCCTGGAAACATTCAAATTGTTATTAGAGCGCTACCTGCAATCACAGAAAAAGAATTCACAGATATCAACAAAATCTTATCCGAGAGCATTTCTAAATCAATTGTGAAAGCAAATGTCTAAAAAACCCTTATTCTATAAGGCTTTTTTAAACATTTTACAATTGCCCCGAAAAATATTTTTAATTATTCTTTCACCAATTATTTTTATTTACCAAAAATTAATTTCACCACTATTAGGGCCACGTTGTAGGTATCACCCAAGTTGTTCAAATTATTTTGTGCAAGCAATAACAACGCATGGAATTTTCAAAGGAATTATTTTAGGAACACTACGAATTATTCGCTGCAATCCATTTAGTGGGGGAGGGTTTAATCCGGTTCCTCAAAAAGGAAATTGGTTTGCTGATGTTTACCCCAATGGGTTACCCCGGGGCTAGCGTAAAAACCGATTCCGTGGGACGATTTAAGTCTTGAATGACTTTCCTTGAATTGACCCAGTAAGACTAAAAAGCTTTGGAGTTCTGAGTTAAATGATTGACACAATATTTGCCCCCCTGGAATGGGTAATCTCGGCATTGCTCTTTTTCTTCCATGCCACCTTCTCAACATTTCTAGATCCAAAAGCAGGCATTACTTGGGCTTTATCCATCGTGGGACTTGTAATCGTGATTCGAATCCTGATTATTCCTTTGTTTGTGCGCCAAGTTAAAAGCCAAAGAAACTTGCAATTAATACAACCTCAAATGAAAGAACTGCAAAAGAAGTATGCAGGAGACCGCGAGAAGCTCGGTCAAGAAATGATGAAACTTTACAAGGACACCGGTACAAATCCTTTGGCCTCCTGTTTTCCAATCCTTTTGCAAGCCCCAATCTTTTTTGCCCTATTTAGGGTCCTTCAATATGGAATCTCCCAAGAAAAAGCCTTGGGATATTTTGCTAATCATCCAGGTCTAATCAACACAGCCCACGACGCTGAATTAATTGGTGTCCCTCTGTGGGGCTACTTCCTAGGAGCAGCTGAGACCCCTAATCCCTTAACCACCCAAATTTTGACCATTGTTCTGGTGGTTTTCATGTCTGCCACCACCTTCCTAACCCAACGCCAGCTAATGGTGAAAAACATGCCTGCCGATAATCCAATGGCTCAACAACAAAAGATCTTGCTTTATGTGTTCCCCGTGATATTTGCCGTGGGTGGCGTGGGCTTTCCAATCGGTGTATTGATTTATTGGTCCACCACAAACGTTTGGTCCATGGGCCAACAGTTTTACATCATCAGAAATAACCCCACCCCAGGAACTCCTGCCTATGACGCTTGGGAAAAGCGCAAAAGAGCGAAAAACCATCAAAAAAACGTCCTCGAGGGAGATCAAACTCCTCCCGAGGTAGCACCACCGAAGAGACAACAACCAAAGAGATTCAGTCGAAAAGACCGAAAGAAGTAAAAACCAGATGTTCCACGTGGAACATTTAACAACCGTTTTAGTACAAGGAGTAGGAAATGTCTGAAAATTCATCTGAATTAATTGCCCAGCTAGAAAAAGAAGGCGATATTGCCGCGGACTATCTAGAAGGTTTGCTGGATATTGCAGATCTTGATGGCGATCTAGTAGTAGACGTGGAAGGCGAAAGAGCACTAGTGAGCATCACTGGAGCAGATCTTTCCAACCTGGTTGGCTCAGATGGCCAAGTTTTAAATGCCATCCAAGATTTGACCCGTTTAGCCGTAACTCGTGAAACCGGGGAACGCTCCCGTTTAATGATCGACATTTCTGGCTACCGAGCTGCTCGCAAGGCCGCTTTGGCCGAACTAGGTCTAGAGGCTTGCGAAAGAGTGAAAAAGACTGGGGAAGCAGTAGCTCTGGAGTCCATGAACCCATTTGAGCGAAAAGTAGTCCACGACGCTGTGGGCGAAGCAGGCTTGAAGTCAGAATCTGAAGGCGAAGAACCTAACCGCTACGTGGTCGTTCTCCCGGCGTGAGCCAGGGGCCAAATGTTCCACGTGGAACAAAGCCAACCAATTCTCAAAAACTGGCTTTAGGACCAGGTTTTTCCAAACTTTCTCAATATGCCGAAATTTTGGCAAAAGACGGTGTTCGCTTAGGGCTCATTGGTCCAAGGGAAGTCGAACGTATTTGGGATCGACATATTTTGAACTGTGCTGCTTTAGCTGAACTAATTCCAGAAGGCCAATCTATTATTGATATTGGATCTGGTGCAGGACTTCCTGGCATCGTTCTTGCCATTCTCAAACCTGAATCAAAGGTCACTTTGATTGAACCTATGCAAAGAAGAACTGATTTCTTAAGCCAGGTTTCAAAAGACTTGGGATTAATCAATGTGGAGATCATCCGAGGCAGGGCTGAAACCCAGAAAGTTAAAGCCCAAATTGTTACCTCCCGAGCCGTTGCTCCTTTAAACAAACTAATGGCTTGGTCTTTGCCCCTAGTTGAAAAAGGTGGCAAGGTTTTAGCGATAAAGGGTGAAAAAGCCCAAGAAGAGTTAGAAGAAGCCAAAAAAGAGCTAGTTTCCCTCAAGGGCTCGACTGCCACTATTAAGACTTGTGGTTTGGCATTAGATTTGAGCGTCACGGTAGTTGAAATTTCAAAGGGGTAAAAATTCAAGTGGCCAGTAACCCAAAACCATCAGATTTAGGGTGGCCAACCCCTGATTCCAGTTCTCCTAAGCCAAACGGCAAACCAAGTGATTTAGGTTGGCCAACCAAATGAGTATTGATACACCACTATCTAGAGCTGCAGAAGCGGCAATTAATTTAAAACTTGGGAACACTGAAAAATTACCAAATCCTAAACAAACCACAATTGTTACTATTGCAAATCAAAAAGGTGGAGTTGGTAAAACTACAACCGCAGTTAATTTAGCAGCAGCATTAGCAAAACACGGATTACATATTTTAGTAATAGATACTGATCCACAAGGAAATGCATCAACTGCACTAAATATTGATCATCGCGTAGGAACACCTGACGTTTATTCTGTTTTAGTTGAAGAAGTTGATTTTTCTGAAGTTGTTAAACCAGTTGCAGAAATAGAAAATCTATTTTGCGCACCAGCAACAATTGATTTAGCAGGAGCAGAAATTGAATTAGTTTCTCTAGTTGCTCGCGAATACAGATTACAAAGAGCGCTAAATAAATATTTAGATTTTCATAAAGAAAAATATAATAAAGCAATTGATTATGTGTTTATTGATTGTCCACCAAGTTTAGGTTTATTAACTCTTAATGCATTAGTAGCAGCAAAAGAAGTTTTAATTCCAATTCAAACTGAATATTATGCATTAGAAGGTTTGGGTCAATTAATGAATAACGTTAACTTAGTCAAGAAACAACTAAATCCAGATTTAGAAGTTGCCACAATTGTTTTAACAATGTTTGATTCTCGAACAAATTTGAGCCAACAAGTTGCTGAAGAAGTTAGAAAACATTTTGGTGACATTGTTATTACTACAGAAATTCCAAGAGCTGTAAGAGTAAGTGAAGCACCAAGTTTTCAACAAACAGTTATTACTTATGATCCAGGATCTCCTGGCGCACAAGCTTATGTAAAAGTTGCGAAAGAATTCGCCCAACGTCACGCGGGAGTCAACTAACATGGTTGCACCAAAAAGAGGTTTAGGTAGAGGCTTAGGTGCACTAATTCCTACTGAATTAGTAAATAATGTTTCAACTCCATCAAATTCTGTGGCAGAACCAATAAATGCAAACCTAAACACGGTCCCTGGAATTACTTTCGCCGAAATTGATCTAAATCAGATAAAACCAAACGCAAAACAACCTCGACAAGTTTTCGAAGAAGAAGCATTAAAAGAGTTAACTTTTTCCTTAAAAGAAATTGGTTTATTACAACCTATAGTTGTAAGAGCTACTGGCAATAACGAATACGAAATCGTTGCTGGTGAAAGAAGATTTAGAGCAGCCAAACTTGCTGGCTTTACAAAAATTCCTGCATTAATTAGAGACACCCAAGACACTCACATGCTTCGTGATGCTTTGTTAGAAAACTTGCATCGAGCTCAACTAAATCCTTTAGAAGAAGCTGCTGCTTACCAACAATTATTGGAAGATTTTGGTGGCACCCAAGAGGAATTAGCAGCCAAATTAGGTAGATCTCGTCCTCAAGTTACAAACACCATGCGCCTATTGAAACTGCCCCCAATGGTGCAAAAACGTGTGGCCGCAGGAGTTTTGTCCTCAGGTCACGCTAAAGCTTTGCTTGGTTTGGCTCAAAGTGCAGATATCGAAACTCTTGCTTCAAGAATTGTGGCCGAAGGATTATCAGTAAGAGCAACTGAAGAAATAGTTTCTATCGGAGCAGTCGGAGGCCCTGCAGGAACAGCAGTAAAAAAACTTGCACCTTTAAAAGCACCAGGATTAAAAGATTTAGCAGATCGCTTAGGCGACAAGTTAGATACAAGAGTTTCTATAACAATGGGTAAAGCTAAAGGAAAAGTTGTTATTGAATTTTCAACCTTGGAAGACTTACGAAGAATCGTGGACGAAATAGAAAAGAACTAGTTTTTAACTGGTTCAAAGAAAGAAATAATAGCCTCAGCAATACTTGAGGCAATCAAATCTCTAACATTGGCATCAGCAAGCTTTACTGCATCATTGGTATTACTTAAGTATCCAACTTCAATTCTTACTGAAGGCATTCTGGTCATTCTTAATAAATCCCAAGTTTTGGCATGTGTTCTACAATCTTTTAAACCAACTGTTTTGATGATTTCTGTTTGCACAAGATTGGCAAATCTTTGTCCCATGGAAGATTTTTGACCCAATGCTTCATTGCCAAAATAATAAGAAGCACAACCATTGCCTGAAGGATTTTTAATTGAATCGGTATGAATACTTACCACTAAATCAGCATTACTGTTATTAGCAAATACTGCTCTTTGTTGTTCATCAATTACTTGATTTGTTTTTGTCATTCTGGTTAACAACACGGTTGTGCCAAGAGCGGCAAGTTTTCCTTCAACTTTTTGTGAAATATCAGAAGAAACAAAACTTTCAGTTAACGAATGACCCGATAATCCCTGATCGTCTCCACCATGACCTGGATCAATAATTACAACTTTGTCACTAACACCCGTTCTTCTAGGTAGATGATGTAATTCTTCGCGGTAGTGCTCAGGGGTGCCACCGACCACAACTCTATTTAGTCTTTCAATTGCTTTGAAAACGTCCGGACCACAAACTCCATCAATTGAAATGCCTACGTTTTTTTGCAATTCTTTTAAAGCATTTTCAGTATTTTTACCAAAGATGCCATCAATTCTGCCAGCATCAAAACCAAAGTCAGAAAGTTTTCTTTGCAAACTCGATACATCATCACCATGAATTAAATGTCCTGGTGTAAAACTTAAAATTCGATCCCCCAGTGACCAACGTGCTTCTTCTAATCTTCTAAAAGTTTCTGGACCAACAATGCCATCAACAGTTATGCCGCGAGATTGTTGAAATTCTTTAATAGCCGCATCAACGGTTTCATCAATTACATTTGATGGTTTAGTTATTGCACCAATTCGAAGTAGACGATCACAGATTTCAGCAACAGCTGGTCCTTGATCGCCTTTTCGAAATAAAGGTCTTTTTTCGCCCACAGGCTAAGTAAACCCGTTGTGATTAAAGGAAAGCTGCGAGGTCTGCCAATATAGCAGGTTTTGGCTTTGCTCCCACGATGGTTTTTACTATCTGACCACCTTTGTAAATATTCATGGTTGGAATTGAAGTAATACCTAGAGCTTGGGCAGTCTTTGGATTTTCATCCACGTTTAATTTCGCGATTACTATTTTGCCTTCATTTTCTGCTGCAACTTGTTCCAAAATTGGAGCAATCATTTTGCAAGGACCACACCATTCAGCCCAGAAATCAACCAAGATTGGTGTTGTTGCATTTTTAATTTCGTCTGCAAAAGTTGCATCTGTCAAAATCTTTGTTGCCATTTTATTTTCCTTTTCTTATGCTGAAAAAATGCCTTGACTTGCTAAGAAGCGTTCAGCATCTAACGCTGCTTGACAACCTGTTCCTGCGGCTGTGATTGCTTGACGATAAACATGGTCAACCAAATCACCACAAGCAAATACACCCTCAATATTAGTTTTAGTTGATTCAGATTGGGTCTTTACATAACCATTTGCATCTAAATCAATTTGACCAATTAGTAATTCAGATCTTGGAACATGTCCAATAGCTACAAATAAACCTGTTAATTCAAGATTTCTTTCATCTCCAGTAACAGTGTCTTTAATTCTTACCCCAGTTACTTTTTCTTCACCTAAGATATCTATAACTTGTGAATTCCATACAAATTCAATTTTGGGATCATTTTGAGCTCTTTGTTGCATAATGCGACTTGCTCTTAATTCATTTCTTCTGTGAATTAAATAAACCTTGGAAGCAAATCTGGTTAAGAAAGTTGCTTCTTCTAAAGCAGAATCTCCACCACCAACAACAGCGATTGCTTGTTCTTTAAAGAAGAATCCATCACAAGTTGCACAATAAGAAACTCCACGACCACTTAATGTTTCCTCTTTTGGTAAACCAATTTTTTTGTAACCAGAACCAGTTGCAAGGATTACCGATTTTGCAAGATAGGTATTTCCACTTCCATCTTGAATTGTTTTTACTTCACTCTTTAGATCAACTTTTACTGCATCGTCTGTGACAAAGCGTGTGCCAAACTTTTCTGCTTGGGCGCGCATTTCTTCCATTAATGCAGGCCCCATTATTCCTTTTTGAAATCCTGGAAAATTTTCAACTTCAGTGGTGTTCATTAATGCACCACCGGCAGTTACTGAGCCTTCTAAAAGTATTGGGGAAAGTTGTGCGCGGGCTGCGTAAATTGCTGCGGTGTATCCAGCAGGACCACTGCCCACTATTACTACTGGCTCTACTTTGCTCACGAAAACCTAATTTTCTATATAAATATTGTTTAGGTTCTCATTCTAGTCTTTATTAATTAGCCTTCAACTTCTGACGCGCTTTAGTAATGCAGGTGCAACTCTTGGGCAAGTTTGGCATGAGCCCGGTGGCATCTACTTTTCACAGTTCCTGGGGCGCATTTAAGTTTCTGTGCAACATCAGCAATGGTCCAACCGGCAACATCAATTAAAAGCACTACGTTTCTTTGGTTTTCTGGCAATGATTTCAAAGCTTGCACTAAATCAAGAGATAAATCTTTAACACTAATTTCACTTGTTAGTAAAGGTAAATCTGCTGGTAGTTCATATAAAGGATGAGCTTTTATTGATCTAAGTTTGTCAATGGCAGCATTTGTCACAATTCGAAACAACCAAGTAGAAACTGCAGCGTCTCCTCTAAATTTATGAGCTGATCTCATGACTGAGATAAGTGCATTTTGCACAACGTCTTCTGCATCAGCACTGTTTTTGGTTATTCGATAAGCAATAGTTTTCATTTTAGAATTATGGCGTTTGAATAATTCAGATAAAGCCTCAATTTCACCATCAATATAAAGTTTTAATAATTCTTTGTCATCAACTTCAATTAAGTCTTGAACTGGGGAAAGTGCATTCATCCATTAAAGATAAATGTTATTTAATCAAATTCCTATAGGTATTTGTAATTGCTTCGATTTTGAAGACAAAACTGAGCACAAAATAAATCAATGCACCAGATACGCCCCAAGTAATTACTGGGATAAGGGCACCAAAGAAGGAACTTTTCTCAGAGAAAAGATTTAGTTGGATACCAATAAAATATAAAGAAAGTCCCATTAATGCCGAAGCCACAACAGGCCTTAAGGCTTCCTTTATAAATTTCCAAGTTTTTAAATTAAGTTGCTTTTTATTTAGGAAATACCACAGAAGAGGTGTGGTAAGTACATATGAAGCAACATATCCAATTACAAGTCCAGCTACTTTATTGTTTTCTGGTAAGTAGTTGAATAAATAAATTGCTGCGCTTAGATTAATTATGTTAAGCACAATATTTATATAAAACGGAGTTTTTGTATCCTCAATTGCATAAAAACCTCTAAGCAATAGATAAAATAATGAAAACGGGACCAACGCAATTGCAAAGATACTTAATAGAAATCCTGTACTTCTAGCATCAGCAACCGAAGCTGCTCCTCGCGCGAAAAGTATTTGGGCCAAAGGTTGTCCAATAAAAAACATGATCACAGAAATTGGCAACATTAGTGAGACTAACGATAAAGATGCTTTATTGATTGAATTCGATAATTTATTTATCTCTACACTATTTGCCATGTCACTAAATCGTGGCAGAAGTGCTGTAACCAGAGATACTGCAATAACTGAATGAGGAAGAATAAATGTTAGAAAAGCATTTTGATAAGAAGTAAAACCAATACTATTTTCTAAAGTATTAGCCCCAGCTGCCAATCTTGTAATAAAAGCATAAGTAATTTGATTAACAATTACATAACCAATTGTCCAAAAAGCAAGATGACCTGCAGTTGTTAAACCTGCACCTTTAAATTTGGTATTGATTTTGAATTTGTACTTAACAAGTCTTAATGCAGGAATTAAAGAAATGGCTTGCACCATAACTCCTAAGGTGGTTCCAACACCAAGAATTGTCATTTCTTGATTTGTGAAAGAACTAGAAACTGTTACATCATGTGCAAGATAGATAAATAGGATCGCGGTAGCAATCATTACCAAGTTATTCAATAAAGGCGCAAACATAGGTAGAGCAAAATGTTCCCGAGAATTCAAAACTTGTTGCAAAACTGTGTAAAGACCGTAAAAGAAAATTTGCGGTAATAACAATCTTGCAAAAAATACAGATTGATTCAAAGTTTCAGGGGACCAAGAATTTGGTGCATAGATATTAACAATTTGCGGGGCAAGAAGAACTGCGACAACGGTTAAAATAAAAAGGATTAACCCAACAAGCGTTAATAATTTATTTGTATAAGAAACTCCACCATCTGCATCATTTTTCATGTGTCTTACTAATTGCGGCACAAAAACACTATTAATTGCACCACCCACTACTACCACATAAACAATTGTGGGAAGTGAGTTCGCAATTGAGAAAGCATCAGCAAAAGTGCCAAAACCAATTGCTGCAATCACCGCAGCTGATCGAATTACCCCAGTAATTCTTGAAGAAATTGTGCCTAGTGCCATCCAAGTGCTGTTGGCTGCAACTGATTTATTTGGCATTTTTTCTAGCCAATCTAACTCTTTTAAATATTGAAATAGCAGACAGCAGAATTAATGCCAGAAACGCAATTGCAGTGAAATAAGTCGCAACGGTGCTGTAGGCAGCAGATCTAACAGAAATTATTTTTGGCTCACCGTATTTGACTCCATCACGGGTGTAGAGCTGCAAGGTGACATCAACTGCGCCTGTTCCTTGGACAGATCCAGTAAAACTCAAACTTTGTTTACTATTTGCAGGAATCGTTATTGGTTCTAATTCATCTGATTTAAATCTAAATGATGGTGTTCCCTTAGCACTTAATTTAACTATTACAGGTTCTGCGAAATCATTAGCAATAGTTATTGGAATTGGTCCTTTATCACTTGGTAGGACTACTGAGTTTCCAGCCAAAATTCGAACCTTATCTCGGCTTAAAGTTAATGTTTCATTAATACTGTTTATGAAATCTCTTGCCTGACCTGGCGCATTTTGCCAATATTGAGATCCTGCTCTAAGAATTGCTGTTGCAAAATCAACACTCACAACTCCAGGCTGTTCAAAAAGTCCAGTTAATTGCGCAAGTAATGATTGACCTTTTTTAATTCGAGTCATTTGATCGGCACTTAATTCAACGTTTTTCGCAACAGCGCTTGTTAAGAAATTGTCACGTTCTACCGTTGAAACATCTTTACTTAAAACATTCCAAGCTTCAACATTTCTCACCCACGGAGCACCAGTTACAGAAGAAGCAAAAACAGAAGCACCTTCATTTGTTGGCTCCCAATAAGCATTTGGTGAAACAACAATATTTCTTTCAACATTTGGAAGTTGCAACGCAATTAATAAAGTGTCTGCATAAAGTCTTTGTCTTTGAAAACTAGTTTGTGCTGCGTTTTCAACTTTATATTCAGAAGCCTTAGAAAGAAGAGAATCTGTAAGGAAAACTTTTACTCGACCATTTGGTGTTTCAACCGTAGCTGTTCCAGAAGGAGTAAAAGTTGTTCCCACAATTGGCGGTAACGCTGTATCAGGTAACACAATTGCATTTGTTCCTAAGGAATTTGCTAATCCAATTACAGCTTCAGAAACAGGAAAGTTATCTTGAAAAAGAAATGTTCCGCCCGTAGTGAAGCCAAGTTTTTGTTCAGTTGTAACTCGAGCAATTGTTACAGATTGTTCAAAAGCACTTTTTGCTTTATTTTGCTGCATGGAAGCTAAGTCTGCGTTGGCATAAGTCATTGACCAACGTTCTTTGGCTGCAACTGAAGTTCTTAATTCATTGAACCAAGTTGAAATTTCATTTACATAAATTCCGTTAACATTACCTTTGGAAGATTGCACAAAGTAACCTTTAGATGCTTTGTCTGCTAAATCTAATAAATCAGGATCAAGCATCCACACAACACTGTTTGCTCTACCCGCCTCCAAAATATTTCGAAGGCGCCCAGTTGCCGTAGTTGAATTTGGAATCGTTTCATCTAATAAAACTCCATCCCCATTTCTTAAAGGTGGTGATGTAACGGGCCACAGCAGAGTAATTCCAAGTGGTGTTACAAAATTTCTATCTGGAAGATAAGGAATAACAGTGAATGCAGAACCAAGACTTTCGTTATTACTAATTAATTGAAATCCAGCTAAGTATGCTCCCGAACCTTTACTTAATAGTTGAGCCGCATTAATACCGATTGAAAATGGAGCAATTGCTCCAGGTTTTAAATCGGGGACTTTATATTCTTGGCCCTTTGGAATTAACTCTGTTGGTAAAACTGAAGTTAATGCGGTATTAAGTGCACTTCTATTTACTATCGGATCTGAAAGCAGAAGCCTTAAAGATAAATTACTTAAATTTGAATTTGTTTTATTTCGATAGGTTCCTTGGAATAGGACAGTATCGCTACCAATTGGAGCATAAGGAGTCACTAATTCCAGTAAAACTTCTACAGAATCTGCCGCTGCAGCACTAGGAATTACAAGTGAAGAAACGAGTATTGGGGCAATAAAGATTGCAATTAATCGCTTCTTTATTTGTTTCACATCTTGAAGAATAGGTGACGCGCCCAAAACTTTGAGGCATCCCTTCAGGAATAACGCGTGGTTCTAGGCTCTCATGCGTGAGCATTAGTGAAAATAATTCAACAGCCTCAAATCGCATCTTGAGCGCTCTTGGTGAAAGTGCTGATCTTTTAAAAGAGCTTGGTGAAAAATTCTCCAAAAATGGTTTTGAAATCTCATTAGTTGGTGGACCTGTTAGAGATGCAGTGTTGGGAAAACTTGTTAAAGATCTTGATTTAACAACAAATGCAAAGCCTGACGAAATACAAAAATGCTTAAAAGGTTGGGCCGATTCAATTTGGGATGTAGGAATTAAATTTGGCACAGTTGGTGCCAAGGTAAAAGATTATGTTTTTGAAATAACAACTTATAGAACAGAACAATATGAAGATACTTCTAGAAAACCAAGTGTGGAATTTGGCAAAACCTTAGAAGAAGATTTAGCAAGAAGAGATTTCACAATAAATGCCATGGCATTACGATTACCTAATTTTGAATTAGTGGATATTTATAACGGTTTAACTGATTTAAATAATAAAATTTTGAGAACCCCCCTTGATGCCCAAATTTCTTTTTCTGAAGATCCCTTAAGAATGTTACGAGCTGCAAGATTTATGTCCAAACTGGATTTAAAACCTCAAGCAGATTTAGTAGAAGCAATGAAAACATTAGCTGAGAGATTAAAAATTGTTTCGATGGAAAGAATTAATGATGAATTCAATAAATTACTACTTACAGATAAACCAAGACCAGGAATCGAATTATTAGTTGAAACTGGTGTGGCAGAACATTTCTTGCCTGAGTTTCCTGCACTAAAACTAGAAATTGATGAACACCATCATCACAAAGATGTCTACCAACACAGCTTAACTGTGTTGGATCAAGTTATTGATTTAGAAACTAAACACCAACCACAAATAGAAGCTGATTTAGTTTTAAGAATTGCAGCACTTTTGCATGACATTGGTAAACCAAAGACTAGAAAATTTGAAGGCGAAGGCAGAGTTTCATTTCATCACCACGAAGTAGTTGGTGCACGCCTAGCAAAAAAACGTTTAGAAAAACTTCGTTATTCAAATGAAATTATTGAACAGGTCTGTTTACTTATCGAATTACATTTAAGATTTCATGGTTACGGAGACGGCAAATGGACAGATTCTGCTGTCAGAAGATATGTCAGAGATGCTGAAGAACAATTAATTCGTCTACACAAATTAACCAGAGCAGATTGCACTACAAGAAATGATGTAAAAGCTGAAAAACTTAGAAATGCTTATAACGATTTAGAACAAAGAATTGTTGAATTATCTAAACAAGAAGAATTAAATAGTATGCGACCTGAATTAGATGGTGCTGAAATTATGAAGGTCTTAAACATTAAACCAGGTCCAGAAGTTGGTAAGGCTTATCAATTCTTGCTTGATCTAAGACTTGATAAAGGAATCATGGGTATAGAGAAAGCCACCGAGGAGTTAAAAACTTGGTGGGCAAAAAACTCCTAATTAGTTTAGGATTATTGGCATGTCGACAGCTACTGAAAACCTAATTGAGAATCCTTCAATTCCGCGTGAAGTGATTAACTATGCGCTGCAAAGAAGATCATCTGTTCAAGCTTGGAAAAGTGGCAGAGTTTTAAAAACAGATTTATGTGATGCTGATACTTATTTAAGAAAAGCAGCACTTTTTCATGGCGTAACAACGAACCGAATTTGCCCAGTTTGCGAAATTGTTAATTTAATTGAAATTTCATATGTTTTTGGTAAAGAACTTGGACCATTTTCAGGAAGAATTAAAGCCCCACACGAATTATTACGAATGAGTAAAGAACATGGTCAAATAAAGGTATTTGTCGTAGAAGTGTGTCAAGGTTGTAGTTGGAATCATGTTTATAGTTCTTACGTTTTGGGTGATGGAAGATCTCGACGCCCGCTCAAGAAACCGGCAGATTGGTTGGATTAATTAAGTGGTAAAACGCGGTCAACCAACTCCTCGCCCACCACAAAGAAGACCCAGAAAAAAATCAAAAGTTAAATGGCGTTTATTTGGCAGTGTTGTCGCACTTGGATTACTCGCAGCAGTTGTTGGCGGCGCGCTTTTAGCATTTGCAGTTTCAGTCACTCAAATTCCTACACCTAAAGAAGTAGCGCGCGCCCAAACCACAATTGTGATGTGGGCAGATGGTGAAAAAGAAATTGGCAGATTTGGTGAATACAACAGAACAGATGTTTCTTTAACTCAAGTTCCACTGCATGTTCAAGATGCAGTTTTGGCTGCAGAGGATAGAGGTTTTTATAGCCATAAAGGCTTTTCAATTCAAGGTTTTACTAGAGCTTTATTTTCAAACATTTTTTCTGGAACCAGAGTAGGCGGTTCCACCATTACTCAACAATATGCAAAATTAGCATTTCTTACTCAAGAAAAAAGTATTATTAGAAAAGTAAAAGAATTAGTCTTAGCCATAAAACTTGAGTCTGTTGAATCAAAAGATCAAATATTAGAAGCATATTTAAACACCGCATATTTTGGTCGCGGTGCTTATGGCATTCAAGCTGCTGCTAGAACTTATTTCGCTCTTGATGTTTCGCAACTTTCTGTTTCACAAGGGGCAGCATTAGCAGCTCTATTACAAGCACCTTCAGCTACTGAAAAAATTGAGAACAGAGATCGTTGGACTAATCGTTGGCAATATGTAATTAATGGCATGGCTAAATCAAGTTCGATAACCGATACTGATGCTAAGACTTTAACTTTTCCTGATTCAATTCCTTATAGCTCACAAAATAAATTTGGTGGCACAAACGGATATTTGCTTTATTCAATTAGAAAAGAAATGTTAGAACGCGGTTATACCGAAGATGATTTGAACTTAAGAGGTTTAAGAGTTGTTTCAACTTTTGAAGAACAAGCACAAACTGGAATGGTTGATGGTGTAACAAAGGAAGCACCAACTACAAAAACTGAAGGCTTAAGAATTGGTATTGCCTCAATTAGACCTGGAACTGGTGAAGTGGTCGCAATGTATGGCGGACCTGATTATGTAACTGAGCCATTAAATAATGCAACCCAAGCAATTGCTCAAGCTGGATCTACTTTTAAACCATTTGCTTTAGCCGCAGCTTTTGAACAAGGAATTGCACTTGACACTATTTGGAATGGTGATTCACCTAGAACATTTGGTGATTACACCTTAAATAATTACAGCAAAAAATCTTTTGGACAAATTACATTGCTACAAGCAACAGAAAATAGTGTTAACACAGTTTATGTTGACCTGGCCTCAACTATTGGTAAAGATAAAGTTTTTGATGCAACATTAAGAGCAGGAATTCCTGCAGATGCTGCCGGAATGGTTAATGACATAACTTTGGTTTTAGGAACAGCGTCCCCACACGTTATTGATGTGGCAAATGCCTACGCCACTTTTGCGGCACGAGGAATTTATGCCAAACCAACGATGATCAAAGAAATATATGGTGCAAATGATGGATTACTTTTCCAAATAAGCCCTGAAACTAAACGTGCTTTTTCCACTCAAGTTGCCGATGAAGTTTCTTTTGCTTTGCAACAAGTAATCAATGTGGGAACAGGTGTTAGAGCAAAAG
>Ga0247843_1005404_pt1 | contig 17820 bp, 15 predicted proteins | sample LaCruzMarch2017__FD_192420 | JGI IMG/M metagenome (GOLD analysis project Ga0247843, IMG submission 192420) | Freshwater microbial communities from meromictic Lake La Cruz, Castile-La Mancha, Spain - LaCruzMarch2017_8m | ecosystem: Environmental > Aquatic > Freshwater > Lake | place: Spain... | reverse complement strand
TCCCGTTCGACGAAAAGAACAACCTGCCTTCCTTAATCGTCGATTACCAAGATCGAAAGCAGCTGGCCATCGATCTGATCCTGAAAGCCAAGCCGTTCCCATGAATCCTCCAGCCAAACGCCCTAGTCTCTGCCGCACCCCGCGCCACCGGACGTGACGACCGCGTATCAACTCGCGATCTTGCGGGCTTGAATCTTGAATCCACGGGGGCTGGATGCGACCACCACCGCCCCGCCGAAAGGATCGCGGCCCGACTGGCCCTCGTCCTGCGAAAGAGAAGTCCATGTCCGACCAAGCCACCACCGTCTCCGACTCCTCGCAACTCCAAGACGTCCTCACCCGCTACCGCGACTCCCACGACGGCTACCTCCAGGCCGCCGAGTTGATTTCCCTGCCGGAACTCGCCTCCGCCTTCCGCGACATCGCGGCACGGCGCTCGGTGATCTCGGAGGAACTCGTGACCTTGATTCAACATGACGGCTTCCGTCCCGACCTCGATGGCAGCAACGAAGCCGGTATCCACCGCTGGTGGCTGCGCCTTCGGGAAAAAATGACCGATCAGAAGCACGACGCCAACGCCGTGCTGAGCGAATGCATCCGCGGCGAAACCGAACTGGCCCGGACCTTGCAGAGCGCCCTCGACAGCGAGTCCGTCCTCCCGTCCCACGTCCCGGTCCTGACCCGCGCGCTCGACGAAGTGAAACTGGCGGTCCGCAGCTTCGATGCCCTGGTGAGCAAGTGACTGACCGCGTCCTCCGCCACTACCCGCCGATAAAGGTCAGGCCACGTCGCACGTAGCCCTCGTTCATGAAACCCACGCCGTTCTCCCGCGCCCGGTCTTTCGTCTCGCTCGGCCTGCTCTGCGGCCTCGCCACCGCCGACGACCTGCAACTCCCCGATCCGCTCGCCGATGCCAGCGGCAAGCCGGCCGAAAGCGCCGAAGCCTGGGATCGCGAGGTCCGGCCGCTGACCTTGGAAAAGTTCCGCGCGCACGTTTACGGCCGCAATCCCGTCGGCAAGCCCGACGACCTGAAATGGACCCGCCAGGTCCTCGATGTCGCCGGCATGAAGGAACAGGTCATCGAAGGCCACGTCACCTTCTCCGGCCCCGGCGGCGCGGGGAAAATCCGCGTGCTGCTGGTCATCCCCGCCGCGGCAAAGGAACCCAGCCCGCTCTTTCTGCTGATCAACAACCGCGGCCCCGAGCTGTCCGACCTCACCAAACCGAACGGCTTCTGGCCCGCGCTCGAAATCGCCCGCCGCGGCTTCGCCACCGCCATTTTCCAGGTCGCCGACGTCGATCCCGACAAAAGCGAAGGCTTCAAGGACGGCGTCCATGCGATCTTCGACAAGGCACCGCGCGGACCCGACGCCTGGGGCACCATCGCCGCCTGGGCCTGGGGTGCCAGCCGGGTGATCGACGCCCTTGAAAAGGAACCCGCCATCGACGCCCGCCGGATCGCGGTGGTCGGTCATTCCCGCGGCGGCAAGACCGCCCTCTGGTGCGGAGCCCAGGACCCGCGGGTCGCACTGGTCGTTTCGAACAATTCCGGCTGCACCGGCGCCGCGCTTTCGCGCCGCAAGCAGGGCGAACAGCTCGCCGACATCAACCGCAACTTCCCCCACTGGTTCTGCGAAAACTACAAGCGCTACAACGGCAAGGAGGAGACCTTGCCCGTCGACCAGCACCAGCTGATCGGCCTGATCGCCCCGCGCCTCGCCTACGTCGCCAGCGCTTCGGCCGATGCCTGGGCGGACCCCGAGGGCGAGTTCCTTTCCTGCGTCCACGCCGGGCCGGTCTACCGCCTCCACGGCCTGACCGGTCTCGAAGCCGGCACGATGCCGAAGCCCGGTGGCAAGCTCCACGCCGGCTCGGTCGGCTACCACCTCCGCCCCGGCAAGCACGACCTCACCCTCACCGACTGGCAGCACTTCATGGACTTCGCCGGCCTCCACTGGAAGCAGCCCGACGCTCGCAGGTAAGAACCGCGAGGCATCAGCGAAGTGATGCGGAGGCAATACCTGAAGAAAGCGGTAGTTTTCCCCGGCCACCGGCGGCAGGTTCGTTCCCCATGGGCAAAACCGCCATCGGTCGCTTCAAACCGATGGAATCGCCACTGGGATACCGGAATGAAAAAGCCCTCTCTCAACGATAGCCCGAACACCTGGCACGAGCTGCCCGCGGAGGGCACCGCGAATCTGTTAGAGACGAATCTGGAATCCGGCCTCTCCACCGCCGAAGTGCAGAAACGCCGCGCAAAGTTCGGCGAAAACACCCTCAGCCTCCGCAAAGGACGCCCGGAATGGCTGCGCTTCCTGCTCCAGTTCCACGCGCCGCTGCTCTACATCCTGCTCGCCGCCTCCGTCGTCACCGCGGTGCTCGGCGAATGGGTGGATTCCGTGGTCATATTCGGCGTCGTCTTCCTCAACGCCCTCGTCGGCTACCTCCAGGAAGCCCGCGCAGAGAAGTCAATCCACGCGCTCGCCCGGCTGGTCGTCACCAAGGCGACGGTGCGGCGCGACGGTCGCAAGCAGAGCATTCCCTCCGGCGAACTGGTGCCCGGCGACATCGTGCTCTTGGAGTCAGGCGACATGGTCCCCGCCGACCTCCGCCTCTTCCATGTGAGGAATCTCCAGATCGACGAATCCGCGCTCACGGGCGAATCGGTGCCGGTCGAAAAACACGGCGAAGCCCTCCCCGCCGATACCGTCCTCGCCGAGCGACGGAACCTCGCCTTCAGCGGCTCGCTGGTCACCCACGGCCGCGCCGCCGGCATCGCCTGCACCACCGGCGACCGCACGGAAATGGGCCGCATCGCCGAACTCATCTCCAGCGCCACCGACCTCTCCACGCCCCTCACCCAAAAGATCGCCCACTTCAGCAAGCTCATCCTGTGGGCCATCATGGCGCTCGCCGTTGCCACCTTCATCCTCGGCATCTGGCGCGGGGAAAAGCCGGTCGACATGTTCATGGCCGCCGTCGCCCTCGCCGTCGGAGCCATCCCCGAAGGCCTGCCCGCCGCCGTCACCATCACCCTCGCCATCGGCGTTTCCCGCATGGCCAAGCGGCGCGCCATCATCCGCAAGCTGCCGGCCGTCGAAACGCTCGGCAGCACCAGCATCATCTGCTCCGACAAAACCGGCACGCTCACCGAGAACCAGATGACCGTGCAGGCCGTCTTCGCCGGGGGCACGCTCTATCAGGTCAGCGGCGGCGGCTACGACCCCGGCGGCCGCATCCTCACCGATGGCGAACCGGTCAACCTCGATTCCCGGCCCGCCCTCGTCGAGTGCCTGCGCGCCGGCCTGCTCTGCAACGATTCCCAACTCGTCCAAGTCGACGGCCGCTGGACCGCCCAGGGCGACCCCACCGAGGCCGCCCTCATCGTCGTCGCCGGGAAAGCCGGCCTCGCCCACGCCGAAACCAACGAACTCCACCCGCGTCTCGACACCATCCCCTTCGAGTCCGAGCACCAGTTCATGGCCACCCTCCACGGCGGCGGGAAATCGGGCCACGTCATTTACAAGAAGGGAGCGGTCGAGCGTCTGTTAGCACGCTGCACCCACGCCCTCGACGAGCGCGGCGGACTCGTCGATCTCGACCGCGACACGGTGACCCGTATCGCGGGGGAGATCGCCTCCCGCGGCCTGCGCGTGCTCGCTTTCGCCCGCCTTCTCACACCCGGCGACCAGCGGGACATCGGACACCACCACGTCCGCGAAGGCCTGACCTTCCTCGGCCTGCAAGGCATGATCGACCCGCCGCGCCCCGAAGCCATCGAGGCGATCCGCCAATGCCGCGCCGCGGGCATCCGGGTCAAGATGATCACCGGCGACCACCTCCTCACCGCCTCCGCCATCGCCCGCACCATCGGCCTCGAAGGCAGCGCCGACCATTTCGCCGTGAGCGGCCGCGACCTGGAGCAGATGAACGACGTAGAACTCTCTGCCGTCGCCGAAAATGCCGCCGTCTTCGCCCGCGTCGCGCCGGAACAGAAACTCCGGCTCGTCCGCGCCCTGCAAGCCCGCGGCCACATCGTCGCGATGACCGGCGACGGCGTGAACGACGCCCCCGCTCTCAAGCAGAGCGACATCGGCGTGGCCATGGGCATCACCGGCACCGACGTGGCGAAAGGAGCCGCCGACATGATCTTAATGGACGACAATTTCGCCTCCATCGAAGCCGCGGTCGAGGAAGGCCGTAATGTTTTCGACAACCTGACAAAATTCATCGTCTACACCCTGCCGACGAACATGGGCGAAGGTGTCGTCATCCTCGCCGCCATCATCACGGGCGTGGCCTTGCCCGCGCTGCCGGTCCAGATGCTGTGGATCAACATGAGCACCGCCCTGCTGCTGGGCCTGATGCTGGTCTTCGAGCCGAAGGAACCCGACCTGATGAATCGCCCGCCACGCGACCCGAAGGAGCCGATCCTCACTTTCCCGCTCTTCATGCGCACCGGCCTGGTCACCCTGATCATCCTCGCCGGTGCCTTCGGCCTCTTCCTCTGGGAGCAAAGCCGCGGAGCCTCCCTCGCGGAGTCGCGAACCATCGTGGTGAACGTCATCGTCGTGGTGGAAACCTTCTACCTGCTGAACTGCCGCTCGCTCACCCACTCGATGCGCTCGCTCGGTTTCTTCACTAACAAGTGGGTGCTCGGCGGGGTAGTCGCCATGCTCACCGCGCAGCTCCTTTTCACTTACGCACCCTTCATGAACCACCTCTTCCACAGCGCCCCGCTGCGCTTCGAGTCGTGGCTGCACATCTTCTCCGTCGGCCTCGTCGCATTCGGAGCCGTCGGCTTGGAAAAATGGATCCGCATGCGCGTGGCGGAGCGGAAGGGCTGACTGCATCCTGCGCCAGCCACGCGTCATTCCTTAAAATTCCGATTGCCCGCTGCCACAGCGGCCTCAATGTCCCGCGCGCCATGCAAAAAGGGCATCAATCAGGGACGCTCGAAAGCGGCAAAAACCCGCCGGTCACCACCGGTTGGAAGGAGATCGCACGTAAATACCAGCAGCCGTCGAAACGGATGAGCAGCTGGCAGCTTGTGAACACGCTGGTTCCTTACGCCCTGCTCTGGGTCGCGATGTTTCATGCGGTAAAGATTTCCTGGTGGCTGGTCGTCCCCCTCGCCGTCCTGGCCGGGGCCTTCCTGATCCGGATCTTCGTGATTTTCCACGACTGCACCCACGGTTCCTTCTTCAAATCGAAGCGCGCCAACGAGATCACCGGCTTCCTGACCGGCCTGCTCGCCATCACGCCCTTCCACCAGTGGCGGATGGAGCACACCGTCCACCACTCCGCCGCGGGCGACCTCGACCGCCGCGGGATCGGCGATGTTTGGACACTCACCGTCCAGGAATACCTCGAATCCTCCCGCTGGAAGCGCCTTTCCTACCGCTTTTTCCGCAATCCGGTCATCCTCTTCGGCTTCGCCCCGCTGACCTTGTTCCTGGTGGTCAACCGAATCCCGGTCAAGGAAGCCAACACCAGCGTCCGCCGCTGGGTCCACATCACGAACCTTTGCATCGTGGCGATGGCGGTGGGCCTGAGCTTCGTGTTCGGAACCATGAACTACCTCCTGATGCAGCTCATGGTCACCTCGGTGGCCAGCATCGCCGGCGTCTGGCTTTTCTACGTCCAGCACCAGTTCGAGGACGTGAGCTGGGAACGGAAGGAAGATTGGGATTTCGCCCGCGCCGCCCTTTCCGGCAGCTCGTTTTACAAGCTGCCAAAGGTCCTCCAGTGGTTCTCCGGCAACATCGGCTACCACCACATCCACCACCTCAGCCCGCGCATTCCGAACTACCAGCTCGAGCGCGCCCATGAGTCGGAGCCTATGTTCCAGCAAGTCGAGCCGCTCACCGTCCGCGGTAGCATCAAGTCCCTCAACTTCCGTCTCTGGGACGAGGAAAACCGCCAGCTTACCGGCTACAAGGTCCTCAAGGACAAACGGCGCGAAAAGGCGGCCCGGAACTAAGGGGCCACGAGCTTACCGCTGGCATCCGGCATTTCCCCGCGGCGGCACTGCTGCCCGGCCGGGGGAAATCCCCGCTCCGTCATTCGCGCAAATCCCGCTGGCACGGCCACCCGGGTGATGCAGAGTCACCCCGCCGCCATGTTTAAAAGCCGTATTTTCACTGCTTGGTTTCTCAGCGCCCTGGTCGTCTGGGGGTTTCTTTTCACGAACTTTTGCGACCTCGCCTTCCTCGGCTCCCACTGGCACTACCCGGCCATCATGGTGCTCGGGGCCTTCGTCGCCGGCCTGACGCCGGAAGGCGGCGGTGCGGTCGCGTTCCCGGTGCTCAGCGTCTTCTTCAATGTCGACCGCGTCCTGGCCCGCGACTTCAGCCTGATGATCCAGAGCATCGGGATGACCAGCGCGAGCATCTTCGTCCTCACGAACAAGGCGAACACGCTGCGCACCTACAAGCCGCTGCTGTGGTTCATCCCGGTCTGTTTCGGCGGCTTCGTGCTCGGCATGCAGCTCCTCCAGACCATCCCGGTCTACATCATCCAGGCGCTGTTCCTCAGCCTGATCACCACTTTCGCCATCGCCTACTTCTACAGCAAGCACCGCGGCGACCTGCACGCGCTGACGGCCAAGGGTCCGCGCGACCACCTGATGCTCTTCGTCATCCTCATCCTCGGCGGCATGTGCGCCAGCCTCTTCGGCACCGGGGCGGACATCATCCTCTACACGCTGCTCGTCACGCGTTTCACGATGAACGAAAAGATCGCCACCCACATGAGCATCATCCTCATGGCATCGATCAGCATCCTCGGCTACGCCTACCGCCACTTCGTCGACGCCGGCCTGACTCCCGACCAGTTCCGCACCTGGCTCTGCGCCTATCCCGTGGTCCTTTTCATGGCCCCTTTCGGCACCTATGTCCTCCAGCGCCTCAACGTCGAATGGATGCTGCGCGGCATCGTCTTCCTGAACATCGGCCAGCTCGCCTACTTCAATATCAACAATCCCAGCACCGGGAAGTTCGTCGCGTCCGCTCTCTTCTGCGTGGTCCTGATGACCCTCTTCGCGGTCACCCTTTCGAGGCTGGCGAAGAAAAAACGTGCGTCCGGATCGCTGGCGGAACCGGAGAAGGCTTGAGGCCGCCCGGGCTCCGGACCGGCCATCACGGGGCGTGGCAGCGGATCGTTGCGGGAAGGCGCCGCTAGCGCGCAATGCGGTTCCCCCTTGCTTTCACCCGGTGATGAAACCATATCCACGCCCTTCATGTCCGCCCTGCTCTCCGCCAACGAAATCCGCCTGACCTACGGCTACCAGACGCTGCTCGACGGCGTGACGCTCGCCGTTTCCGCCGGGGAGAAGGTCGGCATGGTCGGCAAGAACGGCTGCGGCAAGACCTCCCTGCTGAAAATCCTGACCGGCGCCCAGAAGGCCGACTCCGGCGAAATCTCGCTCCGCCGCGCCCTCCGCGTCGGTTACCTGCCACAGGAGTTCGAGCTCGATCTGGAAAAAAGCGTCCACGAAAACATCGCCGCCGGGGCCGCCGACGTGGTCGATGCGATCCGCCGCTACGAGAATGGCGACGGCTCCGATGCCGAACTCTCCGACCTGCTCCACCTGATCGACCACGCCGACGGCTGGAACCTCGACTCCCGCATCAAGGCCACCGCCACCGCCCTCGGCACCCCGCCGCTCGACACCCCGGTGGCCACCCTGTCCGGCGGCGAAAAACGCCGCGTCGCCCTTTGCCGCGCGCTCGCCTCACAGCCTGACCTTCTCCTGTTGGACGAGCCGACCAACCACCTCGATGCCGAGTCGATCCGCTGGCTCGAGGACTTTCTGAAAAGCTACTCCGGCGCGGTCATCTTCGTCACCCACGACCGCTACTTCCTCGACGTCATCGCGACCCGAATCATCGAGATCGACTACGGCAAGGCCTTCTCCCACCCCGGCAACTACACCGCCTACCTCGAGTCGAAGGCCGTCCGCAACCAGATCGCCGAGCAGACCGAGCGCCGCCGCCAGCGCTTCCTGCGCGAGGAACTCGACTGGGTCCGCTCCGGCGTGAAAGCCCGCGGCACCAAGTCGCGCCACCGGCTCGACCAGTTCTACGAGATCGATGGCATCGCCGCCCCGCCGGAAGAACGCGAGATGGACCTGCTCATCCCGCCGCCGCCGGAACTCGGCAACATCGTCGTCGAGCTCGAACAAGCCGGCGTCAACATCGGCACCGCCGCCTCCCCGCGCTGGCTGTTCCGCCACCTCGATCTCAAGCTCGAAGCCGGCCAGTGCACCGGCATCGTCGGCCGCAACGGCGCGGGCAAGACCACCCTGCTCAAGGTCTGCCTCGGCCAGCTCGACCCCAGCGAAGGCAGCGCGGTCGTCGGCAAGAAAGTCCGCATCAACTACATCGACCAGACCCGGATGGCGCTCGATGGCACCGGCTCGCTGTTAGATGAAATTTCCGACGGCCAGGAAAAGGTCCAGTTCGGCAACCAGATGCTCGGCGCGCGGAACTACCTCCGCCGCTTCCTGTTCGACGACCGGCGGATCAACGAGCGCGTCGACCTCCTCTCCGGCGGCGAGCGCGCCCGGCTGATGCTCGCCAAGGTCCTCAAGACCGGCGGCAACCTGCTGGTGCTCGACGAACCGACCAACGACCTCGACCTGCCCTCGCTGCGGATGCTGGAAGAAGCGCTCGCCGACTTTGACGGCTGCGTGCTCGTCGTTTCCCACGACCGCTACTTCCTCGACCGCGTCTGCGACCAGGTCATCGCCTTCGAGGACAACGGCGTGGTCGTCCAGCCCGGCAACTACTCCTACTACCTCGAAAAGCGCCAGGCCCGCGAACAGGTCCAGCGCCTCCACGCCCAAGCCGCCGCCCGCGACGCCGCCGCCCGGCAGAAAGCAGCGCCCCAGGCCGCCGCGAAAGCCCGCAAGATCACGCTGGCCGAGAAGAAGGAATTCGAAGGCATGGAAAACACCATCCTCGCCGCCGAAGAGGCCGTCGCCGCGCTGGAACACCAGCTCAACGACCCGGAATTCCAAGCGAAGAACTTCACCGAGATCCCCACCCTCGTCGCGAAGCTCGACGCCGCGAAAGCCGAAGTCGCCCGACTCTACCACCGCTGGGAAGAACTCGGTGCGCTGGTCTGAGCAGGCCGCAGGCCGTCACGTGGAGTGCGACGGCATCATCTACACGCTGCCCACAAGCGATGGCATACCCGACTCCATGTCCTGAAGGGACAAAATGAGATAGCCCGGGGCAAGCAACGCGCCGCCCCGGGATCGGGCGCAGCCCGTCCGCCGCGCTGAAAGTGCGGGAAGGGGCGGGTGGCATGGGACGCCTCAACTTACCCGCCTCCTGAGTGTGCATAGCTGTAGAACGTGCACCAGAGTCCGAGGCCGCTCAGAATCGAAAGAAGGACGGACGCAGTAGCGAAACGGGTGATGGTGCGAGATCGGAGAAGCACAATGGCAACCACACCGTAAGCGAGCAGAAACCCGATGCCTGCAACTGGCTGCCATGCAGCTTGGCGGATGCATGCACTCGCGTTTCCGGAGAGGACGAGCGGAGTGAGCAAGCCGGCGCGAATCGCCTCTCGATGCTTCACCTCCGGCGGGCAGGCGTCCGTCTGGCAGGTCGCAAACAGCACGAATCCACAAGCGGCCCAAAGGCAGCCAAACATCGCGAAACGCAGTAGTCTGGATGGAGGTTTAGCGGACATCGATTCGGAGCATCGTCGCCAGCTCTGTTTCTTGGCCGAGCGCTTATGTGATCCTACGGGGGCGATTGAAAGGCAATTGGAATGAATTTGAGTTGCTTGTGGCCCGCTAGGAGGCACGGCTCGCTGTTGAGCGTGAATCATGTCAACTGCTGGGCATGTTGTCGCCGGTTCCAGCCTTCCTTGCCCTGACCATGTAAACCATCGTCGCTGACCCTAACACGAGTGCCATAAACCCTAAGCCCATCGCCAGCCAGGTGGTGCCACTCCCCTTGAGCAACACGCTGCTTTTGGGATTCTTGGGATCGTGAAATACCTGCACTTCCTTGCCCGCAGGGTAGAGTGATTGCACCTGCTTAGCCGATGACTGTTTGTCGTGGGACTTGTTACCATATTGCAGCCTCTGGCCCTCAAGCTTCTGACCAGTAACCTCGTAGGAGTATCGGACCCTGACACTGTAGTCAGTATCGCGTCGCGAAGACCTCCCGTGAGGACGCGAGGAGCTGCTTCTGGTTTCTATTCCCGATTCGATAATCCTTCCGGGGGCTGCAGGCCAGTCCTTCGTTTTCGATCCCTCCCAGAACTCATATCCCCCCATGGCCAGAAAAACGATGCCAAAAAACATGAAACCGGCGGCGAATATCCATCCGGCGACTGCTTTCAGTTGGTCTACTTGGGATGTATTCATGTAGTGTTTATCAGCGAACAATGCGCGCGTTCACCCCTACCAGCAAGCGCGCGCGTCGATCACGGGGTGAGGGTTGCAGTCATGGGAAATCATCGAAAATGAACGGCTGGTAGGGGTTGTCACGGCGCGGCTTGTTGTGCTTCTTGTTTTGTTATTCAGGCACCGTGTCCGGGAATAGCAGTGCTTCAATCACCCTTGGTGCTTCATCAACGTTGCAAACCACTCGGTGCTTTGTGCCGGCTTCCTCGAAAATCATTGCCACGTCTTCGTCTTCCTCCTCCACAGCCTTTAGCGTAAACCCTGGCACCTCAAATGTAATCGAAGGTTCCTCGCGGTCATGGACAAAGGCGTATCGCTTCTCCCACGTCTCAAGTAGCGTTCCCATTACGTGTTCAAGTCGGTTCATTTTGGTGGTGGTTACTTCGCTGTTGCCTGCGGTGAAGGCTTCGGCTGTTTGCTTCGTTCTGACAGCGCCATGTTCCTCGCGCTCGCATGATGCCGCAAGAAACGTAATTACCACAAAGCAGAGAGAGATTCGCATTTTTTGCACAGCAGTTTTGATCAACGACCGGTAGGAAATGCCCCCAGTTCACCGACCGGTCGATGAACAAGGACAAAGCCAATCGGATCGGGACGAGTCTCGGGCACGTCCTACATCCCGGGGACCCTAGAATTCCCTTCAGGCAATCCAAGTTGAAACTCGGGAGCGATGGATCAGGTCGCCGAACCATGTCCTGAAGGGACGGCTCGTTAAACACCCGGGGTAGCTCATTCCTCGCAACCCCGGGCAGTGATCCGGAGTCCCTTCGGGACATCAGATACCAACCGTCTCGACATCAGAACGGACCCTTCGGGATACCCCGCAATCCCCACCCTCGTCGCACCGCGAAAGCCCAACTCGCCCGGCTTTACGACCGCTGGTCCGAACTCGAAGCCCTCGTTTGATCAGCGCCGCCGCCGCAGGAGTCCCAGCAGTCCGAAGGCACCGATCAGCGCCGCCTGCGGCTCCGGCACGGCCATCGGACTCGAGAGGTCGATCAGGCTTTCATTGACCAGACGGACCGAAGTCGCCGCCTGATCGGGAACCAATCCGCCGCGGGTGATGAAGCCCTCGATCGTGACCACCCCCGAACCCACGGTCACCACTTGGCCGACCTGAAGAACCTGCACGGTGTTGAAATAGTAGGTGGCATAAAAGTCGGTCGGATCGAGGACTCCAAGCATCCCGCCGAAGTCGCTCCAGGTGTCCAAGCCGTCCGATACCACTCCTCCGGGAAGGGTCATTGTGCTGGTTCCGGACGAGGGCAAATCCCCGTGATGGCCGCTGTTTCCCGTCGAATAGACGTCCTCGAAGCTCAGCGCGAACTGGGTGGCCGTCGCTCCCGAAGTCACCTGGAAATGAATCGGCGCGTCGATGGTCACCACCAGATCGCCACCCGAAGCGGCGAACGTCACGGCGGCATGCATGCGATCCGCACCCATCAGGACGAGAGAGGACGCGGCAAGCGCGCTGAAGCTTTGTTTCCAGGATAAACCATTCATAGCGGGACAGTTCAATTGGATCCCGCCTCTGCCCGTCACGACCTGAAATCCGGTTGCATGCGAGACGAAATCTGAAAATTTAGATGCTTAAGGAATGCTTAGGTTCAATTTTATTTAAAAATTTTACCCTGCCTCCTTGAATTTGGAAAACCCCTGGGTATTCGGGCCTTGGCACCACCCGGGCGGGATCACAAGGTCCGCTCGCTGAGATGGACATAATGGACCCGCCTTCCGATAAGCCTGCCCCCGAAAGCCCCTCCATCCGCTGGTCGCCGGCGCGGTGGATTCTGGCAGGGGCCGCGGTGGCTTTTCTCGCGGTCTGGCTGTGGCCCATCTCCCAAGTCCAGGTGCGGAACCTGATCTTGTTCTCGATCGGCGGAGTCACCCTGCTGCTGCTCTTCCTCTGGTGGTCCTGCGCCGCGCGGGCCCCGACCCGGCTGCGGCGCGGCGTCCTGGCCGTCCTCGTGGTGCTGATCGCACTCTCCGCCGCGACCTTCCGCTTCCGCGGCGTGACCGGCGATCTGGTGCCGATCCTCGAAGCCCGTTGGAGCAAGGCCGCCGCTTTGGGCGCCACCCCGCAGCGGAAAGCCGCCACCTCCACGAACCTCGACGATAGCGGCCGCCCGGATTTCCCGCAGTATCTCGGAGCTGGGCGCGATGCCGTGATCCGCGAAGGACCGGCCCTCTCGGCCGACTGGCAAAGCACCCCGCCACAAGTCCTCTGGCGGCAACCGGTCGGAACCGGCTGGGCCGGATTTGCCATCGTGGGAAACCGCGCGATCACCCTGGAACAACGCGGCCCCCGCGAAATGGTGGTCTGCCTCGACGCTCTAACAGGCGACCTGCTGTGGGAGCACGGCGACGAGGCCCGCTACGCATCGCCGCTCGGAGGCGAAGGTCCACGGACGACCCCGACGATCCTCGACGGCCGGGTCTTCACCTTCGGCGCGACCGGCATTTTGAACTGCCTCGCCCTCGACTCCGGCAAGCTTCTCTGGCAGCGCCGGATGGCCGAGGAGGCACCGGGCTGCGTGCCGGAGTGGGGCTATGCCGGATCGCCGCTGGTGCACGACGGCAAGGTGATCATCAGCAGCGGCCAGGGCGACGGCAAGTCGCTGCGGGCCTATCAGGTCGCGGACGGAGCGCCGCTGTGGCAAGGCGGATCCCAATCCGCAGGCTACGCCTCGCCCATGCTCTGCACTCTCGCCGGAGTGCCGCAGGTCATCGCTTTCAACCTGCGCTTCATCACCGCCCACGATCCCGCCAACGGCACCGTCCTTTGGGAGCGGCCGTGGGGCAATCGCCAGCCGGTCGTCGCCCAGCCCCTGCCCATCGGCCCGGACCTCATCGTGTTCTCCAGCGGCTACGGCGTCGGGGCGGAGCTGTTGAAAATCGAGCCCGATGCCTCCGGCAAACTGAGCCCGCAGCCCGTCTGGAAATCCCTCGCCCTGAAAGCCAAGATGGCGAGTTTCATCGAGCACGAGGGGTTTCTCTACGGCCTGGATGACGGCATGCTGACCTGCGTCGACACCCGCGACGGCAAGCGCCGCTGGAAGTCCGGCCGCTACGGCCACGGCCAGTTGCTATGGCTGGATGGACGGCTGCTGGTCACCGCGGAGAGCGGCGAGCTGGTTTTGTTAGAGCCGGGACCCACGGCCCCGAACGAACTCGCGCGCTTCCCGGTCTTCGACGCGAAATTGTGGAACCCGCCCGCCCTGAGCGGCGACCTTTTGCTGGTGCGGACCGACCAGGAAGCCGCCTGCCTGCGCCTGCCGGTGGAAAAATCCGAGTGATCCCCTTCCACCCCGTCTCGATGTCCGCTTGTCGCGGCCTCCTTTTCGGGGATGCTAGGTCATGCCGCCAAGCGAACCCCGCACCCCTTCCGCCTGCTGGACGCAGGAAGGCGGCCGCGTGGTGCTGGAGCTCACCGGCGACTGGCGGCGCGATGGTCCCGCCCCGGTGGTCGAAGGCGAGCCCCCCGACAAGGCTCCCGACCGCTATGCCGCCGACTCCCTCGGCACCTTCGACTCCACCCTTCCCGCTTTCCTGCTCGCCCACCTCCGGGGCGTCGAAAAGCCCGGCGACTCCGCCTTCCCGCTCGACGGCCTCCCGCCGGACCTCCACGGCCTGATGGAGCTCGCCCTCGCCGTCCCCGAGGAAAGCGAGGCCGGCAAGAAGGCGACGCCGCCCTCCGACATCCGCAAGCTCGGCAAGAAGGCACTCAAGATCTGGGGCAGCGTCCTCACGCTCGCCGAATTCGTCGGCCTCTCCATGCTTTCCGTCGGCCGTCTGCTGACCGGCCGCGCCCGTCTCCGCGGCCAGGATTTCTGGGTGATCCTCCAGGAATGCGGCCCGCAGGCGCTGCCGATCGTCACCCTGATCAATTTCCTCATCGGCCTGATCCTCGCCTTCGTCGGCAATGTCCAACTCGCCAGCTTCGGGGCCAGCCTCTACGTGGCGGACCTGGTCGGCATCGCCATGGTCCGCGAGATGGGCGTCGTCATGACCGCCATCATCCTCAGCGGCCGCACCGGCGCCGCCTTCGCCGCCCACCTCGGCAGCATGAAGGCCAACGAGGAGATCGATGCCCTCAAGACCTTCGGCTTCGATCCCTTCGACTTCCTCGTCCTCCCGCGCATCATCGCCCTGGTCCTGATGATGCCGCTGCTCACCATCTACGCCAATGTCGTCGGCATCCTCGGCGGCATGCTGGTAGGCTCCGCCGTCGGCATCCCGCCGGTCCTCTATTGGAACGAAACCCTCACCGCCGTCAATCTCACCACCGCCTCGCTCGGCGTCTTCAAGAGCGTCTTCTTCGGCGCGGCCATCGCCATCAGCGGCTGCCTCCAGGGCATGCACGCCGGAAATTCCTCCGCCGCCGTCGGCCAGGCCACCACCCGCGCCGTCGTCGCCGCCATCACCGCGGTGATCGTCCTCGACTCCGCCTTCGCCGCCATCTTCACCGTCCTCGATATCTGACCCGTGAGCGGACCATCTAACAACCCGACGCCCCAAGCCAAGATCGCCGTCCGCGGCCTGACCATGGCCTACGGCGATTTCGTGGTCATGCGCGACCTCGAATTCGAAGTCATGGAGAAGGACATCTTCATCATCATGGGCGGCTCCGGCTGCGGCAAGAGCACCCTGCTGCGCCACCTCATCGGCCTCCGCGAACCCGCCAAGGGCAGCATCCTCTACGAAGGCGAGGACTTCACCGCCACCGATCCCTCCGAGCGCGGCGCCTTCATCAAGCGCTTCGGCGTGATGTATCAATCCGGCGCCCTCTGGTCGTCCCTCACCCTCGCCGAGAACATCGCGCTGCCGATCGAGGAAAACACCAGCCTTTCCCCGAAGGCCGTCCGCGACCTCGTCTCCTACAAGCTCTCGCTGGTCGGCCTCTCCGGCTACGAGGACTACTACCCCGCCGACATCTCCGGCGGCATGAACAAGCGCGCCGGCATCGCCCGCGCCATGGCGCTCGACCCCGACATCCTGTTCCTCGACGAACCCGGCGCCGGCCTCGACCCGCTCAGCTCGCGCCGGCTCGACGACCTCATCCTGCGGCTCCGCGACAGCCTCGGTTCGACCGTCGTCATCGTCACCCACGAGCTCGCCAGCATTTTCGCCATCGCGAACAACTCGATTTTCCTCGATACTGCCACCCGCACCCAGGGCGCAACCGGCGACCCCAAGCAACTCCGGGACCATTCCGACAACCCCGCCGTCCGGACCTTCCTCCGCCGCGGCGAGGACGAATCCCCGGCCACCCGTTCTCCGTCATGAGCAAGAAAGCCAGCCCCACCGTCATCGGCATCTTCACCCTGATCGGCTTGATCCTCGCCGGGGTCGCCGCAGTGCTTTTCGGTGCCGGGAAATACTTCGAGAGCACCTACCCCATCCTGCTCCATTTCGACAAAAGCGCCTACGGCCTGCAAGTCGGCTCCAGCGTCCGCTTCGGCGGCGTCCGCATCGGCAGCGTCCGCTCGATCAGCGTGCTGGTCGATCCCGAGGGCAACCGCAAGGTCATCCCGGTGATCGTCGACCTCCGCGAAAAGGACCTCCGTCTCATCGGCTCCGAAGCTGGCGGCGGGATCGATCTCACCACCCGCGAGGGCGTCGAGAAGGCCGTTGCCAGCGGCCTCTGCGCCGGCATGAAGCAGGAAAGCCTGGTCACCGGGCAGCTCTACATCGAGTTCGACATTCTCCCCGACGCCGAACGCTTCGTCTACAAGCCCGGCCGCCCCTCGGAGTATCCCGTCGTCCCCACCGTCGGCACCCAGATCGACGAACTCGTCGCCGGCATTGCCGACGGTCTCGCGAAGTTCAACGCCCTCGACATCGACGGCGTGATGAAGGAACTGCGCGTCGTCCTGGTCGGCGCGAAGGACCAGATCGCCAACCTCAACATGAAGGCGATCAACGACAACCTCGTCGAGATCACCGAGGATGTCCGCGTTCTAACAGGTGATGAGAAACTGACCCGCGCGGTCGAGAACCTCGATGCCTCGCTGGTCCAGATCAACGAGCTCGCCACCAAGGCCAACAAGGGCATCGAGCCCCTGCTCACCGATCTCCAGGGGGTCATCGCCCGCACCGATGCCAGCCTCGTCCGCATCGAGGAAGCGACCCGCGAACTCTCCAATCTCTCCAACCCCCGCGCGCCGGTCGTCTTGCAAATGCAGGACGTCCTCCGCGAAACCCAGCGCGCTTCGGAGGCCCTCAAGGAGCTCTCCAACGATCTCAAGCGCAACCCCAGCAGCCTGCTCCGCGGCAACGCCAATCCCAAATGAAATCCTTTCTCTCCGCCCTCCTCCTGCCCTTCCTCTTCGGCTCCTGCACCGTGCTCCAGCCGGTCGAGGACAAGTCGGTCAACTACCTGTTAGACTCCACCGTGCCCGAGCGCCCGGTCACCGGTGCCAGCCCGTCCGTCGCGATCGCGTCGCCCGCCCTGCCCGGCTACCTCGACCGCCAGCAACTGGTCAGCCGCAGCGCCGGCGGCGAGCTGCTGATGAACCCGAACCACCTGTGGGGAGAGCCGCTCGACTCCGGCATCGCCCGCGTCACCGCCGCCAACCTCGGCCGCCTCGAGAACTCGCTCAACATCCAGCCGGTCAAGAGCTTCGTCACCCTCGACTACCAGTCCCTGCTGGAACTCCGCATCACCCGCTTCGAGCCCGATGCCTCGGGGAACGTCGTGCTGGAGTGCACCTGGAAACTCCAGCCGGTCAACGGCCCCGTCGCCACCACCCGCGCCTTCACCACCCGCGTCCCGCTCGTCGCCGACCCGCTGGGTTCGCAGACCGGGCGGGTCCAGGCGATGAACGAGGCCTTGGCGCGGCTTGCTAGGCAGATCGCGAAGTCCCTTTGAGGAACGGTCCAAAAGGTTCCTGCGCTTTACGTTGCTAGAGCATGCACCGCCACCGGAAACGCCCGGTCGGCTGCAACAATCGCTGACAAATTACCTGAACGGTCCGACAGCCCAGCGGGGCGGCGGTTCGCTGCAGCGCTCTTGTTAGACCACGGCATGATGTCCTCTCTTCTTTCTGAACCAGAGCCAAAACCGACGACATGCGCCGAGCAATACTGCGTAAATGAATCCGGGAATCCAACCAACCATGAACGCTGCCGCGTTCGAGCCGGTGTCAGCAATCGAACCGTCAATGTCGTTTCGGGCCTCTGCCTCACCCACACGAATCATAGTGTCATGTGAAATCACCATCATCACTACCTGCCACACGATGAGCACGGCAACTGCGTAACGGATCATTCGCGTCAGGTTAAGGCCCGGATCCCTGATTCCACGGGGGATTGACGACGCCGTTTGTCCCGCATGACGTGGTCGGGGTAGGGATCGAAATCGAAGAGGGCGGCGATGTCCGGGGCTTTGATG
>Ga0247843_1005400_pt1 | contig 17831 bp, 13 predicted proteins | sample LaCruzMarch2017__FD_192420 | JGI IMG/M metagenome (GOLD analysis project Ga0247843, IMG submission 192420) | Freshwater microbial communities from meromictic Lake La Cruz, Castile-La Mancha, Spain - LaCruzMarch2017_8m | ecosystem: Environmental > Aquatic > Freshwater > Lake | place: Spain... | reverse complement strand
GTATGCTTTTCTAGTTTACTAGAGCTGTTATCCCGGATGTCCAGAAGTTATGTACAACTGACATGACGGAGGAAATACATATAGGAAGTTATGACATGTGGATATGAGCTGTCGCTTCGCGAGGGCTTCGCCCGATCCCATAATATAATGACCTTGACTGTATTCGGTACGTGCAAGGTCAAATGCCGCTCTTGCATTGTCAAACCTCGCATCGGCCTCTGTGCGTTGAATGACCGCCATTTGGTTAGTGTCATTGTGGTATATTTTATACATGCTTTCATTTTTTACATTTGTTGTGAAAATGAAAATGAAAATGAAACAAATGTACCATGCATAATATTCATGAAAAGTGTCGACGTAGCATCTTTTTCAACTTGCTATCCACATCTAGTTTAAGAGGCAAGTCCAATTCCAAGCTTATATAGATATTACTTCGGGTTGTAGGTCCCGTGGGCAGTCCGACATTATGCACCACATATGATGTTGATCTAGTATTCGTAACAGTGATGACAACTCCTTGGCAAATGTTAAAATCCAAAGTGTCTCGTGTATAAAACTTGTACAGTGATATACGTTGCGAGTAAAACAAGTCGTGATCCGAGAACAAATTGTCAAAGCGAATGTGTGAACTGTAATCCACGATTACGACATTGACAACAATGTTTCCTCTCGGCAAATTGGGCATCAAGCTATCATCACCTTGGCCGCAAAATGTATACTTTAGTTTTATTCCGACTAGAGAGAATGCAATTGTTTCATTGGCATATTGATATGATCCCGAGAGCCAGCGCTTGACCCGTATGTCTAGTTTTTTACATTTACGTCGATAAATATCTTCAAAAGGTATTTTTAAATCGAGCACTACATCTTGTGGGAACGATGCCATTGCATACATTTTAACCATGACGTCATTGATAAAGTTCTTCCAATGTGAAACATGTTGAATATCATGAGAGTACTCTTCTGTATTACTACTGTCATCATAGATTGCCCTCTTGTTTTCATCTGATAATATGTCGTATGCTTCTTTTATCTTGGTAAATGCATCTACCGAGTTGGTCGAGTTCTTGTCGGGATGGTAAACGAGGGCCAACTTTCGGTATGCCACCCTGATATCTTCGGCAGATGCACTGCGCTCCACATTTAAAACATCATAAAGCGTTGTCATCTTGAAGACTTAGACATGTACGGCCTTAAATATTACAATGTCATGATGGAATTGTTGTTATCGAACAAATACTTGACTAGTTCGTTGGCACAGTCTATATGTAGCAACCCAGCTCCCGATTTGCCCAATATGTTGTTGGTGTGTAAGAGTTGCCCGATCTCGCTCGCATTTATAACATTGGTCGATCGGCGAAACGAGTGCAAACTGGCATCAATTACTCATGACAAGCTATCAATAAGATCAAGTGTCAACATGTTTCATGTCGATGTTTCCAATAATATTATCAAAGATGTGAGTGATTTTGTTTTAAACACGTGCCAACAAAAAGCAGTAAACGGTGGAGGGCGCCACTTGATCGTTATCAATATCGTAGACAAGTTGAAAACCAATGTAGCCTTGGCCATAAAATCAATTATAAACAAGTATACCAATAATGCATTGTTTATAATAAGAAATGATAATGGGCACTATATTGATCAGCACATTTTTACCTCTTGTCAAATCGTGAGATTGACGATTAATCATGAATTGTTCCATAGCGATTTTCGGAAAGCAATAGGTTTAGAAGAAACTGCAACTACCTCGGGATACACTGATCCCATGAACATGTGCATTGCATTCGAATACCAGGCGGATGTTGATCCTCTCTCGACATTTGTTAATCATCACATGGACAATTTGATTAATACACTGTCAAATCCCACTAGCACGGTTGATACATACGGCAAAGCTCTCAGGGAATATTGCATCAAAGTGGGTGCATCTTGTATTTCAATCGCAACACTTGGACATTACATGATTACTTGGATGCAGAATAATAGTGTAATTGATAATGAGCTTGCTACGGATATCATTCATGAAATCGCAATGATGGAACACATGACCAAGTGCGTGACAAAACCCTTGTTTGCGCTAGAACACCATGTTGACGAAATCATTCAAAAAATATATAAAAGAGCCAACCGATCCGAAACATGAATTGGGAAATAGTCGATAATCTTGCTAACTAGCAGTGGACGCGTTCAACTAACCAACTAGCCATCATTTTGTTGCTTTAATATCTTGCGAATATGGTATCGCGTTACTGATCCAGACATTTCTTTATACAGCATTTCGACCGTCATTTTCTTTGCATTTGCCAATTGGATGATTCGAGCATCCATCTGTATTTGGTCTGTATTTGTCTTTTCTTTCTTGACAAGGCGCTTTCCCTTGCTCGTGTGTACGTGTTCCATTTGCAAGCGTCCATTGTGCACATCAACATGACACTTGTCGCATAAACTTACCAGGTTGCCAGCGGAATTCTTGTCGACGTGTCCAACAAGGCCGTTTGCATTGGCCGAATTCTGTTCCAGAATATGGTGAACTTGAATGTTTATATCACCACGTCCACACACTTGACACACATCCTTGACATATTCTTTCGAATTATATCGAGTGGTAGTCGGATCCGAATATAGGCGATTGCGAATCTTGAATGCGTTCGCCATGAACTCGCCATCCATATCTAGAGACTTGCACACCTCGAGACCATATATCTTGCTGCCTTGACCGGGTCGCAACGTCCTATCGTACACGAGTGCATCCAGAGTGTTGTCATAGTGAACATCGAGATGCGAAACAGCGAGCTTGGCATTGGAACAAATGTCGGTCAACTCGTGCAAGTGTGTCGCAAACACAAACGCCGCCTTTCGATCCAACAGTGATTCAATTCCTGATGCAACGATTGCTATAGCAGACGTGTGCTCGGTTCCCGCGCATAGCTCATCTGCAACGACAAGTGACCGCCGCGTCGCTCCTTGTAAAATGGTGCGCAATTCAGACATTTCCACCATGAATGTAGACGCGCCCGCATAGATGTCGTCCCCCTTGCTTATTCTACAAAACAGGGAATCAAAAGGCGATATAGAAAACGCCTCGGCCGCAACGTACATTCCACATTGTGCCATGATGACGGATAGGCCAATCGCCTTCATCAGACTGCTTTTTCCCGCGGCATTTAGACCATACAAGAGCAAACCGGATTCGAAAAGGGCGACATCATTCGGCACATATGGCACAGTGACCAAGTGTTCAATAATGGGATGGCGAATGCCTGTTGCACTCACACCATTATTACCGCAAGTCGGCTTACAGTGCCCCATTGTCATTGCATTGTGAGCACATGTATTGTCGAAATCGAGTTGTGACACATATACAATCACGTTTTCAAAGTTGGTCTTGTACTTGGATAATGACAAGGTATCTAGGAATCGATCGAGTGCTAAAGTTTTTGCCAATTTTAGTTTACCGTTTAATACAGACTCTTGCATACACACTGCATCCAGCTTGGGATGCGAAAGACGCGTCAATGACGATGTGCCGCTAACCGGTCTAGATGTAAAGCCGAATGCATCCAATTGTTTTTCGAATTGTTTGAAACGCTTGGTTGTAATGGCAACATATAGGGCATCTGCTTTATTTTCACATTCGATCTTCATGGCCCACTTTTCACCCTGAACAAGAGCATTCATGTCCCTTTCAAATATGTCCTTGTTACAAGATGAGGATACAAGCTCGTCCGTCAGTCGATCAACGTTTTCACAATAACCACGTTTGAACTCGCCACATGACGAATCCAATGTAGAATCAAATATCGAGAGCAACGTTGCATTGTCTGATATGCCTGACATGTTTTTTAGTGCATTTAGCGACGAGTGCACCAGACCGAGTCCATTGAAATCAATTGTTTTCAACACAATCCTCCTATACAGCTTTTCAACATCATAGACGCGCGATAATATCGCCTTGACCTCGGTAGATGCAGAGGCAGAGGTAGTCACCAACTCGATCCTATCATAACTCGCCATCATTTGCTCTGCACACACGTATGGGTTATACAAGCGTTGTCGAAAGTACCGGCGACCCATGGCGGTCACACACTTGTTCATCATCTTTTCCAAGCCTGCCAGGTCGAGTTGCTCGGCTGCATTACATACCAGATCCATCGTCTTGGCCGAATTCATAAATCCGAAAACGGTCGGCTTTCGCAACATGCTACTGATCCGTTCACTGTGCCGCCTGCAATATACCAACAGTGCAATGAACGACGGCATGGCGCACGTTTGATACCTTTCCATGTTGACATATTCAATCATGGACAACATTGTATCGTTTTGGAAGCAACGTGACAAGACTTCATTTTGATAATGCAACAGGTGGACTTGCTTGTCATAGACGGGACCGCGTTCAATCACCTTGGCATGTGGACACGTCAATTTAATCAGGTTGATATCGTCAGATGTGCATGTATTAAAGACAATGATTTCGCACGGCATGTGCATGGCCAACATCTTTTGCATTCCGTTATATGGCACTTGTAGGTCGCAGCTTTTGCCGCTCGGTGAGAACGACTCGAAGATGCAAGAATGACCTGTTGACAAGTCGACACAACTCATACCGATGCCAATGATTCCATTTCGACTCTTCTCAATGTAAATGGCCGCGCACGTATTCGAGCCAACATTAGCCGGGTCCATGTATGTGCCCTTGCTAATCACCTGTGTAACTCCGCGTCTCGGATTCGGAGGTGGACTGATTTGTGAAACGAGTACAATACAAAAGCCGGCTTCCACGAGCAAGGGAATAAACTTGTCAAATGCAAGTGTAGGGAATCCGGCCATGAGAGGATTGGTGCGACTGATCTCGGGAATGCTCTTGTTTTTACGAGACACTTGGATATTGAGGACATCAGACACTGCCTTCATGTCGGCCCCGCTCCCTTGACCGTCGTCATATATTTCCCAAAACGATCCAATCTCCATGAGCACAAGAATGCGAGAACCGGGACCCAACTCTTGATTGTATTTGCTGGTATATTCGGCATATTCGTCGTATATCATTTATGTATTTGATCTGTACTTTTTGTTTTGTTTTGTTTTTGTATATGCTTTTGCTTTACTGCAAATGATCATGTTGTCTTGTCTTTATATGCAAATTTGCTCAAGGACAATACAAAAAGAATACAAGGAATTGTCATGTAAAAAAATGACAGTGAAACAAATATATAAAGAATTAAAGAGACAAGGTATCAATTACAGAATCATCTGAACCCAGCCATCTAAACCCAGCCATCAGCCATGGAGAAGAATGGCCAAGCTAATCCGTGGTACCTGATTAACAAGTACTTTGGCGAGGACAAGGGCCGTACCCTGGTCAAGCACCTTACCGAGTCTTTCAACGAGTTTGTGATGAAGAACATGGAGGACATTATCGAGGGATTCAACACGATCGACATCAACCACACTTTTTTACCCGACGACAACGTCTTTAAACACGTGGTCTCGATCGACATCAAGAACCCCATCTTGTCCAAGCCGATGATTTGCGAAAAAGACGGATCGACCAAGATCATGACGCCGATTGACGCGCGCAACCGCAACTTTACGTATGCGTCGCCTCTTTATGTGGACGTCTATGTGACGACTGCGATCTACAACCAGGAGACCAAGAGCTACTCTGATGACAAGAAGAAGATTGCCAATGTCTGTATTGGTAAGATTCCGATCATGGTGAGGTCCAAGTACTGCGTCCTCCAGGATGTGAGCACCGCGGGCGAGTGCTTGTACGATCACGGCGGCTACTTTATTGTCAATGGCAACGAAAAGGTGGTCGTGAGCCAGAACAGGATCCCCGAGAACAAGCCCTATGTGTTTAGCACGAACAAGGCGTCGGCCTACTCCCACTCTGTTGAGATCCGATCCGTGAGCGATAACAAGTTCAGCGTTCCCAAGACCACGAGCATCAAGTTGAGCGCCAAGCCAGGACAGTTTGGTCGCATCATTCGCGCCAACATCCACTATGTCAAGCAAGACGTGCCAGTGGTCATCCTGTTTCGCGCCCTCGGCGTCGAGTCTGACCTGGACATTGTGCGCCACGTCTTTTACGACGAGACCGATCCTCTTGTGGACGGACTGGAGGGCAGCATCGAAGAGGCCAACCACATCATGTGCCAGCGTGACGCGATCGACTATCTGAGCAGGCACATGAACATCAACGAGTACCCCAGGGATGCCGCATCCGCCGTGGCCAAGGCCAAGAAGCTCGAGATGGTTCGCAACGTACTGACCAACGAGTTCATGCCGCACGTGGGACCCGACTTTAGCAAGAAGGCGCTCTACCTCGGCTACATGATCAACAAGCTGCTCAAGGTCTCGACCGGCCTCCTGCCCTTTGATGACCGCGACTCGTACGTGAACAAGAGGATTGACACTCCTGGCATTCTCCTGGCCAACCTGTTCCGACAGTACTATGGCAAGGTGATGAAGGACATGAAGAACATGATCAACAAGGAGATCAACAATGGTGCTTGGAAGGCGACCAACAAGTTTGGCAACCTGATCAACAAGGTCAACATCACCAAGATTGTCAAGTCCAACATCATCGAGTCGGGTCTAAAATACGGTCTCGCCACTGGCAACTGGGGCATCAAGAACAACAAGACCAAGTTGGGCGTGGCTCAGGTGCTCAATCGCATGAACCCTCATGCCACGTCCTCTCACGAGCGCCGCATCAACACACCCGTTGACAAGACGGTGGGGAAGTTGGTCATGCCGAGGAAGCTGCACAGCACCCAGTACGGGATCATTTGCCCCGCAGAGACCCCAGAGGGAGCGTCCGTTGGCTTGGTCAAGAACATGTCGATGATTGCCGGCATCACCATTTCGTCCAACTCGACCAGCGTGAGGGACATTCTGACTACCGATGGCGTCGTCTTGTTCGATGGAAAGAACATTGACATTTTCGCAGGCGGCGAGACCAAGGTGCTTGTGAACGGTGACATTGTCGGAGTGCACCCCAATCCTGACCAGCTCTACCTCGTGCTCAAGGAGAAAAAGAGGACTGGCGTGTTCAACGTGCAGACCAGCGTCTATTGGAAGGTCTATGCTGGAGAGATCTGGATCTGCACCGAGGGAGGACGTTGTGTGAGGCCGGTGATAATCGTCGACCCCGGCAACAAGACTCGCTATGGACCGGAGCAGGAGCACGTGATCGGGTCTAACAAGCTCGCGTGGCCCGACTGCGTGGTCGGATGTGACATGCACGGCCTGCCCTCTCTCGTCGAGTACATTGACGTGGACGAGGCCAACATGGCCATGATCGCTATGACGCCGGCCGACCTCGAGGACATGAACATCAGGCACACCCACCTGGAGATGCACCCGTCCCTCATGTTGGGCGTGCTCGCAGGTTCTATTCCGTTTTCGGATCACAACCAGGCGCCCAGGAACTGCTACCAGTGCTTGTGCTCAGAGGAGCCCGTCCTGATGGCGGACGGAACATGGCTCCCGATCAAGTACGTGCAAATCGGAGACATGGTAGCCACGTTTAGCCCGGATACTCACATGGTGTCCACTACTCGGGTGGTCGCCCAGTTTGTCCGTGCCACCGAAAAGAGGATTTACGAGGTCAAGACCACGTCTGGCAGGAGGATCAAGGCTACAGGCGATCACAAGTTCTTTGTGCAGGTCGGTCCTACGAGGCTGGACCCGTACATTTGGATGCAAGTGTCAGACTTTGTTCCGTTCAAGACTCGGGTGGGTATTTACAACGAACAGATCGGCGGACCTCTGCTCTTTGCGGATGTCTTGTCCATCATCGAGGTGCCCAATTGCCTGATTGCCGACATTACGGTCGAGTCCGATTACCACTGCTTTATCGGCGGCCAAGGATTCGCGGTTCACAACTCGGCCATGGGCAAGCAGGCGATCGGTCGCTACACGTCCAACTTTGATCAGAGGTACGACACGGTGGGTCACGTCTTGGACTATGTGCAAAAGCCCATGGTGCAGACCAAGATTGGCAAGATCAGCAATAACGACGAGCTGCCCTCTGGGAACAATGTGATTGTCGCCATCATGACTTATACTGGCTACAACCAAGAGGACTCGGTCATGATGAACTTGGCGGCTGTTCAGAGGGGCATGTTTGGTTCGACCGAGTATGCCACTTACAAGGAGCAGAACAACAAGAACCACTCGACTGGAGAAGAGGAGTTCTTTTGCCGCCCCGACACTTTGGCTCAGCAGCCCAAGCAGCTCAAGCCGTTCAACTATAGCAAGTTGGACGAGAGCGGATTCGTTCCACCCGACACCTTTGTGGAGAGCGGCGACGTCATCATTGGCAAGTGCATGCCCCAGAAGAACGGGACTGTGATCAGCAACAAGGACACGAGCGTCATCATGAAGAACAACCAGTCTGGTTACGTGGACAAGATATATAGGGACTGTGACGGCAATGTGGCCACCAATGGCGAGGGCTACCCCTTTGTGAAAATGTCCATCAGGTCGGACCGCATTCCCTCGATCGGGGATAAGTTCTGCGTGCCTGGAGACGTCGAGGTCTTTGTCTTGGACAGTGGCTGGACGGCCATCAAGGACGTGACTAGGGTCATGTCTGTGCTCCAGCTGGATCCGGTGACGAGGGTGGCCAGTTTTGGCCCGGTCATCAACACGTTTGTGTTTTACAACAACGGACCCATGATCCATGTCGCTGGCCCTAGCGTGGACCTGCTCGTCACGCCGGATCACAAGATGCTAGTGTCTGGGAATAATAAGCTCTTGAGCCTCAAGGTGGCCCGCGATCTCGACGGCTCCGAGGCATATTACAAGGGATGTGATCACCTGGTCATTCCACACACAGTATCCTATCCATACTCTTGGATCCCGGCGGACGAACTCGCCTACTTGTACGGGTCGTTCTCAATCTCGGGATCTCTTGACCCGAGGACACGCACTATTCGAATGGTCAAGACGGACAAGGTCTATGCAATCCTAAGGCTTCTTAACACGGGCGCCGAGATGGATGACGAGGGCCGCTTCAAAGGACCCTCGAGCCTGTACGAGTTTTTCAACCGTGTGCAAAACGAGATTGGATACGAGCAATGGGTCTTGGTCGCCTCTTCGGCCCGTGCATTTATCCAAGGCATGGTGGACGGGAACGGAGGATCCTATGTGATTGGAAACAGGGGACAAGAGTGTTTGGACGACATTCAGGCGATTGCCCTGGCGGCGGGATGGTGTGCCGATGTGAACGAGGGAAACCCAAGACACCTTTTGATACAGCAAGAGGTGACGACCACCGACCATGTGCTGAGCCAAGAGGCTTTCGAGGGACGCGTCTACTGTATCGAGGTGCCAACACACGTCTTTTTGGTGAGGAGCAAAGGAAAGTCCGTGTGGACTGGCAACTCGTCGCGCCACGGTCAGAAAGGAACGGTGGGTATGTTGTATAGGCAAGAGGACATGCCTTTTACGGCGGACGGCACGGTGCCCGATATCATTATCAACCCGCACGCCATTCCGAGCCGCATGACGATTGCGCAGCTCATGGAGTGTATCATGGGCAAGGCGTGCGCTGCGCTAGGCACCTATGGAGATGCGACGCCGTTCACGGGGACATCGGTCGAGGACATTAGCAGGGAGCTGCAAAAGTGCGGACTCGAGCGCTATGGCAACGAGATCATGTATAACTCGAGGAGCGGCGAGCAGATGGCGACCACGATTTTCATTGGCCCGACGTACTATCAAAAGCTCAAGCACATTGTCAGCAACAAGGTGCACTGCTTGACGCCGGATCACGAGGTGCTCACCATGGACGGATGGGTGCCGATTGGACATGTTACGATCCATGACAAGGTGGCCACGCTGGACCACGACAAGCTGGTCTACACTCGTCCTCTGGACGTTCTCGAGTTTGCCTATGACGGATTCGTATACTTGGTGAACAGTGACCACGTCGACTTGGCCGTCACTTCAGAGCACAAGATGTACGTGTCCTTGGACCAGGGTCGGACCTTTGGCTTACACGTGGTCAAGGATTTGATTGGCAAAGAGGCCGTGTACAAAAAGGACGCCGACTGGGATAGCGACGAGTTTGATATCGAGACGATTAAACACGAGACGCTCAACCTGGACGAGCCTCTGCCCTCTTGGGTGTGGGCTTTGAACAAGGAGCACGTCAACGAGCTGCTCACGTTCTTAAAGAGCAAGCTGGTCTCTACCAATACAGATGTCGAGCGCCTCTCCTTGCATGCGGGCACCTTTGCCAATGCCACTGTCCGACCCGAGCAAATGACCTGCTCTCATTACCAAGGTCCCGTTCACTGTCTCCAAGTGCCTAGCGAGGTATTCTACGTGAGGCGTAACGGAAAGGCGTGCTGGACAGGAAACTCGAGGAACAACAACGGTCCTGTGGTAAGGCTCACACACCAGCCGGCCGAGGGACGTGCCCGAGATGGAGGCTTGCGTCTAGGAGAGATGGAGGTCGAGTGCAACCTGGCCCACGGCATCTCGTCCTTCTTAAAGGAGCGCCTCATGGAGTGCTCGGACAATTACAGGATTCACGTGTGCAAGAGGTGCGGCATCATGGCCACGGTCAATCCCGAGAACAACATCTATAGCTGCAAGCCGTGCAACAACACGACCAACTTTGCAGAGCTTCGCATCCCATATAGCTGCAAGCTGCTCATGCAAGAGATCCAGACCATGAGCATTGGAACCAGGTTTATCACAAACTAGCTGTTAGGGGTTGCTTATGCTTCTGCTTCTGATTATTGCCTATTGACTGGATTATTCATACCTTTTCCTTTTTACCATTCGTGTATAAACAATCCATTCAGATTTCTAAACGCGTTTGGGTAAAATTAAAACATGATGTATATATAAACACACAAGTACATCATGTTGACTACAAAGACTATACATCACCCAATTGGAATCCTAGATACCGGCGACAACTACATCATTTGTCTAAAAGATGAAAGTACATACAAGGATGCCATCATGTTGTACGAAAGTATGGAGCTCGAAGTAAAAGAGATTGATACGGAATCTCGTGCCACACCCGAAGGTTTACAGTTCATTCATTCAACGATTGGACGGGTCATTACCTATGGACTATTCGTCGATGTAGATGTGAGTAGAGAGAAGCTAAACACTCTACATTCCGTCCCTGCACGTCTCATACATGATGTGGAAATTATTGCGAATTTCGCCAAGAGCAAAGTATATTGGGAAAACATGCAATACCCACCAAAGCAGATAGCGACAAATGAAATAGCGGCTATACCTAACAACATATACACTATTATACACGACGATCGGTCACACCTATATATTTTCTATAATACCATTTATAACTTGGCCATTGTCAAGGAATATAGCGAGTTACAGTCAAGTGCTCGAGATATTTCAAAATACTTTTCAGATTTTGTGATTGCAATCGAAATAAAAACTCCTCTTCCAGAAGGCACTTTGGCGGCATTCAATAATATATTTCATAAGAAATCATTCGACAATGTGGAGACAATAAAACAAAAATACACTGCATTTTGTGACTTGTTTGGAATTGGAACTAAAACATGTGCGATGCAAGACGAACAAGGACGAGTCCGTGACTTTTTGACCACGAGTTATATCATGTCGACAGATGAGAGCAAACGAATCAAGGCAAACGAGTTATACAAGACTGTCATTAATCACATGTGCATCGACATTCATGATGTTGTTACGTTTAAAAAGAGATTGGCTGGCTACTTGGTAAGTCTTAATTTACAAAAGAAACGTTTCTCGGATGCTTACTACTTTTACGGACTTGAAGCAAAACAAGTCAAAACTCCTTTTATTAGTGATATTTTAAAACAAAGAGCAATCGAACAAGGATCGTATAATAAATCTGAAAATACAAAGGCACATATAGATCCGTTCACCAATGAACTAAATCCCATTACCAGAGCACCGGATACGCCTTTTTGAAACAAATATAGGTCGTGCCGAGTATGCTGGAATAATGACATAATTCGGTGACACATGATGCGTTTTTAATGAGGTATGCTGATGATGTTTTACAATTTTAAATAGGAAATATGATGAAAAACATACATTTTAATCCAACAAATTTTTCTTAAAAAAATTATCAATCACAATTTCGACATATGGAGATGATTTAAGCCATTTATTATTCGGTTTGTAAAATGTTTGACACTTGTAAATCGTAGATGCCTTGACATTTTTCATGATAAATACATTATGGTCCAAGTACAAGTCATTATAATTGGTCGACACTTGATTTACTTCTTTTATAAATAATTCGGATGATACGAGTTGATTTAGCCGTTTAGATGTTTGGATTATACGGCATGACGACGGATATTCTAAATCTTCAATTTTATCAAAACCAAGTTCAACTACGATTTTTATATTAGGAAAACAAGTCTCGAAATCATTACATACTCTTTTGATTTTTGCAACATGTCCTTCATCTTGAGCACTATATATATCAAAACTTGAGTTGGGCGGGAAATATAAATTATACCTGGTGTGAATTTCGTTATATATAAGACGTTCAATATAACAAGTAAATGCAAGTTTTTTATTTATTTCAAGTTCACTCGGACCATCGTCTATAGCACATTTACGGTCTGGGGATGACCGGGGACCACAGCTTTTTGGTCTATGATAAGCGGGCGCATCTATAGGTTGTGCTGGGAGGTCGTGGTTAAATAATGTGATGCCTTTAACGAATTCATCAAATATTTCAGTGACTTGAGTTCTTAAATTATTAAATTGAAACATGTCGTTAAATATAAGTTTAACAAGTTTTGCGGTTTCTTTGTGCCTAACCTGTTTGAGAGTAGTTAATGCTACGCGAAGATGTATGTCTTGTTGAAAACTAAATTTTTTAATTTGATTTACAGACATGGTTTGTAATTTTAGAGATAAAGCTGTTAATGCCTTGTTTATTCGAATGATCGCATCGTTTTTATCAGTTTGTAATGTATTATTTGTACTTGTCATGGTATATTTCTCATCTTGTTTCGGCCTATCGGCTATTTGCCTATACACATATAATGCTGCTGACAAGTCAAACATTTGCGACATTTCTGTTGTATACTATACCCAAACAAATATTCCATGGATCATACCCATTGTATAAATTCAAGATTTTGGAGACAAGGCAAAATTGAGCCATTTTCTTTGTTTTCATTTTAAATAACAATATAGGTAGTGTTACTGGACAATGTTGGCGTATTTCGTATTGCGATAAATCATGTATGTATGTATGTATTGTATAAATTCTGAATTATTCATTTATATCTTGACGAATTATAAATGAACGACATTAATCACTGTCTGATATACACGGCAATATTTATAGGCATTGTAGGAATTATTATAGTTGCACTGTATCAACAAGGCAAGAAAGAAACATTCATCACTAATCAAAAAGTGATTTGGACGTATTGGTCAGACAGTACTCTTCCGCCATTTATTGAAACATGTATAGGAACTTGGCATAGACACAATCCAGATTACACGATTAATATTGTCAACAGGAAGAATCTACATCAATTTGTCAAATTGGACATTACCAATCTTAGACACAACGACTCGATCACTCGAGAATCCGACTTTGTGAGGCTGGAACTGATGGCAACACATGGTGGCTATTGGATAGATGCGTCCACTATTTGTACGCGACCATTACAAGAAATACCGGCACAATGCGAGTTCATGGGTTACAACATGATGGGGTGGAACTCGGATCCTCGATATCCCGTTTTAGAAAATTGGATATTTGCATGTATTCCGGGATGCACATTTGTCAAAAAATGGCGAGATGAATTCAATAGGATGAACGAGTTCTTGACAGTGGATGCATATATAAATAATGTTCGACAGGATACCGATTTACAAGGTTTAATCATGTTGAATTACTTGGCAATGCACGTGGCTGCCCAACGGGTTTTGCAACAGGGTCCCGTATACACACACTCGATGCACATTCTAGATGCATGCGGCCAAGACGGTCCACTCTCGTATCTTGCGAATAACGATTGGAATACTGAAAAAGGAGTCAACTCGTTGTGTATGAACCCCATTATTCCATTGGTCAAATTTAGAGGCCAGGATAGGAAATATGCCGAGACACATCAGGACAAGTTGGCATGCTTGTTTTAGAGCAAGAACATTTACCAAAGTGTGGGATACGCCTTTTTGAACTCGATGGGGTACTCGTCAAAGTGGTTCTCTTCTTCTTCCCACCACTTGATCTTGCCAATGTCAAATCGCTTTAGACAAAACTCGATCAAGTCCTGGTTGTGAATCAAGAAGAGTGCATCTGATTTCACTATCCCTACGAATACCACATCGTGAGACAGCCGCGCCTTGTTCTTGATCATGGTGCATGGATTGTAGTTGCATCCTTTCAACACGCACAGTTGGCTATAAGACTTGGTGCGGAGATCTGTAAACCAAAATGATTGCTCGATAGACTGCATTTTACTAACAACATGTACACTACATATATTTCATTATTTCATATTTTTATATAGATGTTTGTGTATACAAAAAAATATTGGCTGTATGGAATAAGTAATTATTTTACATTTCCTTTATATTTATCCACACATCCACAAGTATATTCTTAAATATATATAAATGACAACTACATCTAGTCCATGTGACTTGGTTTTAAAAAATATAAATGCAGCCAGTATAATCAATCCATTTACCGGACGGCGACTAAAATCTGGAACGGTAACTTTTAAAAATGTTGTAAAAAAGTGCATGAATGATGCAATTATACAATTCCCAACCAAGTGTACAAATACAGATACAGATGCGTTTGTCAGATCCACTTGTGAAAAACTAATGGAAAGTGTCTTGTTAAAAATCAGTGAATACAAAAAAGAGTGGAAAACCCTTGATAATAAAAAGAAGAACAAACTCGCTCTGTTCAAAGCCAACTTTGCGGTCGATTACTTTTGCAGCAACGTGATTGCATTTTGTGATTCCGTGTATAAAAATTACAAGGAAACGGATACAGTTGTACAAATTGGAAACAAGTTGTATAAAAATAGAGAATTGTGGATGGATGCAAATTCTTCGTATAGCGTATTCAAAAACATGAATGATTCGTATGACAAATCCCTTGAAGATGCCATGCGTATTTTTAATAATATGGTCCAAGAATTTAAACTACAGAATCAGAATCCTAACAGGTCAGAGCTATACATTATTGCGCACAGAATAATCAATGCATACTCGTCGTATTATCCATCTGGGTACGGAATGTATCGGCTTGCAAAAATGCAGAATTTTAAATATACAACCAATCCGATTGATTTGTCACGAGATCAGATAAAAGAAAGCAAGTGTCCGTGCTCGTGTATTTGTAATTCTCTATTGTTCCTGACACTGCTTCTAGTAAATGGAGTAAAGTCAAAGTATCTATATTTTGTCAGTCAAAAACATAAATCTCATGCTGTATATAATACTAAACAGACTCATTGGGCAGCCAGAGTGCTTTGTGAAAACTTGTTTAAAATCGATTTTAATCTAATTCATGATTTCGATTCATCCGAGTACCCGTTGAATTCAATGGTGACGTTTGACAAGTTTACAAGCGAGTTTATTTCATATTATTTGAGAAACTTGGATACAAAGAAAAGGTTTGTTAAACGCGATATTATCGATACGTTTTGGAACAGGTTGGACAATCTTATATAAAGAATCAAGTAATGATCGTAGTATGGAGCCTGCGCAACACAATGACATGTTCAGCCGTGTGGTCCCTGATATTATTGCAAATGGTGGAAACGGGTTAAAAGGCATTATTTTATACGACTTGACCACGCGTTTTATACCAAGGATACTCGGCGGGATTGGACGATTCATTTCCACTAGGCTGCAAAACCGTGCAAAAACAATGATCAAGAGGGCGGTATTTGTAGGTGGAAAGGAAAAGATGAGCTCCATGGTTCTAAACCGGAACTATAAAGTGTCGAGTTTGGCCAATGACATGTTTGATGCTGTCTTGGGTGTGGCTTCAGACATTCCCGAAGCCAAGTTTATCAAGAGAACGGCCAAGGGCGTCTTCATAGTCGATACCATGGACGAGATCAAAATAACTCCAGATATTTACTTTTCAAAGCTTCACACAACAGAGACAGATGGCGAGATTGAACTCTTGTCGATTCAAGTATACTCTTTCACAAAGGACACGGTTCAACTCCGCGATTACTTGAATGATCTTGAAATGAAATATTTGAAAAACAAGGGTAATCAACTAGGTCGTCAACTGTATTACTTTGATGAGCTCCCAGTTTCTCCACCAATGAAAATTGGTAATACCGTTGGAGTTTTTATCCCTGATCTATCTAAAGCGTTTTCCAATGTTACATTCAACATGTTTGCTCTAAACACAAACAAGTCGCTCAAAAACATCTATGGCTCGTCCGTGCGTCAAGCAAAGAAACGTGTGGATTTCTTTATTAACAATCCGGGGTGGTATAGAGATCGTGGAATACCGGAGACATTGGGTTTCTTGATATACGGTAATCCCGGTTGTGGAAAAACCTCATTTATCAAGAGTTTGGCCAAGGACACGGGACGGCATGTTGTGAATTTAAAACTAGGACCTACTACGACAATTCAGCAGATTAACAACCTGTTCTATACCCAGAGACTCAATGTTTTACAGGATGGAGCATCATGTACGTTTGATATTCCAATGGACAAGAGAATCATCGTCATGGAGGATGTGGATTGCTTGTCGTGTATCGTACGTGAAGATAATGACGATACATCTGATCCTAATAAGCTCAATCTTGGAGTACTTTTAAATATTTTGGACGGTGTGCTTGAAACACCGGGACGAATCATCGTCATGACCACGAATAATCCTTCAAAGTTGGACCGAGCACTAAAGCGACCCGGGCGTATTGACGTTACTATTGAATTTCAAAAGTGTAGTTGTGAAGACATTTTTGATATTTTCGAGGGCATTACCAATATAGAGATCGATCGCCAAAAACATGTTGTTCTAGATCGAGTATGGACACCGGCAGAGGTAACCAAGGTGATATTTGAAAATATTGATGACCCAAAGAATTGTCTGGCCATATTTGCAAGACCCCCAATAGACAATACAAATGGAAACTATACGATTGATCAAGCCGAGGTTTTAAAGCAGCCTAGGGTCGACAGGGGTCCGCTCGCGTCATCGGGGAGGCGGGAACGCACCGATGTCGGATTAGAAGATAAAAATCCTGTAACTCAAGAGTCGGCGTCTAAAGATACACTTTAAAGAATTAACAAGACTTATAATGATGCATTGAATAATTCAAGTCAACAGATGATGGATAAATCTTTGGGTGGATTGTTGCCTTTTAATTTGAAACAAGAAAATGAAAAGTTCTGCCTGGTTTAAAAAATACAGCGTTATTCAAAAGACAAGTTCTTGCGCCTACAAAATGTTGTAAACGTTCCTATTATTTCTTTATCTGTATATCCAGTCTCACTCAGAAGAAAGTCTTCGGTGACGAGATGGGCTAAATTGAGCATATCGCCCGGCTGATTCGAAAATACATTGATTTTAAAATATGTATTCAGAGCAGTTATATAGGAAGCAAGCATTGACTTTTGTCGAGTACTCAATTTTTTGAGAATGGATGGTTCTAAAAACGTTGCGAATAAATACCACATATCCGGTGATGTATACAGTTATGGACATAAAATAATGGGACATGCGATTTAATCGTTGTTATAGGTTTGTTATTGTAAGTCCGTATACAAAGTAATAAATGTAGACACGTCATATCCAATAAATTTAAAATCAGGAT
>Ga0247843_1005395_pt1 | contig 17838 bp, 12 predicted proteins | sample LaCruzMarch2017__FD_192420 | JGI IMG/M metagenome (GOLD analysis project Ga0247843, IMG submission 192420) | Freshwater microbial communities from meromictic Lake La Cruz, Castile-La Mancha, Spain - LaCruzMarch2017_8m | ecosystem: Environmental > Aquatic > Freshwater > Lake | place: Spain... | reverse complement strand
GAAGTGATACGATTCACCCTGGTCGGTCAGTCTGCTTCTGAGGTGAGAAGAATAATCCAAGCAGAAGGTCATGAAAATGACAGCGAACCCACATTTCCACTTGCCAAAACCGGAGCCATATCAACGTGGAAGTTCGTCTTTTTAAGCCTGACTCACCCCTCGACCTGGGGCGTGACGGTGACTTCACTCATTCGGATGCAGCGCCCGCACGCAGCGGAAGCCGTTCATGCCGTAGTCGTCATCACCAGCGGGCGGGAAGGCGAGGCGCTGGGTGTTGGTGGCCTGGTCAATGTAGTTCCACCACGCACCACCGCGCATGACGCGGAAGTCGCCCGTGTCGCTGCCGTGCGGATTGATCTGCGTTTCGGCGCTGTAGCCGGTGCTGGGGCTGAGGATGCGGTCCCAGGTCCACTCCCAGGCATTGCCTGCCATATCGTAGAGACCGTAACCATTCGCCATGTCCGGTGCGCCGCCGGGCGAGGTGCCATCGAAGTAACCGACGCGCTGCGTGTAGGGGTAGGTCTCGGAGGGGGCACGACCGACAGATATCTGGTAGTCCCAATGGTTCGCGCGGCTGAGCGGCGCGTCATCGCCCCAAGGATAGATTTTGTTTTCCAACCCGCCGCGTGAGGCGCGCTCCCACTCGGCCTCGGTGGGCAGACGGTAGCCATTGCCGGACCAGTTCACATTGGCGGCGACCAGCGCCGCGATGCCGGTGCGATAGACGGTCGTGGCCTGCATGTCAGTGAAATAGACGGGCTGCCTGCCTTCCATCTCGGAGCGCGCATTGCACCACTTCACCGCATCATGCCAGAGCACGCCGATGATCGGGTGATCCTGCGGCTCGTCATACTCCAGCGCCACGGGGATGTCGTAGCCGTGCGTGGCTGCCCAGGTGGCGACGGTCTCCCAGTCCTGGCGGGTGACTTCAAACTTGTCCATCATGTAGCCGCTCACATACGTCTGATGTGCCGGGCGGCTGACCAGCGGACCCGTCGGGGCATCCCCTTGCGTGAAGAAGCCCGCAGGGATGCGGCTCATCGCGCGACGCAGGCTCTGCGGCATTGGCTCGCCACTGGCGGCGATGGAGTCTGAATCGGCTGGTGTCGGCGGCGGCAATGTGGCCTCGACGGTAAAGAAGCGTGCTGAAGTCACCGGCACCGCGAACGTGGTCAAAGGTTCTACGCCGGGGATGCCGCTCTGCACCAGCGTCGGTGTGCTGGTGAGATCGGGTGAAGCCCACACGGAATACAGCCGCTGCCAGTTCCCCGGCCAGGCGAGATTCAATGCCGCACCTCCAGGCGCAAAGCTGAGGTCATTGACATGAAAGCGGCGGCGCGGGTCCAGGTCATTCATGCCTGCGACGAACTCCTGCGCGGCGGTGAAGCCATCGAAGTCGGCGTCATCTGTTTCAGCAGCGTCATAATTTCCGCCGACGACCTGCGCATAACGATCCAGCCACCAGCGCGGCGTGCTGCCAGCGGCCTTCACTGGAGTGATGTCGGCAGTGAGGCTGCGTGCTTGGTCCATGGCCAGGGTCAGCGTCGCATTCGTCGCTGTGCCAGTGACATCGCCATTCCAGCGCACGAACATGAACTGCGGCGCAGGTCGCGCTTCGAGCGTGATCGCAGCGCCCAGCGGCTTCCAGCCTGCGGCATTCATTGGCAGGATGACGCCCTCAATGCCGGTGTTCAGCGAGAGCAGCACTTCAGGTGCCCAGCTCCATGTCAGCGTGGCGTCGCCATTCAATACCAGGCTGCCACTGGTCGTGCTGCCGCTGGCTGCACCCGATCCCGTAATTGCCCAGCCCGTGGGCACGTTGCGTGACGTGCCAGCTACCGCTGGCAGTGCGGAGAAGGCGACAGTGGTGCCATGCGGCAAGACGATGGCCCCCGGAGCTGGCGTGGTGGTGCTGTAGGCGGAGACGATGCTCAGCGTGTGCATCCCGAGTGCGAAGTTCGCCGTGATCAGACCCATCGGGCGGTTCACATTCGCGATGACGAACTGGTTGCCATTGGCAGTGCCGTCCGCCGTATCGCCTGACCATGTGGTCAGCGCCGCACCCGGGTTCGGCGTGGCATTCAGGGTGAGCTGCGTGCCTGCGTCCACCCATATCTCAGGCGTCGGGCTTACGCTGCCGGGGCCGGTCACGCTGTTCTGCACGCGGTGTTGCGTCTTCCAGTTCCAGGTCACGGTGAGATTGCCGGTGATGCTGAGGGTGAACTCACGCTCTGTGCCGGTTTGCGTCACGGCACCGCTAACGGCATAACCGGTGCAAACGCGGCGCGTGCCGCCTTCCACGAGGTCTTGCGCGCTGAAGGTGACGACCGTGCCCTGTTCATAATTGTAAGTCGCGGGCGCTGGTGAAACCGTGGAGTAAGGAGACACGACCTGCACGGCATAAACTGGCACCAGGGAAGTGAACGCGGCCGTGATCGGACCGCGCGGGCGATCCATCGGCACCGTGATCTGGCTTCCATTCACCGTGCAGCCCGTGATGTCACCGCTCCAGCCGAGAAAATTCGCGCCTGCGTCTGGCTGCGCCTGCACCGTCACGTTCGCCCCCGCCGCCTGCCAGCCGCTGGCGATGCTGACGATGCCAGCACCCGTGGACTGCGTGTTCAGGAAGTATTCCGTGGCCCAGCTCCATGTCACCGTGACTGGACCATTCATCGTGTGGGTGAAGGCATTGGCTGTGCCGGAACCGGTTTGCGAGCCAGTCAAAGTGTAGCCCGTGCAGTGGTAGCGCGTCTGCCCGATGATCTGATCATCTGCGCGCAACGCGACCGGAGTGCCGTCCTCGATCTGATAGGTGCCGATGGCTGGCGTGACGCTCGTTTGCGTCGAGGCAATGGTCAGCCCGCTGTCGAAGCGCGAGTCGAAATCCATGCCGATGGTGAACTCGCCGCCGAGGGGATCGGTCAAGTCCAGCATTCCTTGCTGATCCGCCGCGCTCGTGGTGATGTAGCGGCCCAGGTAAGGCGAGTACGTCGAGGAGTAGATTTGGTTCTGCCCAGGGCGGAACTCCATGATGCGCAGGAAACCGTTGCCGCCGTTTGGCAGCGACTGGTAATCGCACAGCACCTCATGCGCGATGTTCCCGGCGTTGTTGATTTCCTGGAGGTTGTATTGCGCGAAGTTGTGCCCGCAGATGATCATGTACACTTGGTTAAACGGCTTCACGAGTGCGTTGAAGACCTCTGTCGGCGTGTTGCGGTCCGGTGGGAAGCTGCCGATGGAGGCGAGGCGTGAGCGTCCGCGCTGGCCGGTGCCAGATCCGTAGATGCCGCTGCCACCGGTCTCAGCCAAGTAATTGTGCGTGGTCAGCATGGTCAGCACCCGCGGATGCGCGGCGAGCACAGAGGATGCCCAGGCGATGTCCGCGTCCGGTGTGTCCATGTCCAAGTGAATGAACATGTAGTCGCGGCCATTGATACGCAGCACTTGGTAGGAGCTGTAACCGCGCGGCGAGGAGCCTTTGTACCAGTCGTAGGTCTGACTCGTCGCCGGATTGATCCAGCGTCCGACCGACGAAGAATGCGTCGGCGCGGGGCCAAAGCGGGTGAGGAAATTGGAAGTGGCGGCTGCCTCGCCGCTGACGAGGTCATGGTTGCCGGGGCAGAGACCATAGGGCATCAGCGAGTTCATCAGGTTCATCGCCGTCGTCGCACGCGCCCACTCGGAGCTGCTCGTGGGTGTGTTCACGATGTCGCCCAGATGCGTGACGAACTTGATGTTGAGCGAGTTCTTGTTGTCAAGCACCCACTGCGTCTGCTGGGCAAAGAGATCGGTGGGGGAGGAGAGACTCGTGTAGTTCTGCGTGTCCGGCAGTGCGATCACAGTGAAGTTTTCATTCACCGCAAAGGTCGCCATGATCGTGCCATAGGGCCGCGTCATGGGCAGCACGATGTTCCTGCCGCCCGTCGTGCAGCCCGCGATGTCACCGCTCCAGCCGACGAAGTAATGACCCGCCGCTGGTGTCGCGGTGATTTGCAGTGGCACGCCCGCTTGATAGAAGCCCGTGGTTACATTCACTGTGCCGTTGCCACTGATTGCCGTCTGCACGCGGTGCTCCGTGCGCCACTGCCATGTCAGCACGGAGTCGCGTGTCAAAATCATGTTCATCGTGTTGGCCGTGCCGCTCGCAGGCCCATCGCCGATCATGCTCCAGCCGGTGCAGAGGTGGCGCGTGTCCGGGCCGATCTGGTTTGTCATGCTATTGGTCAGCGGCGTGCCGCGCGGGTGCGAGTACACGCCCGGCGCAGGCGTCGCCGTGCCGTAAGCGGAGACGATGGTCAGTGTCGGATTCGCGACCGGATCGGTGACTGACACGTTCACCGTGATCGTGTCGTTCGCCGCACCATCGCTGACGCGCGCCGTGAACGTATCAAAGCCGACGAAGTCCGTCTGTGGCGTGTAGCTCACCGTGCATTCGCTGCTGCTGCTCGCGGTGATGCTGGCGCTGCCATGCGTCGGTAAAGTTGGCAAGCTCCAGGTCAGCGGATTGCCATTCGCGTCCGTGGCGTGGAAGGTCACTGTGCGTGCCCCGCCGTTTTTAGTGGCGCTGAGGTTGAAACTTTCCCCCTCCGTGATGACCGGCGCGCTGTTCTGCACTGTGACGCTGACGATGATGGTGTCTGCCACCTTCTCATCCGCCGCGCGTACCGTGAAGGTGTCTGCCCCCGTGTATCCGGCGATTGGCGTGTAGGTGATCGTGGCTTGAGTGTTGCTGCTGGTCGTCACCACCGCGCTGCCATGCGCCGCCGCAGACGAGACCGTCCAGGCGATGGGGTCATTGTCGCCATCCGTCACATCCAAGGTGATCGTACTAGGAGCGTTCATCGTCGCGTTCAGAGTCGCCGTGGCTCCTTGGGTGATGACCGGCGGGAAGTTTGGCAAGGGCGGCGGAGTATTCACCAACCGCGCGCCTGGGCTGCCCAGCGCGGCGATTTCCGCATTGGTCAGCACCTGATCCCACACCGCCAGATTCGTCACCTTGATCGCCCCATCCTCACCGTCCTCATCCGCAAAGGCCAGGAAGGTGGACGCTAAGCTCATTCGGTCATCCAGCGATCCTGCATTGCCGTCATACCAGCGCGTTCCATTCACCCAGATGCTGCGATCTGTGCCATTTTTTACCGTGATGACTACGCGGTACCACGTGTTCGCGCCCATCGCGTTCGAGGAGTAGCCGCCCACCGCCGCTGCGCCGCCGATGTTCCCGCTCGTGTTGATGAAAATTTCCCCATCGCTCGTGTTGCCCGTGTCTGTCTGGAGGAGCGTTTTCCAATTCCCCGCCGCTGGGAAGTTCACGTCATAGAGCAGCGAGTATTCGTTCACCTTCGCCCCGCCGCCTGTGCCTGCAGGGACGCCGTGCGTGACGATAAAATGGCTGGCTAGCTCCACCTGCTGCGCGCGATCCGCTCCGCCCGTGCCAGCGTGCGCCGCAAAGCCAGCGCCCGTTTTTACCAGGTCGCTACCGATGGTTGCTAGCGTCGGCTCCACATCTTGATCGAACTCCCACAGCCCATTCGGTGTGGGATACGGGAGCACATTCGGATCATTCACCAGCACATTGACCGTGATGGTGTCCGCCAAGGTTCCATCGCTGGCCCGCACCACAAACGAATCCACCCCTGCGAAGCCCGCCGCTGGCGTGTAGCTGATCGTCGCCTGCGCGCTCGTGCTCGTCGGGATCGAAGCGGTACCGTTGGCAGCCGGCGACAGGGTGCTCCAGGTGATCGGGTTCCCATCCGCATCCGTCGCGTTCAGTGTACCGGTCACCGCCCCACCATTCAGCGTCGCCTGCGGCAGTTGGTAGGTGTCCCCTTGCGTGATGACGGGCGGCAGATTCGCCGGCACCACAGGCCCACCCACCGTGCCGATGGCGCTGATCTCCGCTGCGGTCAGCACCCCACCCCAGATGGCCACAGTGCCCACATGCAGCGAGGCGTTTTCATTGCTCTCGTCCGCAAAGAACAGCAACTGCGGGTCCAGCGAATACCCGCCGTCCACTCCCTGGCTGGTGTGCGTGTGAAAGAGGCTACCATTCACATACACGCGGATGAAGGATCCCAAATCCACCGTGATCACGATGCGTGACCACTGGCTGTCATTCAGCGCACTTCCAGAGTAGCCGATCGTCGCCCGCCCCAGCCGATCATCACTATCGCGGATGAAATACTCCCCATCATTGCTGTTCGACCCATTCGTCTGGTATAGGCAGCGCCAAGAACTGCGGCTGCCCGCCGGTGAAAACACATCAAACAGCAGCGTGTATTCATTCACATAGCTGCCACCGCCATTCGCCGCGATGCCATGCGTTACCCGCAGGCGATTCGCCGTGCCACCCATCGTCGTCATCACCCCATTCAGCGTCGTACCATTCGTATCCACCAGCGACGCCGCGTGCGTCGGGGCCGCCCCTTCCACCGTCAGGTTCGGAGAGCTGCCCCCGCCGGGCAGCGTGCTGCCCTGGCCGATGCTGCCAACGTTGTTAAACTCCCACAGCCCCTTCAGGTCGGCGGCGTGAGATTGGAGGCAGGATACCAGTAGGAGGCCCGTGGTCAGGATGGAGCGGAGTGTGGTCATAGCAGCGTGTCGTGAGTGGAAAATTAAAGGGCAGCGCTGCACAGACAACGCCGCCCCACTTAAGTAGCCGATGCCCGGCTCAGCGGCGGCGGCGCAACGCCAGTCCGCACAGGCCCAGCAGCACCAGTGCCGCGCGTCCTGGCTCAGGCACCCCATTTACAGCACTGCCCAGCGCCGTCACCTCACCTGCCGTCAGCACCCCGTCCCAGACGGCGACCGTGCCCACATTCAGAGCCGCATTGTCCCCATCCTGATCGGCAAAGAACAGGATCGTTGGGTCTAGCGAATAGCGTCCATCCACCGCCTGGCTCGTGTGCGTGTGGAAGAGGCTGCCATTCACATACGTCCGCACGCTCGACCCCAGGTCAAAGGTCAGCACGACGCGCGACCACAAGGTCTCGTCCAGATTCCCCGTTGTGTAGCCCAGGTCCGCTGTACCCATCTGGCCGTTATTATTGCGGATGAAGTAGTCTCCATCGTTCGAATTGCCTGTGTTCGTCTGAAAAAACGTCCTCCATGAACTGCGGCTGGCCACGGGCGAGAAGATGTCAAATAGCAGCGAGTACTCGTTTACATACACCCCACCCCCATTTGGAGCGATTCCGTGCGCCGACGTCAGCCGGTTGGCCGGGTCCACCAGCGTCGTGATGACGCCGCCCAGGCTCGTGCTCGCATCGTCCGCCAGCGTCGTGCTGTGCGTTGGTGCCGTGCCATTGATGGTCAGATTGCTGCCGACCGTGGCCTGGCCGATGTTGGAGGGGTTGTTGAACTCCCAAAGACCTACCAGCGTGGCGGCCTGGAGATTAACTGCCTGGATCAAAAGACAGGCTCCAAAGAAGATGATGGTGAATTTCATAGCGCGCGTCTTCTACCCACACCGCACACCGCAGCAAGACCTCAGAGGCAACAATTCCGTCGCCTAAATTCATGACGAAACTGACACAAACTTAGCAGGCCAGCATCTTCTGCATCAGTGGCAAGACAGCTGTGTAGTGAGTGCTTCCACCGGTGCGACTGAGCTGCTCGGAGATAAGATCAGCATCGCTCACGACATCGGCAGGCAGTATTTCCTCGTGGCTGTGGCCATCGCAGGTGGCGTTGGTATGGACAAATGCGGAGCCACCAGAACGTGTGATGCAGACCTCCAGGCATGGGGCGATGAGGCGAAGGGATTGCAGGGCACAACCGACCTCAGTTTTGATGAGATTGATGCGGAGGCAGCCGCCATCGGACTTTATGAAAAGTAGGCCGGGCCGGGTTTCATCCAGCACTGCATTGAGACGCTGCGTGATCCAGCCAGCGAGCAAGAGGGCGGCACAACGCTGGCCTTTGGCATGGGTGACCTCGATGGTCTCTATCTGCGGCAAGTGATCGCGAGCCTTGGCATCCTGGAAGCTATTGGCTAGGGCGGTGCGCATGAAGTGGCTGCGCGTCCAGCTCAGGTCACGCACATCGAAGGTAGTTGTCTCAGTGCCGCGTACTCTTGCGAGAGCAGCGTACTCTGCAGCAGGATTTGCCCATGTGGAACTGTCGAGGATGAGCGTGGCGATGCGGCTGTAAAAGCGCTCCTCGAAGTTCTTTGTCAGCCCGCCCTGCCACCAGACGACGAGAGGGAGATCGGAGTCGAGGTGGGCAAAGACGATGTTCTGCACCTGCGCGGCATCTCCCCCCTCCAGCACAAAGGAAATCTGCTCACTGCAAATGACCTGCTTCCCCTGGTAGGGGCGGCAGAGTGCATTGATCCAGGCACGCGCCCGCTGTGGGCGCATCTCTGGCAGGCAGGTGATGAGCAGCGCCCGGCAGGAATGATCCGCCGTGATCTTCTCTAACCGCTCATTGTTCAGTGCCAGCGAGTCGGGATCTTCGGAGTAAATGGCGAAGTTAATGAGCGAGGAGCGCGTCTTTGCCTCATCACTGGCCCAGATTTCCTTCAGGGCGTTGTCTATCTTCGGCAGCGGGACTTCAGCGCCGAGGCGGGAAAGGATGTCTTCGGTGAGGGGCATGATGGCTAAAGGCAAAAAGCTCCTCACAGCAGCCGCCACTCGTGCCCGTCTTGGCGCAGGAGGTCATCAGCTTCTTTTGGACCCCAGCTTCCGGCGGGGTATTCGCACATGGGAGGCGGGGTAGGGGACTCGTGCCAGGCGTGCTCGATCTCGTCAATGAACTTCCAGGCGTTCTCCACCTCGTCGCGCCGCGCAAAGAGGGTGGCGTCGCCAGCCATCGCGTCGAGCAGGAGGCGCTCGTAGGCTTCGGGGCTGGCTTTGCCGAAGCTGCTGCTGTAGCGGAAGTCCATCTTCACCTGCTGCATGGAGAGCGCCTGGCCGGGCTGCTTGCACAGGATGCGCAGGGCGATGCCTTCATCCGGCTGGATGCGGATAACGAGGGTGTTTTCGCTGCTGCCGGGCAGGCGCGCGGTGGCGAAGGGAACCTGCGGCGGCTTCTTGAAATGTACGCTGATCTCGGTGGCCTTCTTCGGCAGCTGCTTGCCCACGCGGATGTAGAAAGGCACGCCCTGCCAGCGCCAGGTGTCCACCATCAGCCGCAGCGCCACATAGGCCTCAGTTTTCGACTCCGGGTTCACGCGGTCCTCCTGGCGGTAGCCCACGCGCGGCACACCGTCCACACTGCCGGCGGTATATTGGGCGCGGATCACATGGGTGCCCACGGCTTCGGGTCCAACGAGCGGGCGCAGGGCGCGGATGACTTTGACCTTCTCATCGCGCACGCTGTCGGCGCTGAGGTCGGTGGGCGGCTCCATGGCGACCAGGGCCAGGAGCTGGAAAAGATGGTTCTGCACCATGTCGCGCAGCGCGCCCGCAGTGTCGTAGTAGCCGCCGCGTCCGCCCTCCATGCCGAGATTTTCCGCGCAGGTGACCTGGACGTGGTCAATGTAGCGGCTGTTCCAGTTTGGCTCGAAGATGCTGTTGGCAAAGCGCAGCACCATGATGTTCTGCGCGGTCTCCTTGCCGAGGTAATGGTCAATGCGGTAGGTGTCCTTTTCCGCAAAGGTGCCCGCCACGACTTCGTTCAGCGTGCGGGCGCTGGCTAGGTCTTTGCCAAAGGGCTTCTCACACACCACGCGCGCCCATTTGCCACTAGCACCTTGGTTTAAGCCGGCCTCACGCAGCATCTCCAGGATAGGTTTGAAGGCCTCCGGCGCGGAGGCGAGGTAGAAGAGGCGGTTTGCGGGCGTTCCGCGCTCGAGATCGAACTGGTCGAGCAGTCGGGCGAGCGCCTTGTAGCCTTCCAGATCCTCGAACTCGCTGCGGTGATAGTGGATGCCCTGGGCAAAGCTGGCCCACAGTTCGTCATTGTGCCCCTGGCGCGAGTTCTTGCGGTTACCCGCCTCCAGCTCCGAGCGGAAGACCTCATCAGATTTTTCACGCCGGGCAAAGCCGATCACCTTGAACTGCGGCGGCAGGTCGCCTGCGGCAGCCACATTGTAGAGCGCCGGGATGAGCTTGCGGTTCGTCAGGTCGCCCGTGGCACCAAAGATGACCACGGTGCAGGGTTCTGCGCGGTGGCGCTGGAGCAGCGTTTCTTGAAAGGGGTTTTCCAGTTCGGGCATGATGGGAAGGGGCGCGGAGGGTAGCGTGACGCCTCCGCAATGGCAACCCACGATGCATGCTGTGCGCCAGGAGCGGATGAAAAGGCTTCATGGCGCGGATGAAGAACGCCCGTGCATCCAGTCGTGGACCGGTGGCTGTTCTGCCATCGGTGCAGGATGCCGCGTCGGCTGCAGCTTCCTGACGAAGCGGCGCAGTCCGTGGCGCACATGCTGGTGCAGCTCTGCCCAGGTGCCGCCCAGCGTGCGTAGCCAGCGGCCATGCCCCAGCCAGAGAAAGGCGGCGCAGGCATGGCCTAGCAGGTGAAACAGCAGCACCCAGGCGGCGGGCGGCCCCTCCGGAAACATGGCGGCGAGCCGGTCTCGGTGGAACATCACATGCCCAACCTCGTCGCGGATGATCAGCGCGCACATTTCGGCCACCGGCCTGTCCCCGCAATGGCGGCGGATGACGCGGTAGTAGCCCGTGCTGACGATCTCGACAAGCAGCAGCACCAACATCTCAAACTGCACGTCAAAGAAGCGGCGGCAGTGGTTGAAAAGGCGGAAGGCGAACGTGTCGGTGATGAACTCGCCGCCCAGGCGTGTCACCGCGCCACCGAGCAGTCGCGAGTGCTCCGCCTCCTCAGCAAACCACATGTCCACGACCTGGCGCACCTCCGCAGAAGTGCTGCGAAAGGCCTCGGCATCCCGCGCGATCAGCCGACAGGGTCCGCCGCCGTCCCCGAGCTGGTATTCAGCCAGGGAGAGGACCAGCGCGCGGCGGCAGTCCTCTGTTAAGGTCAAGGGCATTTCCCAGACGGGTTCGGGACGGTTGCGGCGGTTGGACTGGAAGTGACTGATCCATTTGCTGTTGTTCATGGTGTGTTTGCTTTGTGTGGCAAAGCAATAAGACTTTGCGTCACAAAGTTTGTTCAAGAAATGTTTTCCGTTCTCTCAACTCCAGCGTGAGACACGGCTGTCGAGCTGGAAGACCTGTCCGCTGACATTCCCCATGCCGTGGAGGAAAGCGATGAAGCGCGCGGTGTCCTGCACGGTGTTCAGGCGGCCCAGCGTGTGGGCGGAGAGGATGCGCTGGTACTGCACCGCATCGTCCAGCAGATTGCGGGTCATCTTTGTCTCCAGGATGCCGGGCAGCACGCAGTTGGCGCGGATGCTGCGCGGGCCGTATTCAGCGGCGAGGCTTTGCGTCAGGCCGATGATGCCGGCCTTGGCTGCGGCATAGTTGGCTTGTCCGAAAGGGCCGCTGAGAGCGCTGAAGGAGCCGATCATCACGATGTGCCCCTGCCGCTGCCTCACCATCAGCCGCAGCGCCGCCTGCGCGCAAAGGAAGGCGCCGCGCAGATGCACGCGCAGGACCGCGTCGAAGTCTTCCTCCGTCATCCTGAGCATGGGCGCATCACGCAGGAAGCCTGCATTGTGGATGAGCAGATCGAGCCGCTTCAGACCGCCGATCACGGACTGCACCTGCGACTTGTCGGTGACATCCATCTGCGCATGACGTGGCGCATGGACCTGCCAGCCCTGGGCTTCCAACTCCATGCGAATGGCCTGGGCGAGGTCGCCCGCGCCGCCGCTGATGAGCGCGACTGGCTTCATGCCTCACCTGGCTCCAAAAATCACGCCGCCAAAAAGCAGCCAGGCTAGCAGCAGGGTCCACACGACATTGAAGGCCTGACCGCCGAGGAAAGCCAGCGCCGGGCGGCCGCCGCCGAGCTTGAAAAGATCGCCGAGACGGGTTTCCAAGCCGATGCAGACGAAGGCGGCGGTGAACCACAGTTCGCGCAGACCTTTGAGAGAGGTGTTGGCGGCCTTCGCGGCATCGGGCGTGAGGCAGAAGGAAAAAAACAGCGACGCGCCGAGGAAACCGAGCACGAACTTCGGGAAGCGCTCCCAAATCACTTTGATGCCTGGGCTGGCGGCCTTTTGCCCGCTGCTGCCGCCGCGCATGGTCCACCAGATGGAGATGAAAAAGGCGGCGAAACCGATGAGCACGTTTTGGGACAACTTGACGATCGTGCCGGTCTTTGTCGCGGTCTCGCTGATCATCTCTGTCGCAGCGGCCACGGATCCGCTAGTGTCCAGCGTGCCGCCAAGCCACGCGCCGCCCACGGCATCGCTGAGGCCCATGGCTCTGATGGCCCAGGGCATGAGGATCATCATGGGCACGGCGCAGAGGAGCACCAGTGAGGTGACATACGAGAGCTTCTTCCGGTCGCCCTGGATCGCGCCGCAAGCGGCGATGGCGGCGGAGACGCCACAGATGGAGACGGCGGTGGAAAGCATCACGGCAAACTCGTCGTCCACCTTCAGCCGCCGTGCCAGACGGAAGCAGACGTGCCACACGATAGGGATCACGAGCGCTGCCTGGATCAGGCCCGGCAGCCCGGCTTTCATCAGCTCAGGAAACAGGATGGATGCCCCCAGGATGACGATCCCCACCTTGATAAAAAACTCCGTGCGCACCGCCGCCATCAGCCACGCGGGCAGGGGCAGCAGATGGCTCCACAGCAGGCCGAGGCCGAGGGCAAAGACGACGTACTCCAGCCCCCATGCTTTCACACTGGCCTGCCCGGACAGAAACTGCGCCAGCATCGCCAGGGCAAAGACCACCATGGCCCCGCCGACAAAAGCCAGGATTTTTTTTCGCAGCGAGGCCGCGAGCACGAGGGCGGAGACGACCAGGAAGACGAGGCCGATGCTGCCGATGGCGGTGAAGTTGGCCGCAGAGAAAACCCTGCCAAGGTCCGCGCTCCCGGCCCAGCCCAGCGCGGGAAGTTTGGGCGACCAGCCCTGCACGACCGCAGCTATCAGCGGCACGGCGGCGATCACCGCCAGCCAGTCTTCATTCTGCCACCAGGAGGGTTGCGCTTGCGCGGGAGTCGTGTCGTCTGCCATGAGAGCCTGAGATAACGCCGCAGCTTCTCTGTTCTTCAAGGCGCATCTTCCTTTGCAGGCAGCGCGCGCGGCACGTTTGGCGGCGGTGCTTTCACCTGAAAGGAGGCGAAGACCAGCACGCCCTTGAGCGCATCCGCAGCGCGTTCGAGCTGCCTGTCGCCGAGGTTGGAGATCTCAAGTGCGGCAGCTTCGCCAGTGCCGTGGCTAGCCCGCCAGCGGGAGACTTTCAGTTCCTCGTCCGCCGTGAGCACGGAGACGATGTTTGGCTCGACGCCGTGCTCGTGGATGGTGCGGTGGCTGGGGGTGTAATACTTCGCGGTCGTCAGGCGCATGGCGGCACCGTTTCTCATGGGCAGGATGCTCTGCACGGAGCCTTTGCCAAAGCTCGTTGTGCCGACGACGATGGCACGCCTGAGATCCTGCAACGCTCCAGCCGTGATCTCGGCGGCGCTGGCGCTGGCGTGGTTGATGAGGATGGCCATCGGGTAGCGGCGCGGCTTTTTGCCATCGCGTTCGGGCGTGCGGTAGGGCGGCGGATTTTGCGAAGCAATGCGCCCCTCCGTGGTGACGACGACGGTGCTTTCTGGCAGAAACTCCCCGCATACGGCGACCGCGCTGTCGAGCAGGCCGCCGGGGTTGTTGCGCAGGTCGAGCACAAAGGCATCCATGCCGCTTTTTTCCAGCTCATCAAGGGCGTCGCTGAGATCCCTGGCCGTGGCTTGGGTGTACTGCGAGATGCGGGCGTAACCGATCTTGCAGTCGCCCGCCAGCTTGGGCGCCAGGAGCATGGCATCATGCACGGAGGTCTCGCTGAGTGTCTCACGGACCAGGCTGAACTCCAGAAACTGCTTCGTCCCTGGGCGGCGCACGGTGAGCTTGAGGGACTCGCCCGCCTTGCCCTGGAGCAGTTGGACCGCCTCGGCCACGCCCACGCTGTCCATCAGCACGTCGTTGACACGCACCATCTGGTCCCCGCCCAGCAGCCCCGCGCGTGCGGCAGGCCCGTCCTCCCGCACGGTGATGATGGTTAGCGCCCCATCGCGCAGGGCGACGGTGATGCCGACACCCTCGGAGGTGTCGCTTTGCTCCCGGCGCATATCCTCGAAAAGTGTGCGCCCCATGTACTCGCAGTGTGGATCGAGCCTGCGCAGCATCCCCTCCAGCGCGCCTTCGATCAGCTCCTCGTAAGTGACTTTGGACTCGTCCACATAGCTCTGGCGGATCATCTCCACGGCGCGTGTCAGCAGTTCCATCTGCCGGTAGGCATCCTCCGGCGGCGGTTTCACGGGGGCGGGTTTGGGCTGCTCCTTCGCCGTGTTTGGCGATCCGGGAGCCTGATCAGACTTGATCGTGGGCGGTTTGGCCGCAGGGGCTTTTGCGGGTGCTGGAGCCGTTGGCGTGACGGGTGCGGCGGCAGGGTTCGCCGCCCGCAGGGTCAGGCCAGCGGCCAGGAGAATGCTAGATGCCAGAACAGTGCGCATGGGTGGACACTGCATCAAACCGGTGGCGAGTGACAGAGGAAAGTGCCTCCGCAGAGGAGCGGCCCGCGCCAGGTTCACTGTCAGTACGTTTGCTCTTGAGCTGATTCGCGATGAAAGCAGAATCCGCTGTGGATTATCGTTTAAATCCAACCAACGGCTGCTGCCCCATGACCCACTTGCCCCATGCTGATGACACCGACGCCCCCGGAGGCTACGACCGCGATGTGGTGGAAAGCGTCTGGCAATTCGCCCAGATCGTGCCGGGGAATGATCCGGCAGTGTGGCGGAAAGATGAGTTCGGCGCATGGATTCACCGGCACGCGTACCGCCACCGCAACAGCGAATTTGGCTGGGAGATCGCGGACTACGGCTACCACATGCGCTCCAGCGGACTGGCCGCGCTGAGGCCGATGCAGTGGCAGAACCATGTGGACTTTCTCGTCGCGGTGCGGAACCAGGCGGTGATCAGCTCCGACGGACTGAGAAATGCACGGCGTCTTTTTTGAGGCGGCAGCCAGCGCAGCAGCAAAACATCCTGGCAGTGGCGCTTGCCAATCGGTGCATTTCCTGCTGGCATCCTGCCTTTGATTCTAAAACCATGTCCGACCCCTTCTCCCCACTCCCCCAAGACGACGTCGCCGCCATTGATGAACTCCGCCTAGTTTACCTCCGGCTCAGCACCGAGTTGAAAAAAATCATCGTCGGCCAGGACAAAGTCGTCGAGCAGCTTTCCATCTGCCTTTTCGCGCGCGGTCATGCCCTGCTCATGGGCGTTCCCGGTCTCGCGAAAACGCTGCTCATCAGCCGCCTCGCCGAAACAATGTCGCTCAGCTTCAGCCGCATCCAGTTCACGCCCGACCTGATGCCCATGGACATCACCGGCACGGACATCCTTCAGGAACTCCCCGGCGGCAAACGCGCTTTCGAGTTCGCCAAAGGCCCCGTGTTTGCCAACATCGTCCTCGCCGACGAAATCAACCGCGCCCCCGCCAAAACGCAGGCTGCCATGCTTGAGGCCATGCAGGAGCACAAAGTCACCGTCGCCGGCCGCACCTACACGCTAGACAGCCCGTTCTTCGTGCTCGCCACGCAGAACCCCATCGAGCAAGAAGGCACCTACCCGCTGCCCGAAGCCCAACTCGACCGTTTCATGTTCATGATCGGCGTCGATTACCCGAGTCGCGACGAAGAAATCGCCATCGCGCGCAGCACCACGGGTGCCGCGCTGCCCAGGCTGGAGCATGTGCTGGACGGCCCGAAGGTGCTCGCCTTTCAGGATCTCGTGCGTCGTCTGCCCGTGCCGGATCACATCTACGAGTTCGCCGTTGATCTCGCGCGGAAAACACGTCCCGCCAGCAGCGAAGCCCCAGCGTGGCTCAAACCCCTCGTGAGCTGGGGCGCAGGCCCTCGTGGCGTGCAGAATTTGATCCTCGGGGCCAAAGCACGCGCTGCGTTGCATGGCAGCTACATGGTGCGTCTTGATGACATCATCGAAGTCGCTGATCCCGTGCTGCGTCATCGTGTGATGACGACTTTCACTGCGGAGAGTGATGGCGTGACGAGCCGCGATGTGGCGAAGCGTTTGGTGGATGATTTAGCGAAGGCCTAAACGCGTTCTTTTCAGGCTCGTCCTCGTTCTCGTTCTCCTACTCGTCCTCGATCAAATCGCTCCGCATGCCCACCAGCATCCAATTCGACCATGAGAAACTCGAAGTGTATCAACACGAGCTCGAGTTCCTCACCTGGGTCACAGATTTGATGATCGAAATTCGCGCCACACAACACCCGCACCTCCGTGAAACCTTCGACCAACTCGTCCGCGCCAGCCTTTCCTTCTTGCTGAATACTGCCGAAGGCAACGGCAAGCGTGCCACCCAGCAGCGAGCACGCTACTTTGACGATGCGCGTGGCTCAGCGATGGAGTGTGCGGCATGTCTGGACGCATTGGTTGCCAAACGAGCGACGACGAAGCAGCGAATCGCCGAAGGGAAGGCGTTGCTGATCCGAGTGGTGTCCATCTTGTGCAAGCTCGTGGAGAGATTCGATGTCGGCGATGCGAATTCGGTGCCGGTAGAATCGAGGACGAGTAGGAGAACGAGCACGAGGACGAAAATTGGAGGCTACGATCATGGCTGAATCATCTCGATCCTTCCTCGACCCAGCGGTCCTCAGCCGCCTCATCGCGCTACCGCTGAACGCCCGCCACGCCATGCTCGGCAACGTCTCCGGCCATCACCGCAGCCCCGTGCGCGGCTCCTCGCTCGAGTTCGCCCAATACCGCAAGTACGTCCCTGGCGACGACACCCGCCGCCTCGACTGGCGCACTTGGGGCCGTAGCGACCGTTTTTACATCAAGGAGTTTGAGGCAGACACCAACCTGCGCCTCTGCCTCCTCATTGATACCAGCGGCAGCATGAATTTCGGCCCCGCCGGAGCCACACGCTTCGACTACGCACGCAAGCTCGCGGGAACGCTCGCCTACATCGCTGCGCAGCAAGGTGACGCTGTCGGCCTGCACTCGCTCGCCGAAAAATCCTTCGAAATCCCTGCCAAACGCGGTGCCAGCCATCTCGGCCTCGTTTTGGATCAAATGGCCGCTATCCAGCCCGTTGGTGACACCACGCTGCTTACTGCCTTGCACGACGCCGCCGAAAAAATCCGCCAGCGCGCCCTCGTCGTCATTTTTTCCGATTTGTTCGTTCCCCCCGCCGAATTGAAGTCCGCCATCCAGCACCTGCGCTTCCGCAAACACGATGTCGCCATTTTCCACCTCCTCGATCAAAAGGAACTCGACTTCGATTTTGACCGCCCCGCCCGTTTCACCGACATGGAAGGCGGCGAAGCCATCCTCGCTGATCCAAGCCTCATCGCCCGCAACTACCGCGAAGCCGTGAAGCAATACCTGCACGAAATCGCCGACATCATCCGCACCACCGCCAGCGACTACCACCGCGTGAAGCTGCACGAGAAGTACGAGGACGTGCTCGTGAAGTTCCTGCTCAGCCGTATGCAGAAAGGAGGCCGGTGATGTCCAGAAATGGTCGGAATGATCGTCTGCGCAAGGCTGATTAGGAAGATACTCGCCACTCAGACCTCGGCAATCATGGCTGCGGTGAAAGCATCCAGCGCATTGATGTGACCGATGGTCCCTTCTTTTGCTGCTGCCGCCAGATCGCTATGAGGTGCTAGCTATTTCTGGACCAAAATTTAGTTAAGCTTCGAGTGCTAATTGAGCCTCGAAGGCTGTTGGTGAAAGGTAGTTGAGGGAGGAGTGGCGACGGTGGGTGTTGTAGTAGCCGTCGA
>Ga0247843_1005394_pt1 | contig 17839 bp, 18 predicted proteins | sample LaCruzMarch2017__FD_192420 | JGI IMG/M metagenome (GOLD analysis project Ga0247843, IMG submission 192420) | Freshwater microbial communities from meromictic Lake La Cruz, Castile-La Mancha, Spain - LaCruzMarch2017_8m | ecosystem: Environmental > Aquatic > Freshwater > Lake | place: Spain... | reverse complement strand
AGCTTAAGTCAGTAACGCCTACGAGTCATACAAACGGGCATTGGGCCTCTCTTTCTGAAGGCGCGATGCCCGTTTTGACATTTTCAGACTATTTATCTTTATTCTTGATCCGTGTGTAGACCGTGTTGACGGTCGTTGCCCTGACCGGATCGGCCAGGCCCGAGGCGGGTTTAGGCGTCGAAGTATCTTTTTTAGGCTTTTTTGATTCTTTACTGGATTTCTGCTGACCTTTGGCCACGATAAGCTCCCTGAGATAAACGATAATATAGTTTACAGGTCAATTGCTTAATCTCACAATGTACGCCCAAATTACCTTAACTGAAGACGATGTCACGATTACCGCGGTGCGTGCACAGGGCGCGGGTGGGCAAAATGTGAATAAAGTCTCAAGCGCCATTCACCTACGCTTCAGCATCCCCACCTCAACACTCAGCGCAGACGTTAAAGTGCGCCTGTTAGCACTGAACGACCATCGTATTACCCGTGATGGGGCCATCGTGATCAAGGCGCAAACTCACCGCAGCCAAGACATGAACCGCACTGAGGCGTTGGCAAGGCTCAACGAACTGGTCAACAGCGTTGCCCGGCCACCCAAAATCCGGCACGCGACCAAACCCACCTATGGTTCAAAGCAACGCCGCCTTGAAGGTAAACGTAAGCTTTCTGAAACCAAAGCGTTGCGGGGTCGCGCGCTGTTTTAAGTGCGATTTGTCTCAGTAGCCGAACTTAAGCATTTCACTGACGCTCCGAAACGGCGAACTTCAAGCCCTTCGCTGACTTGTCTGGGTCGCAGACCTGATGCCTTGAAGCGATACCGTTTTACAAATGAAAAATTGACCGTGTTGGCTTCGGTTTTAAAAGCGTCTCATCCGCGGCCGAGTTCACAATCACCGCCGCGTCGGCTGCCAGCAGATACCGCTGGGCAACCAGTTGATCGCTCACCTCTCGCACCTGCTGCACGTACTGATTCAAGCCCTCTGGATAACGTTCTTCAAGAGACAACCTTGAGTCATTGGCCTGCAAGCGCTCTTGTTGCCGAGCAAAAAAAGGCTTGTAGGTGCCTGCCAAGCGACAAATCACATTTGTGACTGGGGCGTTGGGTCGACCGTGGGTGCCCAAAGGCACGGCAACGTCGGGCACTTGAATCCCACCTAGTGGGTTGTCGTCGGCATCGGTTTGAGGCACCAGCACTGTGGCCTCGGGCAAGTAGCGCGGCGCGCCATACACCGTCTCATCTGCACGCGCTGGCCTCAGGGGCATCAGACAACTTGGCGGCGGCTCAAGCTGATCCGATACCCAGTGATCCAGTGCGACTAGTTGCGCACGCAACGGCGGTGACCAATCCAGCTGCCCATGCATCGATTCGCACAGTTTGTATTGCTCGCGCATATTGAGGTGTGCAGAGCCGGCGATATCGTACATGCGCACGGTATCGGGCAGCGCAAGGTCGGTCATACCCCGGGCGCCAGTACGCGTCAACGACGCGCGGCCACCCATGTAGTCAATATTGAAGTGCGTCACAAATATTTTGGGCAGCGGTTCGTTGCGCGCTTGCAGCGTTGCCATCACTGCACTGTAAGTGAACGGTTCTTCGTGCACACCTCGGTGTTCGAGGTTAGGCGGTGCTGGCGTACTTCCAGCCACCGTACCAGGGCCCGCGCCTGAAGCCATCAAAGGGAGTTGCCCTGCCGCACCACCCACCAGATGAAAGCCCTCAATAATCTGCCCACCGTCTACAAGATTAAAACCATTGAGCAAAAAGCTTTTCAAGAACCGAGAGGTTTGCGAATAGCCCGCGGCATAGATTCGCTTAACCGCGCCTGCAAGTGGATTGTCACTCTGTACGCTGTCACGCAAAAAACGCGCCATATCGCGCACCGCAGCAAACCCTACGCCCTCAACAAAACGTGTTTCGCCGTGTTCATCGACAAACTGCGGCGGCTCGAACCCCTGCCCAAGCTCCCATTGCGTCGACACCAACATAAAACCTTGCTCTTGCAAAAAACTCAAGCCTGCATCAAGCGAACCAATCGGCAGAGGCCGCTGCCGAGGACTGTTATAAAAAGCATGGCTCACCGGCAAGCCGCGGTTTGGCACATCCACCAACAAGCGCCCCTTGCTTTGCTTAGGGTCTGTTGGTGCAATGAGAACAACGCGTGTTTGATATTCAACATTACCGCGCGCGTTACGGGGGGCATTGGCCAAGTCAGGGATATTTTCTGTAGGGCTCAACTCGCCGTACGCCATACCCTCAACGCGCACAAAGGGAATCGACCGATATGAACCAAGCGGGATTGTTTTAGTTATCGTCAGCTTCGTCACGGCAGACGCGACAAGAGGGTTGGAGGCCATCAGAACAATACCTAGTCAGCAATTATAAAAATGACATCATACGGGCGCGCTCGGCTTTTCGCTCATTGTCTACTCAGGTCCTCTCAAGATCAGCTGCGCAATGGGCGGCAAAAAAAGCGAGGGTGACACCCCCTTTTTATTCCAAACAGGTATATTGACCCCACAATAATCAACATCCAGGAGCCAACTATGTGGGAAGAAAGCGAACGCTACCCCGACCCCCGTGTCATCTCGTTAGACTCTTCGTTTGACGCCTATCGCTTGGCACTCGCCTCGGTTGAGCGTATTGCGACCGGCTTTCGCTGGGCAGAGGGCCCTGTCTGGTTCGGTGACGGACGCTACCTGCTCTGGAGCGATATCCCCAATAACCGGATCATGAAGTGGGAAGAAGAAACTGGCGCAGTCAGTGTGTTTCGCAAACCGTCAAACTGGGCCAATGGCCATACACGCGACCGCCAAGGCCGCTTGGTCAGTTGCGAGCACGGGCGTCGCGTCACCCGCACCGAATACGATGGCAGCATCACGGTACTGCTAGATTCGTTTCAGGGTAAAAAACTCAATGCCCCTAATGATGTCGTCGTGAAGTCAGATGGCTCAATCTGGTTCACTGACCCGCCCTTTGGCAGCTTAGGCAATTACGAAGGCGTCAAATCACCGCTCGAGTTACCCCATTCGGTGTACCGCATCGACGGCGTCACAGGTGCTGCTACGCTGCTGACAGACCAGCTTAAAGGGCCAAATGGTTTATGTTTTTCACCCGACGAAAGCCTGCTTTACATTATTGAATCGCGCGCCACACCCAATCGCTTGATCCAGGTGTACGACGTAATCGACAACGGCACCAAGATTGCTAACGGTCGCGTATTTTTAGATGCAGGTGCTGGCAGCATCGACGGTTTACGTGCAGATATCGATGGCAATCTTTGGTGCGGCTGGGGCATGGGTACGCCTGAGCTTGATGGCGTAATGGTGATCTCGCCCGCCGGAAAAATGATTGGCCGGATTGCGCTACCAGAACGTTGTGCCAATCTGTGTTTTGGCGGGCTGAAACGCAACCGCTTGTTTATGGCTTCTTCACATTCGATTTACTCGCTGTATGTGAATACACAAGGCGCGCTTGGAGGGTAAGCCACCACCATCCAACGCCACGATTTTGGCTGCAGCACGCTAAATCAAAGACTAAAGCAAGGAAGGCTGCACCCTCCTTGCTCACATCCTGTTACGCCTTTGCCAACGCCTGCTCAAGATCTTCTTGTAGGTCGCTGATGTGCTCAATACCGACTGACAAGCGAACCATACTTTCTGAGACTCCAGCTTTGGCCAGCTCTTCAGGATTCAGCTGACGATGTGTGGTCGACGCTGGATGTGTCGCCAGTGACTTCGCATCGCCGATGTTCACCAGACGTGTAAATAGATTCAGGGCATCGAGAAAACGCGCACCCGCTGCTCGAGGATCAGAGTCTGTGCTTTTTATCCCAAACGACAAAATACCCGAAGCCCGCCCACCCATTTGGCGCTGCACTAACGCATGGTCTGGGTGGTTGGGCAGGCCTGCATAACGCACCCACTCAACCTTAGGATGTTTTTCAAGGTACTTCGCCAGAACCAGCGTATTCTCGCAAATACGATCCATACGCAACGCCAAGGTTTCAATACCTTGCAAAATTAAGAAAGCATTGAAGGGTGACAACGCGCCACCTGTGTTTCGCAAAGGCACAACGCGCGCGCGACCAATGTAAGCTGCGGGGCCAAGAGCCTCGGTATAGACGACACCGTGATAGCTCACATCTGGCTCGTTTAAGCGCGCAAACCGTTTTTTGTGCTCTGCCCACGGAAACTTGCCGCTATCAACAATGGCGCCACCAATGCTGTTGCCGTGTCCACCTAAATATTTTGTTAAAGAATGGACAACGATATCTGCACCGTGTTCAATCGGGCGCATCAAATAAGGGCTTGGCACGGTGTTATCGACAATCAACGGGATTCCGTGTGCATGCGCGACCTTAGCCAGCGCAGCGATATCGGTCACATTACCAAGCGGATTGCCAATCGATTCGCAAAATATGGCTTTTGTTTTTTCGTTGATGTGCTTGGCAAAACTTTCGGGCTCACGCGAATCCGCAAAGTGCACGGTGATCCCTTGTTGTGGAAATGTATGCGCAAAAAGGTTGTAGGTACCACCGTAAAGTGTGCTGGCTGAAACGATATTGTCACCCGCCTCAGCGATCGTCTGAATCGCATAAGCAATCGCAGTCATGCCCGAAGAGACCGTTAATGCTGCGATGCCGCCCTCAAGCGCCGCCACGCGCTTTTCAAGCACATCATTCGTCGGGTTCATGATGCGTGTATAAATATTGCCCGCAACTTTTAAGTCAAATAAATCGGCACCATGTTGCGCACTATCAAAAGAATACGCAACCGTTTGATAGATCGGCACAGCGACCGCTTTGGTAGTTGGTTCGGGGGTGTAGCCTGCGTGAACAGCCAACGTTTCGATTTTCATTTTTTTCCCTGTGTGTTCAAAACGATAAATGACAAAATTTCAATTTGTAATCAACTGCGAACCACTCTATCTGTAAACATCATAGGCAAGAGCCCGAAAAACCGCCAATCAAATTTTGGTATTAGCATATCAGTGGATAACTCTTGTAGACGATGCTGCCAAAAACGATTATCGTGGTAATTGAATATCTATAAAGGAAAAATAATGAAAAAAATCCTCATGTTCGTCATGTCGGCACTCGCACTGGGCGGTGCACCCGCTACGAGCTGGTCGCAGGCGTATCCCAACCGATCAATCAAGATGATTGTGCCCTTCCCTCCGGCTGGTGCTGCTGACGTGACCGCCCGCATTGTGGCAAAAGCCTTGTCTGAAGATCTTGGGCAGCCGATCATTATTGATAATCGAGGCGGCGCGGACGGTGCGATTGCAGGTTTAGCCGCGATTAATTCTACGCCTGACGGCTACACCTTACTGTTTGCCACGACGACCGGCATGAATGCTGCCCCGACGATGCGCAAAATTCCTCCGTATGATCCTTTAACTGCCCTCACCCCGATTTCCATGGTCGGAAAGTTTGGCTTCTTTCTGATGATTAACGCCGAGGTTCCTGCAAAAAACATGACAGAGTTTCTGGCTTACGTTCGCGCGAATCCGGGTAAAGTGAACTACGCCAGCGGCAACGGAACCAGCATCATCACGACAGCCCAATTTGCATTAGAAACCAAGCTAGATATGGTTCATATTCCTTACAAAGGGGATGCACCTGCGACTACGGATTTGATTGCTGGGCGAGTGCAAATGCTAATTGGCACCCCAGGCGGAGCCCTACAACATGTTGAAGAGGGCCGCGTGCGCGTCTTGATGACGCTCTTGCCAAGCCGAAGCCCTTTGGCGCCGACTGCGCCAACCGCACAAGAGGTTGGAATCAACAACATGTCGATTAGCCCGTGGGGTGGTTTATACGGGCCAGTTGGGATATCGACGGAAGTGGTGAACCGCGTTGCACTCGCCATGAAGAATGTCGCGGCACGGAAAGACGTACGCGACCAACTTGGGACGATCGCGTTTGAACTTCAAAGCTCTACCCCTGCTGAGATGGATCAATTCAACAAAGATCAGCTTGCAACTTGGCGCAAGACAGCTGATGCGATCAACCTTGAGCGTAACTAAGAAACCACTGACTGAGATGCCGAGTTAGCGGGTAGGTGCTTCCTATTTACGTCATTGGTATGTTTCAGTCATAGCCAGATTCTCACGTCATGGCTGTTGATAGACTTCATAAAGATTCTGATCTCCCTGCCCACCTGTCACGATTGTGGTTATCTGTACATTTTTACGCAAATCTGTCAGGGTGTTGTTAGCATTTAAACGGTAGGTGGTAATACTGTTGAAAAGTAATTTTTTACCTTCAACCGTATAGGCGGTGTTAGTGGTAGTAAACAACAGGGTGGTGGGAGTATCTGCCGTCACTGCCCAAGTCAAGGTACCTGAAACGACAGGTACCGAGTTTTCGTATGTGAGAGTCGTGAACCAGGTGCCTGATGATCCAGCAGTCACTGCGTCTGGGAGCGGAACTTGATTTGAATAGACAGTACCGGGTGGTTTACTGCCGTTAGTGATAGGGACTACAGTCGTGGGATCATAATAAATTTGATACACCTTACCGCCATTATTGCTGCTGTAGTATGACGTGCAAAATTTACTAGAGTTCGCCGCCAGGAAATCGGACTGATATTCGTTTGCAATGATCGCCGGTTTGCCATCGAGAGTTGTGCCTGAGTAAGTAGAAGAGAATGTCCATACTTTTGTGCCTTGGCAGTAGCCACTAATCTCACCCGTGACTGAGCTTCCTCCTTTAACGTAGCTCGAATAAGCAGCATTTAAATTTAATATCGGAGAGCTAGGTGAACTGCTCCCTCCATCACCGCATGCTGCCAACAACACCGTCGCTACGAGAGCAAGACCTAGTTTAATTCTGAATTTATTAAACATCTGCTGAAGGGATGAAGTCGAAACTCCGCGATCACCGCCGCAGGTTGTCACGCACAATGGCAGGGATAAAAGTAATTTATTATTCACTGTGCTCACCAAAAGTTTTTTAATAGACGTATTTAATAATGACGTTTAGTTCATTATGACACATTCGAGCTTAATAAAAACGATCGCTGAACGGCTTTGCCAGTGGCACCTAAATTGACTGAATTTACGACCAAAATCGGACGCAATTGTGGCTAACATATCCTTAATTAATGTTAACTGGCAAGCTAGCGTTTAACTGGCAAGGTAGCGACCAATTTTGCGTAATGAATCTATATAGTTACAACCCACCAGGTTGAGCAAAATATATAATTTGTCAATCTGATATAGTGCGATCGACGATGACGTTTCAGCGCTTGAAATCAAGCACTTGTGATTAAGCACTTCTAATAGTATTAATTACATATGATTTTTTAGCCTCAACATTGGTTTATTTACCTGTCCAAACTCTTATGCGCGCACTTGCTCTATTTCTAGTCATGCTGCTGAGCGGCTGTGCACTCCCTCCTGGGGAAAGCCTGCTGACCCCTGCGCCGTCAAACAAGCCAACACCTCAAGCCACCGTCATTGAGCTGAGCAACAGGATCAAAGCGCTCTGTCTTGAACCTGTTTACGCTGCGTACTTTGCCAAGACCTTTTGTACACCAAGCGAATTAAGCCTTGCCATGATGTCTGACAGAACTAAAATTAATCAGGCACAAAAAGACGCTCTGAACGCTTGGGCTCAAGCTTACGACAAACTGGCTGAGGAATTTAACGAAGCCCTGCCGTTAACATCAGCCGCAAACAAACAGATGGCTGAGTACAACAAAATTGTTGCGTTTCCGGCGGCACAAAAAAATCGCTTAGAGCTTTATCAAGGAAGTATTACGTGGGCTGTTTACAACCGCAAGCGTAAAGAGATTTCGGATGGGATCGCCGCCGAAAGCAGACGAGTTGCTCAACAGAAATTTTAAGGCCCGAACGATAGCGTTTCAGGCACAGGCGTTAACACTTAACGTACAGGCAACAGAACTTTTTCGAGCATGAACGCGCAAGCAAATAAGCTCAAAAATGGGCCGAACGGTATCTGATGTTGAAGGGTCAAGCGCTTAAACCTAATCAGGATTAACCCAACGACCACCCCAAGTATTGCCGAACAGCACAAGATCGGAAAGATTGACTGCCAACCTAAAATGGCTCCGATCGCGGCTAATAATTTTGCATCACCCTGCCCGATCCCTCGTTGTTTTTTGAGTTTGAAATAACACTCATCGACTAAACGAATCAATCCATACCCAATCAACACGCCGAGTAACGAATCTGTCATTGAGCAAAAATTATCTACGCTCAAGGCGTTAAACACCATGCCACTCAAAATCAGCGGCAAGGTGAGCCAATCCGGAAGAATGAAACTCTTGAGATCGATGAACGATGCCCAGGCGAATAATACGATCCAGACGCTGACATAACCGAGCAATAGCGACATTTTTTATTATTTCAAAAACGCTTTGTCGTCATTAAAATTTGATGGGCCTTGCCCTGAAACATCACCTCGACGCTATCAGTGCCAATACTCTTTAAAAAATACCCCTTATCGAAGGTCTCGCCAACAGCGATGGCGCCAGTATTTTTGCCATCCACCTCGAAAACAGCGTACCCGCTTGATGACCCATCTGTACGCATCACACCCGTGAGTTGAACTTTAGACAGGTCAAATTCTTTGTGACCAAATAGTTTGGCGGCTTTTTGAACATCCTGAAGCTGGTCAATTTGCAAAGACTGATGGGCGTCTGAAACCCTAGGCAAGCGTTCAATCGCTAAGTAGGTATAGGTCAAGGTTAAGAGAATACACAACACCAATACGTTTCTGATGGCTCGAGCAAACCACAATGGTTTAATTTGATTAAAAAAGTTACCCAAGCGACGCGAGCGGTGCAAGTCTTGTTTGGTCGCCTTCGAGGCCAGATGACCACTCGTTCTATGCCAAAAGCTTGCCCAGTCGATCGAGCGTTCAGCGGTCAGAAACTCTTTAGTCTTTCTAAGCCATTGTCCAGCCGAGTTTTTGTGATCAGAAAATGTTTGCATCAGTCGTTGCAGAAGGGGTCAAATGACAAATTGTTCACTAAAGTCAATTCTCAACTATGATTAGTTCGAGGCCGTGACAACGACAAGTTTAGCCCGATCTACCCTGCTTTTGTTTAATCTGGACTTCAGCTCAAATGAGAACCTTTAATCTTTTCGACCAAAAACTCAAGCGCCGCATGGCCGAAAATCGTTCACAGCTTGGCTTTACGTTAATCGAGGTCATGGTGGTGATCGCGATCATCGGCATCATGGCAACCTTGATCGTGCCACAGATCATGAGCAAACCCGACGAAGCGCGCGTGATTGCGGCCAAACAAGATATCAGTTCGATCGTTCAAGCGCTCAAACTTTATCGTCTGGATAACGGTCGATACCCCACCACTAGCCAAGGGCTGTCTGCCCTGGTTGCAAAACCAACCAGTGAGCCAATTCCTCAAAACTGGAAGCCGAACGGCTATGTCGACCGCTTACCAAAAGATCCGTGGGGCTTTGCCTATCAATATGTCAACCCAGGCACCCGGGCAGAAATTGAGGTCTTTAGTCTTGGTGCAGACAATAAACCCGGAGGTACCGGTTTTGACGCCGATCTCGGTAATTGGTAATAAAAGCCGTCAAGCTGGGTTTTCACTGATTGAGGTGCTGGTTGTTTTACTGATTCTCAGTATTACATTTGGGATGATGTCTGTATCGTTTTTCAACACCGAGCAAACCCAATGGAAAGACATGAATCGCAGACTGATGGTTAGTCTGAATCATGCAAAAGATGAAACCACCTTGTCGGGCGCTCCGATTGTCTTTCAAATCGATGAAAAAGGCTGGCGGTTTTTAACGCCGAACTTAAAAGACGAACTTTATGTTCTAGGCGATGCGCTAGCGCCCTACCCCTGGAAAGCGCAAACAAACGTCGAAGGCACCACCCGTTTTCAGTTAGACGAGGCTGGCTCAACGCAACCCGTGGTATTTAAGATGACTCAAGGCACGCTGACGGCCACGATTCATCGCCGCAGGGATGGCTATTTTGAAATTCACTAAAGATGATGTTGTTCAAAAATAAAAATAAAGTGAAACAACAGGGCTTCTCTTTAATAGAAGTTCTAATTGGTCTTTCTATCTTAGCGATCGCACTCACGGCGGGCATAAAAGCCTTAACGCAAAGCGTGCAAACTCAAACGACGCTTCAGCAACAGTATCTGGCGATGCTATCGGCCAATGATGCGTTGAACAAAATCTACTTACAAAAAGTATGGCCTGAATTTGAAGTTTATAAAGCGAACTGCTCGCAACTCAACGTACCGTTGGTTTGTATCCGCTCGACTTTCGCCACACCCAATCCATTATTCAGACGGGTGGTCATTGAAGTCTATCTCGCGAGTCCAACTGACCCAACCGCGCCACAAGAACAGCGACTCGCCAAACTCACCACGATTGTCTTCAACTATTTGACTTCAAACCTATGAAGAACAATCAAGGCTTTACATTGATTGAGACTATGGTTGCGCTGCTAATTTTGGGCATACTCGGGCTCATGGCCAGCCAGGGGCTCGGCGGTGCGTTTCGGGTCAAAGACAGTGTTGAAGGGCAAATCAAAGAGCAAGAAGCCGTTGTGGTTATGCTGAAGCACCTTCAAAATGACTGCGAGGCCATGGTCAAAAATGCAGATGAAAAATTACCGCCGACCTTTATTCAAGGCAATACCTACACTTGGCTGCTGCGACACTATTCTTCGGTGCAAGCAAACGGTTGGCAATTTGTCGGCTACGTCATCGAAGACAACTCTCTTAAAAGATACATCACCCCGGCCTTTAGCAATAAACAAGAGGCCGCGGTCATTCTCGCCGCGCTGTCTACAGACCCAGATTTAGGCCTGTCCTCTGCTCAACTGTCGTATCAATTGCCACGGGTCATCCGGCAAAAAATTGAGCCGTACTGGAGTTCTTACACCAAGCGCTCTGCAATTGGCCTGCAAATTTCATTATCACTAATCGGCAATCGAAACCCTCTGACGAGCTCTTGCATCGCCGAAGGGAAACTGTAAATGCGTGCCTCGCACTCACACCCGCAATCACAATCCCAAAAAGGCTCGGCCACGATTATCGCGTTAATTGTGGTCAGCCTGGTTGCGATCTGTGTCTCAAGCCTGGTGTGGCAACAAGATTTTGAACTCAGAAAGACCCAAATTTTTAAAGAAAATACGCAGGTGTCTTGGTTGCAGCGATCGCTGATTGACGTGGTGAGATTGGTATTGAGAATTGATTTAGTCAACAATCAAGACGTCGATCACTTAGGCGAAATCTGGGCATTACCGATTGAGAATAGCCGAATTGAAGATTACCTGAAGAATCAAGATTTACCGGAAGAATTAAAAAGCATCAAATTTAGCGGCTCGATTCAAGATGCCCAGGCACGTTTTAACATTGCTAATTTATGGGATGCGAACCTTAGTACCGTCAATGTTGCAGGCGTTCAAACCTATACAAACTTGCTTGAACAACTTGGGCTGAACAAAAACCTGGCCGATCAAACGGCACAATTTGTGCTGCGCAACAGCCGCCGGCTTCAGTACCTAGATGAGTTGATGAATGTTCCGGGATATAACAGTGACACGATTAAAAGACTCAGTCCGTTTACGATCGTGTTACCTGAGCCCACTGCGGTCAACTTGAACACCACTTCTATTGAAGTGTTATTGGCCCTGTGGCCAACCTTATCCCAAGGTGACGCTGCACGATTTATACAACTTAGACTGAATATGCCATTGAAAAGTCAAAATGACATCACCCAGTTATTGAGCAAAATCCAGCCAAACAAAACAATACAAGCGCTGAGTTCTGTGGGGGTCAAATCAAATTACTGGTTGGCACAGACCAACATGGTCATTGATCAGCGAAACATATCTACCCAAACTCTGATTCAAAGATTTACCGCGCGGCAGTCTGATAATAACTACACGGCCGTTTTATGGAGCAAACAAAAAATCGTTCAGGTGAAATGAGATTTGTGCATGCCAAGCACCAGCACCCCATCGGCAAGATCAACACGGGTTCACGTCCTTTGCATCAACGAATCCCGTTATTCATCTCTAAGATCGGCTGCATCACGGCCATCACAATCCCAAGCACCAAGCCACCCATCACTAAAATCAATACGGGTTCGAGTAAATTGGTAAATATCTTGGTCTTTTGCTCAGCCTCGGCTTCAGCGTTTTCTGCGGCATAACGCAACATTTCTGCTAACTGGCCACTGGCCTCACCCGAGCGGATGAGGTGCACGAGGATGGGAGAAAATATCCCTTGGTTCGCAATCGCCTTGGCCAGCGACGAACCTTCAGAGAGCCGCGCTTCAGCGAGCTCGATGGTTTGCTTCAACACCAGGTTAGAGAGCGTATTTTTTGAATGATGCAATGCCGAGAGGATCGGAATATTGGCACCTACCAATAAGGCCATTGTTCCGGCAAATCTGGCGGTTTCAAACTCAAGAAGTAAAGGCCCCACAACCGGAATCTTTAAACACAGCGCATCACAGCGATATTTAAACTCGGGGCTGCGCAGCAAATATTTAAAGAGCAACGTACCGACCAACCCTGCCAGCAAAAGAATGAGCCCCCACTGGCTTAAAAAATTAGACACCGCCATCACAACTTGAGTGATGGCAGGCAATTTTTGTTTGGTCGATTCAAACACGCGAACTATTTGGGGGACGACATAGGTCATCAAAAAGATGATGACGGCAAAGGAAACACTCAGTAATGTCGCCGGATAAACTAAAGCTCCCAAGGCTTTTTGCTTAAGCGCTTCTCTTTTTTCTAAAAACACGGCCAACTGCGTGAGCACCTCTGCCATTTGCCCAGATTGTTCAGCCGCCGCGACGATACCTTGATAAAACGCACCGAAGGATTGAGGGTGACTGGTAAGGGCCTGCGAGAGAGGCATGCCAGAACGGATATCTGCCAAGATTGACTCAAGAACTTTACGCGCGTGCTTTTTGATACCCGAATCTTCAGAAAGAATAGTGAAACCATCCTCGATCGAGATTCCTGATCTGACCAGAAGCGCCAACTGTTTTGACAAAATGGCCAGATCTTTTGCAGAGATCGACCCCTGACTTGAAAATAAGCTGCGCTCTTTGACCGCTGCTTGCGTGAGCGCCACATCGGTAATTGAAATAGGTACCAACTCTTTATTGAGCAAAAGCTGCCTGACAGCACGTACGCTTTCGCCCTCGACGGTGCCCCGTTCTGTTTTACCAGCATAAGTCACAGCTTCGAACTGAAAGAGTGGCATCGTCAAATATCCAACTGATTTGCACCGGTCACGCGACTCACCTCTGCAGGCGTGGTCATCCCCGCGCTAACCCACCTTTCGCTATCTTGCACCAACGAACGCATCCCGGTTTCGAGTGCTTTTTGCCGAATTTGTGCCTCTGACGCACTTTGATGAATTAATTCTTTTAACTCAACAGAGGTTGTCATCAACTCATAAATGCCCGCACGACCTTTAAAACCAGATTGCGTACACTCTGCACAGCCCTGGCCGTGACAAACCGTACAGGTCAAGCGGATGAGACGCTGACCCAACACACCGAGCAGCGAAGAAGACAACAAAAACGGTTCAATCCCCATATCGATTAAACGCGTGACGGCCGAAGCTGCATCATTTGTGTGAAGTGTCGCCAGAACTAAATGCCCAGTGAGCGAGGCCTGCACCGCAATTTGCGCAGTCTCTAAATCACGTATCTCACCAATCATGACAATATCCGGATCTTGACGCAAAATGGCGCGAAGCGCCCGTGCAAAATTCATTTCGATACGCGAATTCACCTGCGTTTGCCCGACCCCCTCTAAATTGTATTCAATCGGGTCTTCGACAGTCATAATGTTATTGACTTGCGAGCGCAAGGTTAGCAATGCGCTGTACAGCGTGGTGGTTTTTCCACTACCAGTCGGGCCCGTGACCAGCACAATCCCATAAGGCTTGTTAATCAGTTCTAAAAAACTTTTCTCAGTATCTGGCGCCATGCCAAGCGTTTTCAAATCTAATTTCGAGTAATTTTTTTCTAACAAACGCATCACCACACGCTCACCGTGCGCAGTGGGCAAGGTTGACACCCGAATATCTAGCGCTTTACTGCCGACTCTCAATGAGATTCTGCCATCCTGAGGCATACGCTTTTCAGCGATATCCAGCGAAGCCATAATTTTAATTCTGGATACCAAGGCTGCATGCAGACCTCGCTTCAAATCCACGACATCTCGTAAGTTTCCATCGACCCTAAAGCGTACAACCGATTGCTTTTCGTAAGCTTCTAGATGAATATCTGACGCACTGTCGCGGCTCGCTTGTTTAAACAGGCTATTGATCATACGAATGATGGGCGCATCATTCTTGAGCTCTAACAAATCCTGGGTCAGTGGGATGTCTTGCATTAAGCGCGCGAGATCAACATTCTCTTCTAGCTCATCCACGACCGTCGCGGCATCCGTTTCGTTTTGAGCATATTCTTGACTGATCATGGCAAGAAGCTCTTCAGAGCTCTTTTTACAAAAGCGCAGTGGGCCAACGTTACGCGCAACCTCGTGCAGCGTTGAGGGCTTAGTTTTAGGGCTAAAAAAGAGCGTCGGGGTCTCCGCTAGCTGATCTAGCAATAAGACCTCGTGGCCTTTAGAAAATGAAAAAGGGATTTTCGTCATGGTGCGACATCATGCATGATGTCTCTGATATCTCTCAAGGTCGTTGCAGTCAAATTTTCTTTTTTAAGTAGCAACGGAGCCTGCACAAACGTTTTACGTTTTTCTTCTAAATCATCTAACTTGTTATTTGAAAAAATATTGTTTTGTTCATTGTTGCGCAAAACCGATGGGCGTATGAAAACCATTAAGTTTGTTCGGGTTCTAGACTTGTTATCGTAGCGAAACAGACCGCCGATTAACGGAAGATCACCTAGCAACGGGATCTTTGAACTGCCGTCCGTATAGTTATCACCAATGAGGCCACCTAACACGATAATTTGGCCGTCCTCAACAATGACATTTGACTCGACGTTTCTTTTGTTCAAGATAATACCGGTCGTACTCGAGGCGTCTTGAATACTCGATACCTCTTGAAAAATCTGAAGCTTCACCGTACCATTTTCTGACACTTGTGGCCGCACACGCAGGGTTAAGCCAACATCTTGACGCGTATAGGTTTGAAAAGGCGTAACAGTCGCAGTACTACCAGTTTGCGCATACGAGCCTGTCACAATCGGGATATTTTGACCGACAATAATACGAGCCTCTTCGTTATCAAGCGTCATTAAGTTTGGCGTCGACAACACGTTTGCACCAGAAATCGTTGACACCGCTCTTAATAACGACGAAAACGCCAAGTTGCTGCCAAAATTTGTGATCGAGCCGATATTGAGCCCAAGCCCTAAAGCCGGAACCGCAGCGCCTGCCGCAGCAGTTCCGAGTGCAGAGTTAATCGCAGCGCTAGCACCAAAAATATTGGTATTGCCCGAGGATGGGGGCCCGTTAAAATTTGTCCCGCCATACGCGGTGTTGGCACTGTTCAACGCCTGCCACTGAACACCCAGCTCGGCCGCATTCGCGGCTGTTAACTCAACGATCATCGATTCAATATAAACCTGAGCGCGACGGCGATCGAGCTGCTCGATCACTCTCAATAGATCTTTATAAACCGGTTCGGTGGCGGTAATAATGAGCGAGTTTGTATTAGGGTCGGCCTGAATGACGCCTCCGGTAGAGGGGGCACTGCTACTTGTTAAGGCAGACGATGCCGCTGCAGAGGGTCCGCCGCCAAGGGGGTTTGAACTGTTCATACCGACCGCAGTCATTGGGTTGATCGCGCCTTGATTGGGTACCTGCGCGTTCAGGTTGGCGTTGCCTTGCGGATTGATGTTTGTAGAGTCAGCCGAAGAGCTATCGGCCGCCACAAGAGCCCGCAAGGTAATCGCTAATTTTGCCGCCTCTGCATTTTTCAAAGGTACAACATAAATATTGCCCACATTTTTTGACGCATCCAGCTGAGCCGCGAGCCTTCGAATTTGTGCCAACCGCTCGGCGTTACCGCCCCGAATGATTAAAGAATTTGTTCTGGGATCAGCCAGAATGGTGGGTTTCGACATCGGATCGCTACCCTGAGGCACACTGGTTTCTAGCGCTCGATTCACTAGGCCGGCCACTTTACTCGCTTGCGCATTTTTCAAGGCAATCGTTTCAACTCTTGTACTAGTGGGGTTATCCACGCTCTGGATAATTTTTTCAATACGCCCGATGTTACTGGCGTAATCTGTCACAAGGATTGAGTTGTTGCCCGGCAAGGCATTGATCGTATTGTTGGGTGAAACTAAAGGCCTGATAATGGCGACGACATTTGCTGCGGATTCAAAATTTAATTGAAAGACGCGGGTAATAATCTGATCACCGGTCACACCCGTCGTTGAGGTGTAGGTCTGAGAAGATTGCAGTTTTGCATCTGCCTCTGTCACAACACGGTAGCCACCGGCGGTATTGACGAGTGCAAAGCCATTCATTCGAAGGGCTGTCGATAAGCTGTCTATCGCCTGATCGGGTGTAAGCGCTTGACTACTGCTCAAAGAAATCTTGCCTCGCACTTTTGGATCAACCACAATCGTTCGATTTGTGGCCCGAGCAACGGTCGAAATGACCGCTTCGACGTCCGCATTATTAAACGACAAGTTGATCCCACTACTTTGCGCAAAAATATTCTGTTGCACTAAGAGGATCAACACAAGCGTGAGCGTAGTTTTAAATAAACGAAACATAATGAGCCTTAAATTTTAAAGCGGTAAAGAGCGCCGTCTTTTTTACCAATGATTGAGAGCAAGCCAATTAAGGAATCAAGCGATTCTGGTGGGGCTGTGGCTTCGCCTTGCAAAGACAACCGCCCCTTTTCAACGGTGCCGTTTGCCGTTAACAGCAAGGGGCCATTGAGCGTCGAAACATCTAACGTTAACGCCTGCTTGAGCTGAAACGTTAAGGCATAACTGCCCAGTGGTTTCACCGGGCTGATTGGGCTCGTGATGTTCAGAAAGCGAGCCTCTACAAGACCTCTCGGAGACGAATCCCAAACCAGATCTTCCCAACGGATGGCTAGCTTTCCACGAAGATGCAAAGAGCGCATGAGACCACCCGCAACCTCAATCATGCTAGCGGGTAGCTCAATTTGATTGCTAGCGAGCGAGATCGCACTCGGATGCACGGTGAGCTCGAGCGGCCTCGCGATACTGGCATACTGAATGATCCACTTGCACTTCAAATTAGACACTGAACACTGGGTTGTCCAGGCAAATCGTTCAGAGCTTATCTGGGGGGTGCGACACGTCTCTGATGCGCCCGGTTGAATATCTGAAAATCCAAGCTGAGCACTGCCCTTCCAAAGGGTCCCCTCGGGTTGGAGCACCGCCACCTGACAGCTTGTCGTTTTTGCAACGGTTGCACTTAGCCACCTTATCGGAAAATAAGCGGCCACAAGAATCAGCAAGGTTGCCAGCAGCGCGATTCGACTCGGCCACCCGAAACGGAAAGACAGGCGTTCAAATTGTAGAGTCATCGCGTTTGCACCAAGGTAGCACTCACTTGAACAACGCCCACACCATCATTTTTTTTGAGGACAACATCGCTCGCGTACAACGCATAGTTTTGTCGAAAATCCACCAGCAGCTCAAGCCAACGACTAAACTCTATTTCGTCGATTTTTAGGTCTAGCTGCACGACATCCGCATTCTCTAGCCGAACCAAGGTAAATTTGACACCTTGAGCAAACAGCTTTTGTTGCAAGGCAGCTACCTCATTTTCTGACAAACTCGTGATTTTTACAGTCTTGTCTTTATACGTGAGCAGCGTTCGATTGAGTTCTTGAA
>Ga0247843_1005387_pt1 | contig 17856 bp, 13 predicted proteins | sample LaCruzMarch2017__FD_192420 | JGI IMG/M metagenome (GOLD analysis project Ga0247843, IMG submission 192420) | Freshwater microbial communities from meromictic Lake La Cruz, Castile-La Mancha, Spain - LaCruzMarch2017_8m | ecosystem: Environmental > Aquatic > Freshwater > Lake | place: Spain... | reverse complement strand
GTTCGCGGCCGAGCCCGGACCCGGTCAGCCCCCCGGCCCACCCGCTCCAGCGGGCCCCCCGGCCGCACCTGGTCCGCCTGCCTCTGCGACTCCGCCGGACGGCGCGAAGCCGCCCGAGACGCCACCCAAGACGCCGGCAGGCCCGCCTCCCGTCGAGTCCCTCGAGCCGGCCACGAGCACCCCGGCGGGACCTAGCGCGTCGACGCTGCGGGTCCAGTCCATCCCCGAGATCGGTCAATGCAAGCGTGAGCCGCTCGGTGGGGCGAGCGCCGCCGATGAGCTCGCCTCCAAGCGCGACACCAAGAAGGTCAGCGACAACGCCGCCGAACGAGCGGAGTTCGAGCGGGTGGCCGCACGTTTCTCCGAGGTGGCGCTCGAGTACAACCGCGAGGTCGAGACGCTGCTCGACGACTCGTTCAAAGACCGCATGAAGGGGGTCGCCGAGCGTTATGACCGGGAGTCCGGCCAGGTCGAGCTCACCGAGAGCGAGCGCCGCAACGACGCCATCGCGCAGTTCGAACGCTTCGTCGAAAAGTACCCGAAGGAGCCTCGCTACACACCCGACGCGATGTTCCGCCTCGCCGAACTCTACTACGAGAAATCGGCGGTCGACTACGACACCGCACTCAAACACTTCAACACGCAGATAGCGCTCTACAACCGCGGCAAGGTCCCTGAGCGGCCCAAGAACGCCGAGCGCGATTACGCTGACGTCATCAAGACTTATCAGCGCCTCATCGCGACCTTTGGCGACAGCTACCGCTACGCGGACGCGGTCTACTACCTGCTCGGCTACATCCTGCAGGAGTCCGAAGACGACATCGCCGCGCGGCGCGCCTGGATGGATCTCGTCGAGAAGCATCCGCAGAGCGAGTACGCCCCCGAGGTGTGGCTGCGGGTTGGCGAAAACCACTTCGACTACGGCGAGTTCGAGCAGGCCGCCGACGCCTACCGCAAAGCCATGGCCTACACCGAGAGCCGCTTCTATGACAAAGCGCTCTACAAGCTCGCGTGGACCTACTTCCAGATCTACGACTACGACCTCGCCATCAAGACCTTCAAGGATCTCATCGCCTGGTACGACAAGGGCCAGCGCCTCGAAGGTGCGACCGCCAGCGCGCTGCGCGAAGAGGCCATCGACTACCTTGCAAAGAGCCTCGCCGAAGACGACTGGGACAACAATGGCGAGGACGACGCCAGCCGCGGAATCGCTCGGGCGCTCGGTTATCTCCAGGGCGGGACGGCGTGGGAGAAGGCCATTATCGTCCGCTATGCCGAGGCGCTCTACGACCTGCACGACATCCGCAAGTACGAGGAGGCGGTCAGCGTCTACAAGAAGCTCATCGCGATGGACCCCAACGCGCTGGAGTCAGTCGACTTCCAACAGAAGATCATCCAGATTTATGACGTGCTCCGCGACGTCGACGCGTCGACCCGCGAGCGCCAGCAGCTGGCCGAGATGTTCGCCCCCGGCAGCGCCTGGGCTCGCGCCAACGCCAACGAAGCCAAGCGCATCGCCGAGGCGACCGAGGCTGTCGAGGTCGAGATGCGGCGCCGCGCCCTCACCCTTCACCAGCGCGCACAGGAGCTGAAGGCCGAGGCGCTCAACGACAACAAGCCCGAGCTGATCCCGAAGTCGGAGGACAGCTACCGTCAGGCGGCGCGCGCTTATCAGGAGTATCTGTCGCGCTATCCATCGCAGCCCTCGACCTACGAGATGCGCTTCTACCTGGCTGAGACGCTCTACTATTCGAGCCAGTTCCGCGACGCCGCCCGCACCTACTTCGAGGTCGCAGCCGAGCCCTATCTCGCGAAGTTCCGCGAGCCCGCGGCGTGGTCGGCGGTCAAGTCCTTCGAGCGTATCCTGGCCGACCAGGCCACCGCCGGGAAGATCCCCGAGAAGTCGAACCCATCGTCGTCGTGGGAGCCCCCAAAGACCGAAGAGACCACTTCAGGCGACCTGCGCACCTTCCAACCCGAGCCTTACTCAGGCGAGCTGCGCGACTGGCTCGCGGCCGTCGACTTCTACGTGCTGCGCGACATCCAACGGGACGGCAGCCGTAAACCGCAGGTCGCCTTTGCGTATCAGGCGGCCTCGATTGCGGCCCGCTTCAACAACTTCGAGGACGCGCGCAGCCGCTTCCGACAGATCATCTCGTGTTTCCCGGACGACGACCTCGCAGCCGACGCGATGGCGAACATCCTCAACAGCTATCGGGATGAGAACGACCTGCAGAACCTCGAGAAGTGGGCCACCATCGCCGAGAAGATCCAGCTCGGCGACCCGGAGATCACTGCCGAAATCCAGAAGAAGATCAAGGTCTTCAAGCTCGGTGCCCAGTTCCAGAGGGCCGAACAGCTCCTCGCCGACAAGCAACACCTCGAGGCCGCCAAGGAGTTCGAGCGGCTCGCCGACCAGAACCAGGAAGCGGCCTTCCTCGACAAGGCCTACTACAACGCGGCGATGGCCTACAAAGAGGTCAAGTACTACGACTCGGCGGCGCGTATCTTCGAGAAGCTCGTGACCGAGCCCCGCTTCGCCAAGAGCGAGTTCAAGACCGAGTCGGTCTTCGAGCTGGCTGAGAACTACAAGCTCTTCTTCGCCTTCGAGAAGGCGACCGAGACGTACTTCGCCTACCTGCAGCGCACGGACGGGACAAAGGACGCCAACCGCCCGTACGCCCTCTACACAGCGGGTCGCCTCCAGGAGTACTCGGGCAACCTGAAGGCGGCGGCGGCCACCTACGAGCGCTACGCCGAGACCTTCAAAGAGCGCGAGGACACGGCCAATGCACTATTCCGGGCCGCAGAGCTGCATGAGCGGATGAAGGACCGCGAGAACCAGAAGCGGATCCTCGGTCGCTTCATCGAGCGGTTCTCGGCGACCACCGGCATGAGCGTCCGGGTCCTCGAGGCCATCCTCGAGCTCGGCGACATCGCCAAGGCCCAGAACAAGGCGCGCGATGCCAACAAGTTCTACTCTGACGTTGTTCGAGAGTATACGGCGCGCGGCTTCCAGCCCGGCACGCCCGCGGCGAACGCGGCTGCGAAGGCCCGCTTCGAGCTCGTCGAGCGCCAGTTCGAAGAATACGTGAAGATCCGCCTGACCGGCGCCAGCCAGCGCAAGATGGGCGCGGACCTGGCGCGCAAGAAAAAGATGCTCGACGAGCTCGAGCTGGCCTACGGCGAGATCCTGCCGTACCGCTCCCTCGACTGGACCATCGCGGCCTTCTACCGGCTTGGCGACCTGTACCGCGACTTCGCGGATACCCTCTACAAGGCCCCTGAGCCCCAGGGCCTCTCGGACGAGGAGCTCGAGGCCTACGTCAACATCATCGAGGACGAGGGACTCAAGTACGAGAACGTCGCCATCGAGCGCTTCGAGCGGACCGTCGTCGAGTCGCGCCGCCTCAAGGTCACGACCGACTGGGCCGAGAAAGCGCTGGACGCCATCAACAAGTACAAGCCGGCCGACTACCCGCTCTTCAAGGAGCCCAAGGCCGCGCCCACCTTCCTGCCACGCTTCAAGGTCGACGCCCGCGCCTCGAAGACGGCCGGGCCGCCCGCGTCTGGTGCGGTTCCGACCCCGTCGCCGACGCCTGCGACCCCGGCGAGCCCGCCGGCCTCATCGAAGCCGGTCGACAAAGATGCTCCTGCGGAGACCCTCGAATGAGCGCACGCCTCGTCGCCATCGCGTTGACGACCCTCCTGGTCGGTTCGGCGCACGCCAACCCCAAGGCGGACGCGCTCGCGGTCGAGGGCCGTCAGCTTCTCGACAATGGCGACCTCGGTGGGGCCGAAGGCAAGCTCAAGCTCGCGCTCGAGGTCGATCGGGCACATGTCCCGGCCAACGTGGAGATGGCCAGGTTGAGCCTGCTCCGCAACGAGCTCGCCGCCGCCCAGCAGTTCGCGAACCTGGCGTTGTCGAAGAACCGCACGGATGCGGGCGCGCTCATCGTCCTCATCCGGGTGCACTCCGCCCAGGACCAGTCCGAGAGCATCTTCGCGCGTGTTCAGGAGCTGGCCAACCTGTACCGCGACGACCCGGGCGTTCAGCTCGCCTATGGTGAGGCGCTACTCGCGACCCGAAAGTACGACCAGGCCGTTCAGGCGGCGACCCGGGTGCTCAAAGCCCAGGAGACCTCCATCCCTGCGATGAAGGTGCTCGCGCGGGCGTATCTGGGGCTCGAGCGGCCGGTCACGGCGGAGTCCATCATGCTGCGTGCGCTCGAGCTCGAGCGTGACCCGGAGGCGCTGACGCTGCTCGCTGGTATCCGGTTTGGCGAGAAGAACCTCATCGAGACCCGGCTGCTCCTCGAGGAAGCGCTGGCTCTGCAGCCGGTTACGTCGAGGCGCTCAACTCGGTCGGGGTCGTCTACATCGTCGTCCACAACTGGGAGTCGGCGCTCAGCTCGCTGAATCGGGCCATCGCCATCGCTCCCAACTTCGCAGAGGCGTGGCTCAACCTGGCGAGCGCGCAACGCGGTGCGCGCCAATTCGACCAGGCGGAGGCGAGCTGGAAGAGAGCGCTTACGCTCGCCCCCAGAATGGCCGATGTCTGGTACAATCTCGGGATCCTCTACCTCGAGAACCCCATCGGACAACGCGACCGGATTCAGCAACTGACCGAGTCCATCAATGCCTTCAACGCTTTCAAACGAACCGTCACCAACGACCCCAACGTCGACAAGTTCATCGACGAGGCTCGCCTCCTCATGAAGCAGGAGCAGGAGCGACGCAACGAGCAGCTCAAGCCCAAACCCGAGGATGGAGGCGGCACGGGTGGTGAGGAGGGCGCTGGCGATGAAGGTGGCGGTTGAAGAAGCACCTCGAGGCCGGGTCCAGTCCGGACCCGGGCCAAGGACGACGAAATGAAGCAAGCCTCCGATAACTCGAACTCGTCGCCTGGCTCCACGTTGCGCCGGTGGCTATCGGCCTCAGTCGCCGCAACGCTGCTGATGGGAGCCTTACCCGCGCGAGCTGAGACCCCCGCTCCCAGGGCGCCTCCCAAGATCATCGAGCTCGAGGGCATGGTCATCGAGGGCAAGGTCGCCAAGCCTCAGGTCTTCTACGTGCTTGGGCGCAGCCGGGTGCAATACGAGAACCTGAAGATGCATCGCGTCTTTGTGGACCGGATTGTCAGTGGTGCAAAGAAGAACCCGTTCTGATGTGGCCTGAGTTGCGATGGCCCCCCTCAAGCGAGCGGCGCCTTGTCCGACGGCCCCTTCGGGGTTCACCGACGACGATCCGTAGCGCCACGGGACCGGGTTCGCACCTTGGTTTCATGGCGTTTTCGGCTCGGAAGCTGGTCTTGACCACACACGCCCTTACGGGTAAGGGTTACAGCGCTTGGGAGGCCGTGTCCCGCCCGATAATCGTGGGGGACACGGTGCAGGTGACCAGTCGGGGTTCGAGCCGGTGGGCCACCCGATAGTTCGGGTTCATAAAGAACACCGTGGCTCGACCGCGGCCGATCGGATAGTTGACCGCCCAGCCAATCACGGCGAGTCTGTTTCGAGTTTCTTCTGAGGGAGAGGGGTATCCATGGAGGGCTTTGCTAGGTGGATGACCGATGGTGGAATCTGGATGTACTTCATCCTGGCCGTCGGAATCCTGGCGTTGGGCGTCGCGGCCGAGCGCTTCATCTTCTTGTTCTTCCGCTACAACATCAACGCGGCTGCGTTCATGGGGCAGGTCCAGAAGCTGGTCCTCGCCAACAACGTCGACAAGGCGATCAAGCTCTGTAACGCCGCACCCTCGGCGGCCCTGGCTCGGGTCATCAAGGCGGGCCTCGCGCAGGCTGGACGTTCTGGGGATGAGATTCAAAACGCCCTGGAAGAGGCGACCCTCGAGGTCAGCCCCATCATCCAGAAGCGCACCCAGTCCCTCCAGGCGCTGGCCAACATCGCGACGCTGCTCGGTCTGCTCGGCACGATCGACGGCATGATCGACGCCTTCGCGGCGACCGCGGACGAGAAGATTCCTCAGGCCGAGCGGCCCAAGGAGCTGTCCAAGGCCATCTCGAAGGCCATGTTGACGACCGCATTTGGCCTCATCATCGCCATTCCGGCGATGGGGTTCCATGTGTTCCTCACCGGCGTGACCAAGCGTATCCTCGACGAGATCGACCTCTACTCGCTCCGGCTCAAGAACATGCTCGTCTCCCGAGGCGGACAGAGCTGAGAGCCCGACGGGACGGTCCAAAGCCGCGGCGTTCACGAAGGGCGTCGGCGACCGACCGGAAGGAGACACGATGGGCAAGCGCGGAAATCGAATGCAGGTCAAGCTAGAAGACTTGAACCTGATTCCGATCATGGGTGTGATGATCATCCTCATCCCCATGGTCCTCTTCAGCTACAGCTTCGACCAGCTCAAGGTGCAGCAGGTGGCGACTCCCCGTGTCGGCGCGTCGGTCGCCTCGGCTGGGGCCGCCAAACAAGAAGAGAAGGTTCCGCTCAAGCTCGCGGTGCACATCGGGAACGATGGCTTCAAGATCAAGGCAAACGAGATCTTCGCCGACCTGTCGTTTCCGGAGATACCCAAGCAGAAGTTCCAGGTCGTGGTGGTGCCGGGCCAGGCAGCGCAGGCCGTCACCGACTACGATTACCCGCGGCTCTACTCGGTGCTCAGGGCCCTGAAGGACCAGGAACGGTTCAAGGAAGAGGACTCGATCGACGTCAGCGCCGAGATGAACATCCCGTGGTCGGTCGTTGCGGCGACCATCGATGCCGCCCGGGTGAAGCTCACGACGGCGGATTTCCGGCCGAACGCGAACTACGAGCAGGCGCTGGAGCTCTATCGGAGGGACAAGCCCGTGATGGAGCCGGGGAAACTGAAGACCGCGGACGGAGTCGCCATCCCGACGACCGTTCCCATGTTCCCCAAGGTGGTCTTCACGGTGGCCGAGGTCGTGAACTGATGCGTTCGCGGCTTTCCAACTCGGAGAGTGGGAAACCGGGATGTGGTCGAGCTGTTGCTGGCGATCCTCACGCGCTCTGGCGCGAGCCGCTGCGCAGTAGCCACCAGCGGCGAGAAAAACGAGTATTCATGTGCGGGGGCCGTAAGGTCGTTCCGCTCATGGCGTCCATTGGGGACCGAGGACACGAATGATGGCCGAGAACGCGGAACCAGAAGAGGCGCCACCGACGTCGAGCCCGAAGAAGGCGAAGCGACACGACGACAATGTCAGCCTCAACATCACCTCGTTGATGGACGCCATCTCCATCATCCTCTGCTACCTCCTCGTGTCCATCAACTCGGACCCGTGGAGCATCAAGCAGAATCAGTATCTCGCGCTGGCACAGTCGACCGTCGATACGGAGCCGCGGGAGTCGATGGCCGTGGTCGTCAACCGGCAGGAGATCCTCGTCGACAACACGAAGGTCCTCCCCGTCGACTGCATGACCTCCGCCGCGAAGGGTGCGCGTCAGTGCCGGACCGCGCCGGACTTCGAACATGAAGACAACAGCTATAGCATCGACAAGGTCTACAAAGAGGACGGCTCGGAAGAGAGCTTCAAGGTCACAGCACTCCTGTCGGTGCTTCAGGACAAGCTCGTCGGTGCACGAGAGATGCACAAAGCTCGCGGCAACGAAGGCGAGTTTCGCGCGATGGCCACGGTCATCTGCGACAAGAACATCCCCTACCGGATGATCGCCGAGGTCATCAACACGATGGGCCAGGCTGGAATCGAGAACATGCGTTTCGCGATCATGCAGGGTGAGCGCTGGGTTCCCTAGCCTTCCCAACCGCGTTGATTGCAGAGGGGTCGAGGCTCACAGGCTCGCACCAGGAGACAGAGATGGTCGCCAACGACAAAATGAAGCTCCTCCGCGTCGCCGTCGTGCAAGACCGACGGGTGGTGGAAGAGCGCCTCATCCGGGGCGAGGGTGACATCACCATCGGTACGGGCACGAAGAACACGTTCGTCGTGAAGGGCAACGTGCCCAAGCAGACGACGGTCTTCGAGGGCCGGGGACAGGGGCGTTTCGCGCTTGTGTTCGAGCGGGGCCAGGACGGTCGCATCGAGCTCGAGTCGGGCAGCGACAAGTTCACGCCGAGCGAGCTCGCGGACAAAGGGATGGCCCAGAAGAAGGGCAAGGCGTTCGCGATCGAGCTGAGCGACAAGGCGCGTGGCAAGGTGTCGGTCGGCGACGTGTCGATCCTGTTCCAGTACGTCGATCCCCCGAATGCGGCGATGCGCGCGCCCCTGCCGATGGCGGTCAAGGGCGGCATCGTCAACCAGATCGAGTGGCCTTTCCTCTACATCATGGCGGCCTCTTTCATCCTCTTCGGAGGGTCGACGACCGGCCTCGACATCTGGTGGAAGCAGACCGGCCAATACTATTACAGCCCATCCTCGGCCGAGCGCACTCGCCTCTACGATCTCATCCGGGCCGAGGTCCAGGCCAAGAAGGAGAAGGAGCCCGAGAAGGAGAAGCCGGAGGACGAGAAGAAGGACGATGCTGTCGCTGCTGCTGAAGCTGAGGCCGCGCCGGCTCCCGAGCCCGAGAAGCCCAAAGCGGGCCCCTCGAAGAAGCCGGCGGCGCGCGTCGGCAAGGACGCCCCGCGCGAGACGAACAAGACCAAGCTCGCCGCCGCCGTGAAGCAGAAGACCTTCCTGCATGTGCTCGGCACGACCGGTGGCACCGGGCCGGGCGAGCTCGACACACTGGGCGGCGGTGTTCATGCGCAGAACATCGCGAACGCTTTCGACCTCGAGGGGGGCATTGCCCAGAAGCGCGAGAGCGGGGCCGCGGGTGGGGTCTTCGTCGGCGGGCCGCAGGCGGCCGAGGCGGGTGACGGGCAGAAGTACAAGACCTTGTCGGCAGGCGAGGCCGGCGGGGAGCGACTCGCGACGACCCAGGTCAAGACGGCAGAGAAGGCCAGCGAAGTGAAGATCAACGCCAACGTGCGCGATGGCTCGGTGTCTGGTCAGGAGGGCGCGGGCTCGATCGACAAGGACTCGGTCGCGCGTGTGTTCTCGCGCCGCAAGAGCGCCATCAAGTACTGCTATGAGCGGGCGCTCAAGCTGAACTCGAACGTGAAGGGCAAGGTCGTCATCCGCTTCACGATCGGCCCGGCGGGGCGCATCACCTCGGTCCAGGCGTCGCAGAACACGACGGGTGATCCGGGTATCGCGGACTGCATCATCGAGAAGGTGCAGGGATGGCGCTTCGACCCGCCCAGCGGCGGCTCGGTCACGTTCTCGTACCCGTTCCTGCTCGACACGAAGTAAGGGCTCGAGGGGAGTTCCCGAGCATCCGCCCGAGCATCTGGGTGAGGGCAGCCACAAGGGCTGCCCCTACTTGATGAAGGCGACTCGGCGGCGGCCCGTTCGTTGAGCGGCTGTCGGAGCGCGTGTTAGGGTCTGGGCCATGGTGACGTCGAACGAGAACCCGCCCAGGGGCGGTCGGCCCCGTCCCGCGGTGGACGAGCGGCTGATCATGCCCGAGACACGTTATGAGGTGATCGATGGCGAGGTGGTCTACGTGAGCCCCGCCGAGTACCCTCATGCCAGCCGTCATTCGAAGCTGTCTGCCCTGCTCGAGGCCTATGTCGCCGATGGATTCGACGCGGTCTGCGACATGCTGACACGCACCTCTGAGAAGGGGGACATGGCGCCCGACGGGAGCATCTTTCCGCTCGAGCCGGACCCGGAGACTGAAGGTCGACAGATCGAGCGCCTCGCGTTCGAGGTCGTGAGTACGGAACGGCTGAGCCACGCTGGACGAAAGGCCGCGGCGCTCAAGGCGCGGGGTGTCGAGCGGGTCTTCGCGATCGACGTCGAGCGCCAGCGGTTGCTGGAGTGGTCGGTGGAGACCGACGCCTGGAGCATGTTGCTCACGAGTGACGTCATCGAGGATCGGTCGCTGGTGGCGCCGATGCCGATCGCGGCGCTCGTCGGCGCGGCGAGTGAGGACGACGCGATCGCGCAGGCGCTCATCGCGAAGAAGAACCCGGTCCTGATGGGGGCTGTTGAAGCTCGGTTCGGCCAGGGGCGAGACGAAGGCCGTGTGGAAGGTCGGGACGAAGGCCTCGCGGTGGGCAGGGTCGCGGGCAAAGCCGAGGCTCTGCGTGCGGTGTTGAGCACCCGTGGCCTGGTCTTGAGCGCGGAGCAACGCGCTCTCCTCGAGAGCTGCAGCGACAACGCGGTGCTCGAGCGGTGGCTCATTCGTGCGGTCACGGCGGCCGACGCGAACGAGGTCTTCGACGGATGAGAGCCCGGCGAGAGTCACCTCGCCGAGCTCACACAGTCGCATCATCAAGTAGCTGCGAGCGCCTCTGCGGCGTCGCTGCGCACCCGCTCTGCGTCGGCTGCGCGCCGCCAGCCGCCGGACCTCAGGCGCCACGCGACCACACCCCAGAGCACGATGACCTCGAAGACGATGCCCCACCAGGCCCCCGCCGCGCCCATACCGACCTCGCCGGCGAGCAGGTAGCCGAGCGGGAGCTTGGCGAGCCAGGCCACCGACACGGTCGCGATGAGGACGAAGCGGGTGTCGCCCGCGCCGTTGAGGACACCGAGACCGGTCATCGCGAAGGCGTCGAAGAGCTGGAAGAGGGCGCTGATGACGAAGAGCTCGACGGCGATCTCGACGACATCGGGTGTCGCCCCATGGATCGCTGTGAGCGGCACCGGGAAGAGCACGAACACCACGCCGCACGCGCACATGAAGCTCACCGCAATCTTGAGGCCGGCCTTCCGGATGTCAGCGACCAGATCGATGCGCCTGGCGCCGATGGCCTGGCCAACGAGGACGGAGACCGCCTCGCTGATGGCGTAGCCCGGGAGGAACGACACCGAGATGGTGCGGACCACGATGACGTGCGCTGCGAGGTGGGCGTCGCCCATCGCCGCGAGGATGCCGGTGAAGATGAGATAGCTGGCGATCTCCAGGGTAGCGCGCCCACCGAGCGGGAAGCCGAGCCTCCAGATACGCGCGAGCAGCGGACGTTCGAAGTGGCGGGGCGTCCCGGTCAGCTCGGGACGCGGGACCCAGAGCAGGTAGAGCGCACCGAAGCCAAACGAGATGGAGGCTGCGAGCCCTGCTCCGCCGATGCCCATCTCGGGGATGGGGCCCCACCCATAGATGAACATCGGGTCGAGCACGACGTTGAAGAGGTTCGCGACGATCATCGCCACCATGGGCGCCACGGTCCGACCGCGGCCCTGCAGGTACTGCGTCAGCGCGGTCATGATGAAGGCCGGGACGCCTCCGATGACCCGCATGGCGAAGTACTCCTCGGCCAGCGGTGAGACCGCGTCCGAGGCGCCGAGCAGCTGGAGCAGCGGGCCGCCGAGCGGGATGAACAGGATCTCGAGGAGCCCCATCCACAACGCGAGCCTCAGCCCGTGCCACAAGAGCCGGCGCGCATAGAGGTCCTCGCCCGCGCCGTGGGCTTGCGAGACCGATATCTTCAAGCCTGTCAGGACGCCGTACCCAAAGCCGTGGATGGCGTAGAGCAAGACGCCACCTATGCCGGCCGCTGCAAGGTGGGCTTTGCCTAGTGGCCCGACCCATAGCGCGTTCACAAAGTTCATCGCCGCGAACGACAACATCGACAGCATGATCGGCCAGGCGATCTCCAGGACGTGGGGGATGCCCACGTGCTCTGGCAGGGTCAGCTTCGTGTGTTTCGTGTCATTCTTTTCGTTGTCCGTAGACATGATGCTTTTCCTCGAAAATCAAGTGAATCAATAGTTGGTGGGGGCAAAGGCAACTGGCTCTGTCCCGTGTCGTCTGTGTGCTGCAAGTGCAGGATCACAGCAGGCTGCGGTCATCGCCGACCCCGTCTCGCTCGACCTCCCCCGACGTCCGCCAAATGACGGGCGCCGAGTGAGCTCGCGCCGCCGTTTGCACGAACCGGACCGACTCTCGCACGAGCTGACACCCGAGAGCGTCGCCTGGATGGCGGGCTTCGGAGCGTTCGGGCTCGGCAGCGACGTGCCGGACCAGGGCGCGAGGCGCGGGTTCGGCGTGTCGTAACGAGACGGATGGAACGTGTCACGATGAGGCATGTGACCGGAGTCACGAGTCATCGAGACGGCGAACGAGTCACGCGCGGATTCGGGTCAACCCAACCTGATCGGGCCAGCCATAAGTCGCGCGGGAGTCGTACGAGTCGGGGTCAGCGACGAGGTTGACGCGGTCGTACACCGCGCGACATCCCGAGGACGTCCTGGACCACGACGATGGGGCATACCTTGGTGGCAGCGTTCATCAGTGTATCCATTCTCGACCTCCGGGAACGTCACCGCCTCCGTTGGCGGGTGAGCCCGCCGACACTCGCGAAACGGACCGGGCGGTGTCAAGGTCAAAACCGCGACGCAGTGTGTCGTGAGTCGCAAGCCGTTGTGCCAGGTGGGTCTGCGAGGGGCAGACGGAGGCGGTCAGCGACGCTCGTGGTCGACGGGGACGATGTGGACTCGGGGAAATCATGGTCGAGGTCGTGGGCCGCGCCCCTTCGCAAGCGAACCGCGTGGGGATGTAGCGGGTGGGGAGCGGAGCCCGACGACCTCGACCTGTTTTCGTCGCTCGACCTCCCCGGCAAGAGGTTGGTCGTGCGTTCGCCACGCTGGCTCTACGCGCGGGTCCGGGCCCGCATTCACGGCGGAAGTCGTGGGCATATCGGCGCTTGCCGCGGGGTTTCGTTGCGCCTATGGTCGGCCGCATGGTTCTCCGCCACGCGCTCATCGCCTTTGCTTGTGCGCCGCTCATCGCGATGGGCTGCACCTCCAAGCACACCCCCGACGATCCCTATGACGTTCACCGCGAGCACCCCGTGACCGCCAAGCCGACCCTCATCGAGCCTCCGACCACGCCGCGTGACGCGGTGGTCGACACCCTTCATGGGGTCGAGGTCGCTGACCCCTATCGCTGGCTCGAGAACATCGGTGACCCGCGGGTCTCGGCCTGGGTGGATGACCAGGACGCGTTTGCTCGTCCGCTCATCGACGGGGTGGCGGGTCGCGAGCGGCTGGTCAGTCGTTTCACCGAGCTCTTCTATCTGGACGCGGTGAGCGCGCCCTACCACCGCGGCAACCACTGGTTCTGGACGCGGCGCTTCAAGGACCGCGAGAAGTCGGTCGTGTTCGTGCGTGAGGGCGAGTCTGGCGCCGAGCGCGTCTTGCTCGACCCCAACAAGTGGTCGACCGATGGGTCGGTGGCGCTCGGCGGTTGGACCCCGAGCTGGGACGGGCGCTTCGTGGCCTACATGGTCAAGGAGAACAACGCCGACGAGGCGGTCATCAAGGTGCGCGACGTCGCCGCCGACAAGGACCTGGACGAGGTCATCGACGGCGCCAAGTACGCCGGGATCTCGTGGAGTGCGGACGCCAAGGGCTTCTATTACGTGTACCTGCCGCCGGCAGGACCTGGGGTGGCGGTCGATGCGCGGCCCGGTTTTGCGGAGATCCGCTGGCACGAGCTCGGAAACGACCCGACCAGCGACCCGCAGGTCTTCCCGCCGACGGGTGACCCTCAGACCTTCATCGGCGTCGAGGTCTCGCGTGATGGACACTGGATGTTCTTCACGGTGCAGCGCGGCTGGAACCAGACGGAGATCTGGTTTCGTGACCTGCGTAAGGTAGTCAAAGCCGATGTGACGCCGGCGCCCGCCGACCTCGACACGGAGAAGCGTATCGCGTGGCACGCGGAGCGGCGGGGCTTCGCACCGTTGGCGGTCGGGCTCGATGCGCTGACCAGCGTGAGCGCACACAAGGACGTCTTCTACGCCATCACCAACGACGGGGCGCCGCGGTACCGGGTCTTCCGCATCGATCCCAAGCGGACCAAACGTTCGCAGTGGAAGGAGATCATCCCCGAGAGCGAAGGGACGCTCGAGTCGGTCGAGATCGCCGGCGAGCACCTGCTGGTGAGCAAGCTCATCAACGCGGCGGGTCGGTTGGAGGTGCGTAAGCTCGACGGCAAGCTCGTGCGTGAGGTCGCGTTGCCGGGCATCGGCAGCGTGACCGGGACGGTGGGAGAGCCGGACGACGACACGGCCTACTTCACCTTCACGAGTTTCACCCAGCCGCCCGAGACCTACAAAACCTCGATTTCCAAGGGAAGCGTCGAGGTCTGGTCGAAGATCGAGATCCCCGTCGACACGAGCCGCTTCGAGGTCGAGCAGGTCTTCTACCCGTCGAAGGATGGGACGAAGGTCTCGATGTTCATCGTGCACAAGAAGGGGCTCGTCAAAGATGGGTCACATCCGACGATGCTCTACGGGTATGGCGGCTTCAACGTGAACATGACGCCGAGCTATGCGAGCTCTGTCGCCGTGTGGCTGGAGCTCGGCGGTGTCTATGCGATGCCGAACCTGCGCGGCGGCGGTGAGTACGGCGAGGACTGGCACAAGGACGGGATGCTCTTGAAGAAGCAGAACGTCTTTGACGACTTCATCTCGGCCGCCGAGTATCTCATCAGTCAAGGTTTTACCAAGCCCGACCGGCTGGCGATTCGCGGTGGTAGCAACGGTGGGTTGCTCGTGGGTGCGGCGATGACGCAGCGACCGGACCTGTTCCGGGCGGTGATCTGTGCGGTGCCGCTGCTCGACATGGTGCGCTACCACCTGTTTGGCAGCGGCCGGACCTGGATCCCCGAGTATGGGTCGGCCGACGACGCCGAGCAGTTCAAGACGCTGTTCGGGTACTCGCCTTATCATCGGGTGGTGCGCGGGACACGTTATCCGGCGTTGCTCATGATGGCGGCCGACTCGGACGACCGGGTGGACCCATTGCACGCGCGTAAGTTCGCGGCCCTCATCCAGTGGGCGAACGAGGGCGTCGAGGACCCGCGGCCTGCCTTGTTCCGCGTCGAGCGTAACGCCGGTCATGGCGGCGGCGACCTGGTGAAGCAGTCGGTGCAGACCTTTGCCGACCAGTTCGCTTTCCTCGCCTGGCAGCTCGGGATGGACATCCCGGCCGCGTATCCGGGCGCGGCAAAGCCATGAGCGACGATGGACGCCCGCCACACGGGACCCATGCGCCACACGTCTCGCTCGACCACTTGAGCCCGGACGAGCTGCGTGAGCGCTTGAGCCGGGCGATGCACGCCATCGGGGCTCTGCAGCGTCTGAGCTTCGCGTTGAAGGAGCTCGTGCCCAAGGCCTTCGAGGAGGGCTTTCGGAGTCGGCTGCCGGCGGTCGAGGAGCCCTGGCTCATCGACTGGTTGCAGTCGGAGAGTCGGCGGGCGCTCGAGCCGCTGCTGTCCGGGATGCCGAGTCCGAGGGTGCCGCCGCCCGAGCCGGATGGAGAGGTCTCGTGAGGGACAAGGTCTCGCCCGAGCTCATCGTGACAGGGGCCGTCGGCAGCTACCTCATCGGGGCGTGTTGGATCATCCTGTTCCTCACGGTGGCGTTCTCGTCGGCCAACTCCGACCAGAGCCTCAACTTCTTCATGAGCCTCGGTATCGGTGTCGGGCTCATCTCGGTCCTGCTCTGGGTGGGCGGCTGCATCTGTGAGGGCATCGGTTGGATCGGGCTGCGGCGACTCAATCCGGGGATCGCCGGGTTCATCGGCTGGACGACCGCGACCCTGCCGGCGACCTACTTCCTGCTCTTGATGGTTGGGGCAGGCGGGCTCGAGGCGGGGGTCATCCACGTCTTCGTCATCGTCCAGCTCACGATCTACCTGTCGACGGTGGTCTTCCTGTTGGGGCGTAAGGGTGACCGGTCCCGAACACTGCCGGCTATCGTGGGCTTCGTCATCGCCATCCTGGGGATCCTCGGGTTCTATGTCATGGCGTTGTCTGAGAGGTTCCTGGCTGGCAACATCGTCTTCCTGTTCGTCGCCCTCGGGGGCATGGCGATAGGCCACCTGGCGATGGGCAGCTATTTCAAATACGCGGCCAACGTGGCCCGAGAGCTCGACGTCTTCAGGTGAGGGTATGACCTACGACTGGATCATCATCGGCTCGGGGTTTGGCGGCAGCGTCTCGGCGCTGAGGCTCGTGGAGAAGGGCTACAAGGTCCTCCTCATCGAGAAGGGAAAACGCTTTCAACCCCAGGACTTCGCCAAGAACAACTGGGACCTGAAGCGGTGGATGTGGATGCCGAAGATGGGGCTCGAGGGCATCTTCCAGATGTCCTTCATGGAGCACGTCACCATCATGCATGGGGTCGGTGTCGGCGGTGGCAGCCTCGTGTATGCGAACACGTTGCCCACGCCTCGCGACGACTTCTTCGAGAACAAGAGCTGGGGACACCTCGACGACTGGAAGGCCGAGCTCGAGCCGCATTATCGGACCGCCAAGCGTATGCTGGGGGCGGCCGAGAACCCACGTGAGACGCCGGGTGATCGGGTCCTCGAAGAGGTCGCACGCGACATCGGTCGCCACGACAAGTTCCACCGGACCGAGGTCGCGGTCTTCTTCGGTGAGCCCGGGAAGAAGGTGGCAGACCCCTACTTCGGGGGTGAAGGGCCAGAGCGGGTGGGGTGCAATTTCTGTGGCGCGTGTATGACCGGGTGTCGGATCGGAGCGAAGAACACGCTCGACCGCAACTACCTGTATCTGGCCGAGAAGCGTGGGTTGACGTTGATCGCCGAGACCGAGGTGGTCGCCGTGCGGCCCGACCCGGCGGGTGGCTATCGGGTCGAGACGAAGGCCTCGTTGGCGACCGGCCTGCCGTTCATCGGCACGGGAAAGAAGGCGCGTACGTTCTCGGCGAAGAAGGTCGTGTTCGCCGGCGGGGTCATGGGGACCATGCCGCTCTTGTTGGCGATGAAGGCCGATCAGAAGGGGTTGCCCAAGCTGAGCGATCGGCTGGGTGACAGCGTGCGGACCAACTCCGAGTCGCTCATCGGGGTGGTCGCGCCGGACTATCCCGAGGCGATGTCGAAGGGCGTCGCCATCACGTCGATCCTACACACGGACGACCACAGCCACATCGAGCCGGTTCGTTACGGCAGCGGGTCGGGGTTCTTCAGGCTCATGATGTTGCCACACGCGCCCGGCGACACGGTCGCGGCGCGCCTGAAACACATGATGGGGAGCCTCGTGAGTGAGCCGCGGAAGTGGGCGAAGGCCTTTGCGACCGAAGACTTCGCGCGGCAATCGCAGGTCATGTTGTACATGCGGACGCTCGAGGGGGCGCTCAAGATGCGGCTCGGTCGGAGCCCGTTCACGGGCTATTCGAAGGGGCTCGTGACGGTGCTCGAGGATGGGGCCGAGGCGCCCAAGGCGTTCATGCCAGAGGCGACCGATCTCGCCGAGCGGTTCGCGCAGAAGGTCGGTGGGGTGACGGCGACGCTCCTGACGGAGACGCTGCTCGGGACACCGAGCACGGCGCATATCCTGGGTGGGGCGACGATGGGGCGGCACGCCGACGAGGGCGTCATCGACAAGAACCACCAGGTCTTTGGCTACGAGGGGCTCTATGTGATCGACGGGTCGGCGGTGTCGGCCAACCCGGGCGTGAACCCGTCGTTGACGATCACGGCGCTGGCCGAGCGGGCGATGTCGAAGATCCCGGCGGCGGGTTGACTGGCCTGGTGCGGAGATGGCTTGAGCATCAAGATGGTTGATGCTCGAGATGATTGGCCTGGGTCACCGGCGACGAGCGACCTTGCGGACGTAGCCGAAGTCGTTCTCGACGATGAGGATGTTGCCCTCGTGGTCGACCGTGATGGAGCGGACCTCGCTGACCTTCTCGCCGGGTGAGCGGAAGAAGCGGCCGTCGCCGGCGTGGGCGTGGTTGTCGCCGCCGTCGAGGAAGAGGTGCAAGGTGCCTTCCGGGGCGAGCCACCAGACCTGGTTGCCTTCGTGGGTGCCGATGAGCAGGCCGCCGTCGCCGGTGAAGGCGAGCGCGCGGGGCTCTTCGAGGGCGGACGCGGTGGCCGGAAGCCGTCGC
>Ga0247843_1005383_pt1 | contig 17863 bp, 20 predicted proteins | sample LaCruzMarch2017__FD_192420 | JGI IMG/M metagenome (GOLD analysis project Ga0247843, IMG submission 192420) | Freshwater microbial communities from meromictic Lake La Cruz, Castile-La Mancha, Spain - LaCruzMarch2017_8m | ecosystem: Environmental > Aquatic > Freshwater > Lake | place: Spain... | reverse complement strand
TCATGACAAGGCTCCTTGGTGGACTGCTGTGGTGACACAAAGATTGTCTATCAACTGTCGCATAACCTCTCTGGCCATGAACAGCGGATACCGTTTTGAGTCAATGCAATCATCTGGGATGCGACAATTAATACGAATCGAGTATCCAGCGCAAGCTGAAGTTCTCTCGAAGACTAGCAAGCGCTGGCATCTCCCCAAATCATTAGACAAAGACCATGTTGGGTTGAGCTGAACAGTTGATGCACCGACTGACCGCCACCGAGCTTGCTGCAGGTCTCGCAGTGAAATGTGATCCAAGTGACCATAGCCAAAACCCACATTACGCGGTGGATGTTGCACGCCACTTGAGGTCCAAGCTTTCGATTTCAACCGTATCTATTTCATCATCAGGCGGCCGAATAGGTAATAGCCAACAGTCAGGCAATTTTATGTCGGACTTCCAAGTAACGCGCTCTGAAATGAGTATGTCTGGAATGTAAAGGTTGATCATCTTCTTGCGAGAAATAGGACGTATTACCCAGCAGAGCAATTCGCCACACTGCTCACTCAGGTGTGCAGGGCCGCGCACCTGAACGATACGGCCTATGTTTGCCTCGCAGCCAGGGTACTCCCCCACGATTACGGCTAAATCACCGTGTTTGCAACGCAGTGTCATTTACACCTCCAAACATTGAGTTAGGTTAATCATAGAAATGGCGAGGCTCAAGAGATGAGCCTCTTAAGTTAATGCTGCACGTACCCACCTCTGATGGCTACCTTACAGATCGGCTAGTTGTCCGCTATAGCCCGGCAGGTAATTGATGGGTTTTGGGGTTGGTTTTGCCATGCTTTGACTGTGGAAAAGGTAAAGGCAATTGCGCCTCATTTCAATTGACAGTTTAATTTGACAGTTTTACTGTATGATAGAAAACATGGACACCACTTTCACCCTGGACCAACTCAGCGCGCTGACCGATTTGCCGCTGCGCACGATCCGTTACTACATCCAGCTTGGACTGGTTGATCGTCATGAGGGCGACCGCAAACATGCCCGGTACACGCAAAAGCACCTGGACCAAGTGCTGCAGGTTCGCGCCATGGCCGATCAGGGCACTCCGCTGGAACGCATCAAACAACTGATCAACGGAATCACTACGCCTCCGGCCCCGCCGAAAGCTGCTGGAGACATCTCTGTCATAAGCAAGGTATTCATTGCCCCCGGCGTTGAACTGCACTTAGAACCGCAAATCGCGGGTCTCTCGCCTGAAAAACTCCGTCTATTTGTCCGTTCCGTGCTCACTACCTGGGAAGAAATCAATGCAAGCGAATAAAAAACAAATTGGACTGCACGCCCAGGACATGGAAGCCAACATTGGGCTGGTGTCGGCCCATGTGACTGGCCGCCTCAATGGCTTGGTGGCCCAGATCAAGGTTCGCCAGGTTTACAAGAACTGGTCAGATGACAACGTCGAATGCGTCTACACCTTCCCTCTGGGATGGCAAAGCGTCCTTTTGGGCATGCGAGTGGAACTGAACGGCAAAAGCATGACCGGTACCGTCAAGACCAAGAAAGTGGCTGAAGCGCAATATGAAGAGGCCATCAGCAACGGTGACTTGCCAGTCATGCTGGAGCGGTCAGGTAAAGACCTGTACACGGCCAATATCGGCAACATACAGACAGGGGATGAGGTGGTCATTGAACTTGACTACGCTCAAATCCTAAAAGCCGAAGATGGTGAGATCCGTTTCAGTCTGCCAACAACCATTGCACCGCGATACGGGGATGCATCTGCTGCGGGCTTGAAACTGCACCAACAAGCTGAAGCCAATCCACAGGCCGATCATCGGCTGTTTCTGAATCTTGAACTGTCTGAGAACCTGAGCCAAGGCACGGTTTACAGCCCCAGCCATGAAATCCAGCTGAGCCGTCAGGGCAATCAATGCAGCTTGAAGTTAGAGGGTGCTGCATGGTTGGATCGTGACTTCGTCTTGGTTATTGACCGTCTTGGCGACATGAACTTCGCAGTCGCAGCTCATGACTCGGCTCGCCCAGGAGAGGCTACAGTATTGACCGGCGGTGTGTACCGTCCAACCGGCGTAGAAAAACAGCACCCTGTCTCTATCAAGGTACTGGTCGACTGCTCTGGATCCATGCAGGGCGACAGCATTGAACAAGCCAAAGACTGTCTCAATTGGCTGTTTGGACAGCTCAACAATACGGACCAAGTCTCGTTTACCCGGTTTGGCAGCACTGTCCACCACGACCATTCCGAACTTAAGCCTTGCACACTCATTTACCGACAACTTTTGAAAGCGTCATCGCGTCGATTGAATGCGGATTTGGGCGGTACCGAAATTGATGACGCGTTGAAAGAGGTCATCGCCATTGAAAGTGGCTTATCCGAAGAATCCAAAAATGCGGTGATCTTATTGATCACTGACGGCGAGGTCTGGAACATTGAAGAAATCATCGCCACAGTGCGCGCCTCTGGGCAGCGCATTTATGCAGTAGGCGTAGGCTCAGCACCATCAGAAAGTCTGCTCAAGGACATGGCCGACGTCACGGGTGGCGCAAGTGAAATGGTTACACCCCGTGAAAGCATGCAAAAAGCCGTCGAGCGCCTGCTGATCAAGATTCGCCAAACGCAGGCCATCGAACATGAAGTCGCATGCGAAGCGCCTATCGTCTGGCAATCGAAATCAGCGGGCCATGCAGCAGCAGGTAGCTCCTTGATGTCATGGACGCAAATCAATACGCAAGGTACCGCGCTCGATGAATTGGAAGTGGTTCAGACCGTTTATCCAAACGGACAAACAACACCCAGCCCCGTCATTTGGGATGAAAGCCTTGACCTCTCTCGCATTGCAGCTGCGTTGCGCTTGAACGATATAACAAAAGCCAAAGAGCGAGAACGCCTCGCTGTCGAATATCAATTGGTCACCAGCGAAACCAATTTAATTCTTGTTCACGAAAGAGCTGAAAACGAAAAAGCAGACGACATGCCAGAGTTGCACCAGGTGAAGCCTATGCTGGCTGCCGGATGGAGTGGTAACGGAGTTGCTGCGTATAGAAGAGCAGCCCCTTCGCTTCAAGTCATGCGATCTGGTTGTGACAACGTACCCTTCATAGCTGAATCTCGAATCGATATGAGCATGTCTGTTCCGGCCATGTGGCGATCGAATCGGTCACATTCTGCCGCCCGAGTTGATGGGATGGCTAATGCAGGCATGGATGACATTGAGATACCGGCTTTTCTGAGGAAACAAGAGTCATCCTCCGATTCAGAGCCCGTCAAAACATTCGTACAGAAATTCAAGGACATCGTCAGTACGCCCAATAAACCGCCACAAAGTACTCACACGGTCAAAAAACCACAGGGCACATCAGATGAGCTGAAAGCAATCCTGGCCGATAAGACCAACGCAAAGAACCCAATTCATGAATTGCTGACCAGCTTCAACCAGGTAGCCCTGACGCACACGAGATTCAGATCTGCACTTGCCGCATGCCTTCGAACCAACCAAGCCAACTACATGGAGTGGTTGATCACAAAGCACATGAAGGCTGCTGGCTCTGGAGCCCCTATCTGGGCGATTTTCATCAGCTGGGCAGCGGAAAATCTATCCGTCGAACTCGATCGGCATGCAGAAAGGATATTGAGAGACTTCCTGTCGCCGATTGACAGCGATCTACAACAGTCGATCTATGCAGAGCTGTCCGAATTAAAACAAGAAGCTGCGGTCTGATTCGCATGAAACTAGACCGCAATCCGGTTTAAAACATCAAGCTTCTGCTCAAGCGTGTAGCCAACCGTGCCGTAGTTATTGAACTCAGATCCACCACTTGAGTGGCCTGTGATGCTCTCTGCTAATCGCGTGGGAATGTCATTACAGGCTTTCATCCTGTCGATCAGGGCATGACGGAACATGTGACTTCTGAACTCTAGGTCGGACAGGTATTTGTTCATGATGGCCGAGCAACTGTTGCTGCCATGGTAGTGGGCATACTGCGGCACCAGCCATTCACTACCTTCGCACTTGGCCATCTCCAACAGTCGCTTGGCCGCAAACAGCGACACCCCTACCAACGGTACCGCCCTTATGCTGCTCTTGTTCTTTCGATTGGAAAGTCCATTTTTACGGATCCAGATGTGCGGAATCGGGTGATCAAAAACACAATCCTCAACACGGGCGTACACAGGTTCAGACAGTCGCAAGCCAGTATTCAACTGAATCAGTCCAATGAACTTGTAGGGCTTGGACCGCGTCATCAACTTTTTTTTGACTGCCAGCAACAAGTCATGGGTAATCACAGGCATTGGCCTGCGCTCATCTTCACCTGAAATTTTCAGAGCTCGGAATGGGCTCAATCTGTCGATGTCTAGGCATCTGAATGCCACATTGAGCATGGCGTTCAAGATCGCCGTTTGCTTGCGGACTGTCACAGGCTTCAAACCCAAACTCAGCAAATGGTCGCGAAAAATGCAGGCATGTGCATAACGGAGATCACAGAGGTACAAATCACCTACCAAAGATGAAAATCGCCTAAACACATGCAGAACATCGCCCTTGAATTTCCGCCCATCGCCGGCATCACTTTCATGGAGGTAAATCGCCATGGCATCCGAAATTTTGGGTTCGGCATGCATTTCTTTGCGGATGAAATAGTTGCCAATCAGCTCTGCAACGAACGACTCATCAAAGTCAACACCCCTTACCCGAACCAACAGCCGTAAGACAGCTTCCGGAGTTGATTTAACAATCTCAAAGTGGCCGTCACTCATGCTCAAAATGGTCAATTTGCATCCAACAAATTTACTGTCAAAGACGCAAATGGACAACCGGATTTAGACAAATTTGCAGGTCGATTTGGACAGAAAACCCACGAAGTTTTCTGCCCTAAATCAGCCCTAGAACACCACTCATATAGGCCTTGGATCCGTGTCGATACCGGAATCCAAATCAGCTGCGCAGCGCTGGTTTTGTGCGTGGCTAGACGCCAGTCCTGTTGAATACCCATGCCGTCACGTTGACCAACCCATGGCCACCCCCAAACCATTTTTGCTATGCCTGTCATCCCCATGACCAAAGATTTTAAAAACGGCCATATTCGGGGTCAAAACCACGCGTTTTCGGGTATTTCGACGGTTTATCGTGGCATGTTGGCCTGGCCTGGCCCCATCGATTGTTGCTGCAACCCATAGGCATCGGCCTGGCTGAAGCTACTTGAATGTGTGGGTCTGATTACTGGCTGTGAGCTTGGCAGTGGTGGGGGCCTGTTGGGGGTGACTACCCGCGCCTGCTGGGGTACTGTACTTTTGGGTGGGGGTGGTTTCGGGGCCGGTGGTTTTGGCTTGGGGGCTGGTGGTTTTTTCGGAACGATCTTTTTAGGCTTGATCCTTTTAGGCTTGGGGGTGGCTGCAGCTTGCGCCTTGAGCCTTTCCTGCTCCTTGGCCTGGGCCAGCACAGCTAACCAAACGTTGTCTGAAATCAATCGCCAAAGAGCAAGTTGATCGTCCGCACTGGCTATTTCATTAAATCGCATAGTTGCTCTCCTTTCTCTATATTTATTTAGCAAAAAGACGACATCTCGTGCCCTCGATTTCGATCTGCTCATAAATAAAAATATGCTGATCAACGAACTCGTCAAACCCAAGACGCCAGAGCAATTGAAACTGGACCAACTTCGCGCCACGAGGGAACGCGCCACCACTGCTGTCCAACAGGAGCGAGAACGACAAAAGACACAGCGGGCCCAAAAAGCCCTGCAGTTGTTGACCAAGCCTAAGTCCCCAACAACTAAAACAACCAAGCCCATTGGCACCATCAAACCAATCGCGCCAATCAAATCAATCTAGTCAAAAGAAAACCGACACTGGAATCCAGTGTCGGCCATTGCTTGAAGCAGTGATCGCTTGCGTGGCGGCTTTAAGTGGTAGGCTTAACGGGCAGCTTCAACTTCCCTTTTTTCACTACGCCCTCCTCTTTGCCAAATGCAGCTTTGACCAACCCACTAACTGCATCAATACGTGCATCCAGCTCTCCGGCATCTACAGCGGCACGGAGTACTTCAAGCGTGGTGATAACGCCTGCAATGGTGTCGGTCTCAATAGCGTTTTTACCTTCGACCACATCCAGAGTGCGTGCGCCATAGCGTACGGTGATGCATAACTTACCGTTATCTCCAGACCACCACCATGGTTTCAACCGCTTGGGAATTTCTACTCGTCGCATTTCGCCGGTGGCGTCGTCCCGGACTGTGCGAATCTTCACCGGTACAAACTCGGTACCTGACTGAACGGCTTTGGCCATTTGAATTTGCTCATGCAGCTTGGCGCTGAGCTTTTGCCGTCTTGCATGCGCTGGGCTTGTGCCCTGCTGACGCTTGCTGGCGATGAATTTCAATGCGTTAAGACCTGACATTTGCTACTCCTTGTGTGTTGCAGGAATAACAAATTTATTGTCAGACCGTGGCTCTGGGCAACCGACTCATTGGTAACCCGACAGTCTGGAAGGACACCGCTGGTAGCTTCAGCCAATCAAGATGTTGGGGAACACCGATTTGTACCCTTTGGCCAAAGCTTCCTCTTGCTCAATTCTTTTCTTGTGCTCGCTTTCCTCTGCAGCAGCGTTCAAGGAACGCGGTTTGTAACGCTCCAGTTGCTTAGGGGTCAAATGCCAATAAGGATTACCCGTTTGCTCGCGCATCTGCATTTCAATCTCGGTCTTGAAATCAACGCCTAAACGACGCTTGAAGAAGATGGCGTCGTGAACATTGGCAATCGGTCTGTGACCTTTTGTCAGTGCTACGCGTCTGATGATGTCCATGACCTGAGTCTCGCCGTGCTGATACAGATAAGCCATGACCTTGGCCTTGCTGGGCCTGCCACTGTCGGTTTGCAGGAAGATTGCTTGAAGCAAATCTGGGCGGTGCTTTTTAACGAGCTCGTAGAGGTAGTCGTCCAAAGCGTTTTGTTCTTTGATGAAAAGCTTCACGGTCTTGTCGGCCAGAAATCGCTTTCTGTCGTCCCCGTTTTTCAAGATGTCTACCAATGCTGGATTGGTCCAATTTCCCGAAGCATCCAACCAACCATTCGCGGTTTGACGAGCACCAAAGCTGATAGCGGTAAAAGCTTGCTTGAGCAAGGCGGGTTGAAGGTCTTTAGGTACCGGGCTGGTATCTCCAAAAGTGAAATACCTGATCGTTGCCATTAAGTCGGCCTTGTCTTCCAGGTACAGCAAAGTGGCTGGGAAATGCTTGCGTAGATCCACATCCAATCCCGAATCACACAGCAGACTTCTGGCGTAACCCATCTTCCATGCCACCACGCTGCTGCGGATGTCGTACTCCCAGCAATTGCCCAGCATGGCACGCCTCAAGTCTTTGTTGACGTTTTGAACGCTGGTGCCTTCGTAGTACTTACGCCCAAACTGACTGGGTTTAACCCGTTGTACGTAATAGCCCTTGGTAAACGTGGCAACGTTAATGATCGTCAAGGCTTGACGAAGAATCGTGTCTTTTTGAGCGCTCTTGATGTGCGAGGACTCCATTTCCACCCAGTACAGGTAGGCCTTGACGGATTCGATGTCTACAGGCACCCAATGAAAAAGTTCAGCGAGTTTTTCCTCTTGCCAAACTTGTCCGTATTCAGGGTAAAGGTGATCGAACAACGCCTTATTGGATACTGGGTCACCACTGAGGTATGCATCAATTTCCTCATCCGTGGTTGCAGCCGCAATTGATCCGGAAGGTACGGTCAATGTGTTCTGCATTGTGATCAAGGGTGACAGTTTGACCTGTGAGTTCTGACCCGTGAATTTGCTGCCAGGCACCACCGTTTCTAAAAGCTCCAGATTGTTTTCGCGTAACCATTTATGAATGCGAATTTTTTTGGGACCGATCTGGCCACCTTTATTGGCCAATCGATCCAAAGACACCGCGTACAAGTTCAGCTTGAGTTGCTCGGGGGTCCTGCCATGTTGCAAGGCATCGAACAGCATGGACTCGACCACAGCGACGTACTTGGCCAATGCTTTTTTTGCCGAAGCAGCAGGCCGTGGAAAGGCTTTGTGCAAAGCCTCTTCGACTGACTCATGAACGGTTATTTTGATCACAGGGTGCCGACTCCTTGATGTGAGAAATCTCGGATTTCCTGTGTATTTAGCGCTTTTTCATAGATTTCGGCAATAACTGAAAAAGTCACAGACATATAGTAATTTCAATCATTCAATTGAAAAATCACCTGAATCAAATGGCATCTTGAAGTGGCGCAGCCACCTGATGCCGCAGGCATGCAGCTCCTTGCTTGGATCAAGTCCTGTGCAAACCAGTCAAGTTGACAGGTCTTTTTTGGGATCTGGATAAGTACTTGATGCGCACATACAAAGCATCAGTCAGGGTCAAGGTTAACGGACGGAGTCAGGTCGTTGCCACGGAAATTCGGGCGCCAAACGCGCAAGACGCCCGGTGGCTGCTTTGGGCCATGTACGGGTTTCACAGCATTCAAGTGGGTCCAACACTGCAATAGTGCTCAGATCTAAGAGCGCACCTGCCAATTGGTTGGCGATCACGGATCGTTGAGCATAAAATTACAGGAATGTTCGGCCAGCATGAAAAGCACCGCCTAGGATTGCCCGAACGGTCAAACCAGAAGCTCAAGTCATTTGAAAAAGATCATCATCATTGCAGGACCAAACGGTGCAGGCAAAACGACCTTCGCCAGAGACTTTCTGCCAGCCGAGGCCCAAACGCTCCGGTTCATCAACGCTGATTTGATCGCTGCGGGCCTAGCGCCATTCAATCCCGAGTCTGCATCCATTAAAGCTGGAAGGCTTATGTTGATGGAAATCGACGAATGTGTCGCCTCAGGTCAAAGCTTTGCTTTCGAAACCACCTTATCAGGTAAGGGCTACCTGCGAAAAATTGCCCTTTGGCAGCAGCTCGGTTACCAAGTTAAACTGTGGTTTTTGTCGCTGCCCAGCGAAGGTATTGCCATTTCTCGGGTGGCAGAACGGGTTGTCCAAGGCGGGCACAATATTCCTGAGCAAGTCATTCGCAGGCGCTTCAAGTCGGGACTTGAAAATTTTCATGAGCACTACAGCAAAGTCGTTGACTCATGGGCGCTTTACGACAACTATTTAAGGCCTCCAAAATTGATTGACTGGAGCAAGAAATGAACATCAAAGACATTAGGACATCTTCTGATCCTGATTTGGCTGGCTCCTATGCAGCCATCCAACGCGCAGCAAAATCTGCTGAGGACCTTGCCATCAAAACCAACACAGCCATCATCGTGGCAGTTGATGGCAAGCCTGTACGAATCACTGCAGCCGAATTGATCAAGATGCGCGAGCTTGAATCAGCTAAGCCCTCACCACACATTCAAGCTCTTTGAATCGCGCAAGATAGGCGTTCCATGGCGCTTAGCATTGAACACATAGGGGAAATCGACCAGGTCGTTGGCGATTGGTGCCTTGCTCGCGTTCCTGCTCACCTCAAGCAATCCGTTGATTACGACTATGAAATCGACGGTCAGGCCGTAACGATCTTAGAAGTAAGGCCTGCTTGGAGGGGGACTCCCGGCGAAGTAACCCGTCGGCCTATAGCCAGGTTTCGACTCGTCAAAGTGACCGGTTTTTGGAAAATCTTCTGGATGCGAGCAAGCGGTAAATGGCACGCGTATGAACCCATGTTCGAGGTCAATGATCTGGTCGATGCACTAGATGTCATTGAGACAGACCACTACGGCTGCTTCTTCGGCTGACTAATGGCGCTTGGAGGGCTAACAAATCCGGCATGTGTGACCATGTCATCAGTTCGGAGGCTTGGGTCGTATCAGCAGAAAGCCATGCATCTTGTAACTCTGGCGCAATGATCACAGGGGTGCGTTTTTCATCCCCGGGCTTATGAAACTGCCTCATCACCGGATGGTCATCGGCATTGACCGTCAGCATTGAGAAGCTCACCACCCTATCACCTGAAGCTGGGTCTGTCCAACGATCCCATAGGCATGCAACGCCAAAAGGGTCACCAGAGGCTAATTCAATCTTCCAACGCACAGCCATGCCAGACTCGTAACTTGGCTCGTAGAAGTTGTCGACCAGCACCAAGCCAAATTGCCGTTGACGCCATGCGGTTCGGTAGCTTGGCTTTTCTGCCACCGTTTCACTGCGAGCGTTGTAAGTATGGCGGCTGATTTTTTCGTCTTTGGCCCAGCCGGGGATCAATCCAAACCGAGCCGAACCGCATGCCACACGGCCTGTCTGGTGACTTTTCACGACCAATGGTGCTGCGTAACCGGGATAGGTTTCTTCAGGGAACCCAGAAGGCAGATCGACGCCAAGGGTCTCTTTGACCCACTGGGCGCGTTGGGTTGGCGTGAAATTAGTGCACACGCCAAGAGTCTAAAGGTTCAAATCCTACCTAGCTCATCCCGTGAGCCCACACATCCACTACCATCACAGTATTGATAATTTTGTGAGTTTTGGCCATGCATTTGCCGAACAGGCTTGTTTCTCCATTTTTGGCCATATTGCTTCTGTATTCGATTTCGGTCAGCGCATTCGCAGCGCCACCCAATTCTCGCCAACTCTACGAGCGCATCCGTCCGTCTGTTGTTGAAGTGGTAACGAAAAATCGGACCAACTTGGGCGTTTCTTCCGTGGCCAGTGGCTTTGTGACCCACCGAAAAGACTGGGTCATCACCAACTACCACGCCATCTCAGATTCAATTTTTGAGCCGGACGATCACACCCTGCAAATTGTGTCGATGGATCAAGGCGAGCTCAAGGCCGAAATCGTGGCTGTAGACATTCAGAACGATCTGGCCATTTTGAAAGTTGAACAAACCCTACGGGTCCCCTTGTTGGAATTGCGTGAGACTTTGCCCGACCGTGGTGAATCGGGCTATTCCATGGGCAAGCCAGGCGGTTATCAACACAGCATCGTGACGGGTACGTTTAACGGCGTCACAGACAAAACCTCAACGCCATTGATCATTTTCAGCGGCGCTATCAATGGCGGCATGAGCGGTGGGCCAACCCTGGATGCGGAAGGTCGGGTGCTTGGAGTGAACGTGGCCACCAGTACTCAATACCAGTTGGTGGGTCTGGCAGTCCCTGCTGAGGCTGTGGGTCAAATGATCCGCAGCAAGACTCCTCAAAAGCCCCCCAGTTTGGATGAACTGCGCAAGGACATCGCACGCCAAGTCAGCGCATTCAATCAACAGATCGTGATGCGTTTTGACCTTCCAACACACAGCGTTAGGCGGCTTGGGCCGTTTCAGGTAAGAGGGGATATTTCTAGAGATCAACCCTGCTCTGCCGCTCGCAAAGACACTCCGAATGACCACTACAAACGTGTTGACCAACGGTGCGACTCTTCTACGAGCTTGTATATCTCGGACCAACAGAACGCGGGCCACATCGTCATGGGCAGTTTCTGGTTCAGCAGCGAGAAAATGAGCGCCCATGGCTTGGCACGGTTGATTGAAGATCAATTAACGCGCCTGCGTAACGTCAAAGACAACGATGGGCCTACTGCTTCTTGGAATTGCACGGAGCAACGCTTGAGGGGGCGTTTTGATTTGCCAATTCAACTGCATGCATGCAGACGTGCTGTCGAAAAACTCCCGGGCTTGTTTGACTATCGATTTCGATACACACCCTTAGTGTCAGGCCAAGATGCATTGCTGGTCGCCATCGGTATGTCTGGCTTTGATGATCAAAGCGCCCGCGCCATCTTGCTGAAAAGTATGGACAGTCTGAGCTTTACCCCGAAGGCTAAACCATGATGTCAAGACCTCTCATAGCCGCACCCGCTTTCATCCTGGCTTGGCTAGCAGCTCAACTGTGGGTCTATTTGCCAATCTACAGCAGCGCCGCCGATACAGCATTCATCACAAAGTTGATGGTTGAGGAGGTCGCCATTTTGTCTTTCTGGATCAGTGCATGGTCCTGGGTAACTTGGCAAGAACAAGGTCGAACAAGGCTTGCTGAACACACCATCATTGCCGCCTGTGCATCCTTCATAGATGCGGCGGTTCTCAACTACGCCTTGCCTTGGATCTTCTTTAACTTGGGCTGGCCATGGCCCACTGACTCGCACAACATTCCGAATACATTAATCATCACGCTGGCTGCACTGATTCACCTCCACTTGGCAAGCCGCATAGGATTGAATCTGCGCTTATTCGCTTTGTGGCTTGCCGTCAGTGTTTTGGCCATATCTCTTGTGACGGCACACACTTGGGCCAAAAAGAACGATCGGGCAGCGGCCGATAAGTTACCTTATTCACCCAACATTTACGCCCCAACTTTTGTGGTCAAGCCTGAGCACAAACTTCAAGAGGGTTTGGAGCACATGTGGACCAAAGCGTGGGGGGATCAATAAGCAATCGACTGCAGGGTTTGTCTATTTTCTTTGCGTGAGAAACTGATGTTGTTATATCAATTGCGCTTGTTTTACAACTACAAATTTTCAGCCGGTCGAAAGTCTCTTGCTCATCCGTGTGGCGCTGGCAATCATCCTTGCTGCCTCCAGTGACAAATAATCTTTGTGCGGCTGAATGCCGACTCTGCCCAGGTCTAGTCGGTCTCCATCCCAACATGACTGAATGGTGGCGCATGTGTGAACATCACCACCGCTGTGGTGCTCCATGGCAAAACAAAGCTGATCGATTTGCACTGCCTTCAAGTCGAAAAACCGCCCATTGAGCGAAGCAGCAAACTCAGCAGCCCTAGCCCCATGGTGTCTGTCTGAATACTCATTGAGCCTCTGGCTGTCGTGAAGAAATGCGAACAACTCCACCACCAGCACATCTGCCTCGCGCTCACGCCCTACCTTCAAACCATGCAAACGCACCCTCGCCCAGTGTGCTGGGCCATGGGCACCATGCCGGCTGATTTTGAACTGATCCAGGACATGCCTGAGCAAGCCGCTGCGATCGAAATCCGGTGTGGATTTAAGTGTTGCGAGATCCATAGAGGCCTTGTTATTTGCTGTTAACAGTGACTTTAAGCCCAAGCGATGTGAACCGATGTGACGACTTGGCCCATCTACTCCCAGGCCCACACAACTGTCGGTTTGCTTTATGCGAAAGCCTGAAATCTTACGTTTATCCAGGCTCATCTGGCGAGCCTCTCCCCGCCTACCCTCTAGAGAAGTCTGCCCGCACCCTTTCAAACAAGAACAACCAATGACAATTTAAATTGTCATGTTGACAATTACAATGTACAATGTCATCATGACAACAGATGATGGCATCCAAGACTGGCAAGAGGATGTCTTTACCAAGGAACCCAGACCATGAACAAGCACTTAGAACGAATGCGAAAAGACTTCCAAGGCAGCGCTGACGACCTGATTGTCAGCGCACAGGAAGTCGCAAAAATTCTCAACTTAGATCAAGAGGCAACCGAAGGAAATGAACGATTGGTTCGCCACTATGTCTCCGTAGGTGTGGTGGACAAGCCAACAAGAGAGGGGCGTGACGCACTCTACGGGTTCAGGCACTTGGTTCAATTTGTAGCAGCCAGGCGCTTATTGACCGAGGGCTTCTCGTTGGCACAAATTGCCAAATTCACCGTTGCAGTGCCTACAGATACGCTTACTGATTATTTGGAAAAACCAGACCGCGCCAACGAAGCCGAATTGTTGGTTGCTGCATTCCGCTCCGAATCGTCTTCACGCAATTCGCCGCCGCCCGCCTCCCGCCGTCCACCCCCAGCGAAGCCTCCACAAAGCATGGCCACGGGCATGGGGATGGTCGATGTCGTCCATGAAATGCGTGAAATGGAACACAGGGTTCGCGATCAGCTACAGGTCATGCAAAAAAAAGTGCACCTGATGGTTGAAGACGCTGTGAGGAACATGAGCGCCCAGCCCATCGATGTACAGGTCTTTGCAGCCGAATTCAAACAAGCCGTTTCTTCTTTGGCACGAATGATGGACGAGGCGACACATCGCTTTGACTCCATGCTTAAAAAGCCCATGCTGATGATTGAAAAGCAAATGGAACAGCAAAAGTACATGTTTGAAGAAGCACATCGCCAAAAAGATTTTCTAGAGCGGATGTTTGGAGATTTGCTGAAAGACCAGCGACAAGACGTCCTGGTCCTCTTTGCTCAACAAACGGCTAGCTTTGAAGAATTAATCACTTCTGTTCACATGGCCAACGAAGATACAAAGCACCGCCTTAGCTCTCTCGAAGCCATCTTGCATGACAAGCTCAACCGGCTTGAAGTGGACATGAAGATCCAAAAAAACAACCCCTAACCCCCCGCCCCAAAACGAAAGCAGGTGCATTGTGAAAATCGTCATCAACCCCATCCGACCAGCCCTGAGCGACTTAGACCAAGACTTCCACGTTCTGGTACGTCTGCAGTCCGAGCCACAAGCTGGCTTTCAGCGCACACCATTGAACTTGGCGATCGTGATTGATCGATCTGGTTCCATGCAGGGACCCAAACTGAGAGAAGCCAAGCGCTGCGTCGTCGACCTCATTCAACGCATGCACTCAGAGGATCAAGTAGGTCTGGTGCAGTACGACGACCAAGTAGAAACCGTTTTGCCGTTAACAGAGGTTGGTCAACTCAGCGGCATCATTGATTCTTTGGTTCAAGGCATTACAGCCAACGGCGGCACCGATTTGCACGCGGGCTGGTTACGTGGTGGTGAGATGTTGGCACCCAAGGCAGGAAATCAGTCCACCTGCCACACCATTTTGCTCTCCGACGGTCAGACCAATCGTGGCTTAACGAATACGGCTCGTATTTGCGAGCAGGTCTCTGCCCTGGCGGGTGCAGGGGTCACAACAACTACCGTTGGATTGGGAGCAGATTTCAACGAAGAGTTGATGACTGCCATTGCTCAAGCGGGTCACGGCAGCGCTCATTACGGAGAGCGCGCCATTGATCTGGCCGAAACATTTGAAGCCGAAATCGGTTTGTTATCTCAACTTCAATGGCGAAATGTGGAAATGTCGATTTCTGGAGACTCGACACATATTGAATTACTCAACACATACCAGCGCGCGGGTGAAGGCTGGCGCATGCCGTCGGTTGCACTGGGGTCTGAGTGCTGGGCTTTGTTTCGCATGCCCATGCGTGAAGCCATCCGATTGCAAGCCGAAAGCGGTAGCGTGCTGAATGTGAACGTGCGGGCCGTAGACGCCAATGGCGAAAAATTCAGCTTTGAAGGTCAGTTGCAATCTTTGCCAATCGTCGCGCCCGATGCCTACTTGGCCGAACTTGGGCATGAATTGGTAGAGCGACGCATCAATGAACTCAATGCAGCCAAGCTTCAGATGGAAATTAGAGATGCTGCATTGAGGGGCGATTGGCTCGAAGTTGAGCAATTACTCAATAGGCTTGAAACAATCGGACGCAATGAACCATGGATTGCAGCCTCAATTGCGTTTACACGGCAACTCATGAGCGAGCGCGATGAACGCCGCATGTCTAAAGAGATGCTCTACAAGTCGAGAAAAATGAACAGCCGTTTGTCAAGTACCGATGAAATGATGTTCAGCATGCATGCCGATTTAGAAGAGCAAGCATTTTTACGGCGTAAGTCAACTGAGGGACGCAGGTCTGAGACTTGAAAATGAATACGACCACCTTCTATCTGAACATCAGGCGGTTCAACGCCCTCCTGCCGCTGATTGCCATATTGCTGATGGCCATTGGCTTGGCTGTGGGGGCCTTCTATACCGATACAGCCCCTCCCCCAAAGTCTGTGATACCACCTGACCAAAAAGAGAGTGCTTCAAGCGAAGTACTTGAGTTGAGAAAGCTTGATGTAGAACTGGACCTAGGGCCTAAGCTTGTGATGTTGAAGGTGGTTATCAAAAAGAAGTCTGGCTCCGATTACAGCAGATCAGCCATTCGGAACTTGGTGTTTGTGGAGGACGACAGCACAGATTTGAAATGGGTTTTTCCCACACAGCAGCAAGAATTGGTGAGTGTTCATCCGCTGAAGAATTCGAATGGAGTCATCAAGGGTATTTACGTTGAGGCTATTGAAAAATCAGATGCTGTGAAATCTTCTGAGCATGAGCTGCGTTCAATTTACGTGGTCTCGCCAGATGGAATGGGCTACAAGAAAATTTTGTCCAATGTAGATGAAGTGATCAGTAGACGGAACGATGCCAACAAGTTGAGGCTGATCTACGAAAAGGAAAACTTAATTCGAATGGTGCAAATTGATATGCAAGATTTTCGGGTCACAACCGATCGCGAACTCGCAAAAATGAACGAATTAAAAAAATGAATGGAGATTTACAAAATGACTGACATCGTATGCCCACACTGCCACACAGCTTTTAAGATCGATGAATCTGGCTATGCCGAAATATTGAAGCAAGTCCATGACAAAGATTTTGAGAAGCAATTGGGAGAGCGGATCAAAGCTCTAGAGACCACCAATCAATTGACGACTGAACTTGCTGTTTCCAGTGCAAAAGCCGATCTGGAAAAAGAACGCGATCAATTAAAAGCCGAACTTGACAAGGCGCAAATATCTCAAGAGTTGGCGCTGGCTAATGCGGTTGCAGAAATCACTCGTGAAAGAGACAGGATTCAGGGGGATCTTGATCGCGTCAACTTAGAAAAGTTAAGAGATGAGACGATGCTCCAACAACTGCACGCTAGGGAGTTGCAGGTTCGAGAACAGCAAATTGAGCACTTGCGCGACATGAGGCTCCGCCTGTCCACCAAAATGTTGGGCGAATCCTTAGAGCAGCACTGCGAGAACGAATTCAATCGCATTCGCCCTTCCGCCTTTCCCCGTGCCTATTTTGAGAAAGACAATGACACCAATAGCGGCACAAAGGGTGACTACATTTTTAAGGACACTGACGAATCAGGCACCGAAATCGTCTCCATCATGTTCGAAATGAAGAACGAAAGCGACGGCACCGACAAAAAGAAGAAAAACGAAGACTTCTTCAAGAAACTCGACAAAGACCGCACAGATAAAGGCTGTGAGTACGCTGTTTTGGTCAGCATGCTGGAATCCGACAGCGATCTATACAACACAGGCATCGTGGATGTTTCGTACAAGTATCCCAAGATGTATGTGGTGCGCCCGCAGTTCTTCATTCCGATCATCACACTGCTGCGTAATGCAGCCATAAATTCGCTCCAATACAAAACCGAACTAGCGCTTGTAAAAGCTCAGCACATAGACATCACCAACTTCGAGGCCGAACTTGACCAGTTCAAATCCTCCTTTGGTAGAAACTACGACCTGGCCTCACGCCAGTTCCAAACGGCAATGGATGAGATTGACAAGTCCATCTTGCACCTTCAAAGAACTAAGGATGCCTTGCTGAGCACGTCGAACAACTTCCGATTGGCCAATAACAAAGCTCAGGATGTAAGCGTGAAACGGTTGACCAGAAACAACCCAACCATGGCGAAAAAGTTCGAGGAGCTTAGATCAACAGCAGCCCCAACTGATGATTCCATCAGCACGCCTTAATTGGCAGATCAATACTCACTGGGCAACATGATCACCCAGTGCTCCCCGTCCCAGCAGGCGTAAAGCGTTTGCTCGGGCAATGGGAAGTCGGTGAACGGAATTTCTTGGCGGGCATGCTCATGTCCGTTACCGTTCTCATAGACCATGGTGGCGCGGCTGTCCTCTACTGTGACACTTACTAGGACAAACCAATCCGCTGTGCCGATCTCACTTAGGTGACTGGCCACCGCATCCATCATCCAAAAACACTCTGCCTCTTCAGCCAGGTATTTGGTCCCATCTGTCAGCAAGTGCCTGCGGCTGATTCGGTAATAGCGCTCTGTGCCGGTGAAGTGTGACAGCTGGTTGGTATCGAATTTTTTCATCTGTAGTCCTTGTTGTATGACCACAGTTTTGTGTCAG
>Ga0247843_1005381_pt1 | contig 17865 bp, 15 predicted proteins | sample LaCruzMarch2017__FD_192420 | JGI IMG/M metagenome (GOLD analysis project Ga0247843, IMG submission 192420) | Freshwater microbial communities from meromictic Lake La Cruz, Castile-La Mancha, Spain - LaCruzMarch2017_8m | ecosystem: Environmental > Aquatic > Freshwater > Lake | place: Spain... | reverse complement strand
CAGGCTCGACCGGCGGTTCAGGCTCGACGGGCGGCTCGGGCTCAGCCGGCGGCTCGGGCTCAGCCGGCGCGTCTCCCTCGCGAGGCATCGCGGGCGCGGTGGGAAGCTCGGGCGCGGCGGCCGAGGCGGCGGTCGGGTCCGGATGGGGATGCGGCGCGGCGGCGGCCATTGCCTCCGACGCCGCGTCGAGCGCAGACGGCGGCATCCCACCGCCCGCCCGCGTCGCGGCCCTCAACCCGGGCAGCGACAGCGGCGCAGCCCCCCAACCTGCCTCCACCGGACCCAGGGCGGCCAGCGTCACGGCCGGGTTGCCCGCCGTCCCATGCGCCGGCGCGGCAAGGCGCGGCCCGCCACCAGGTTCGGCGGCCGGCGGCAGCATCGTGGCGGGCAGCCCCTCGCCCCCTGCCAGCCGGCCGGCCCCGATCGGATCCCCGGGCGAGGCCGCGCCACCGCCGGCCACCACAGTCGCCTCGCTCCCCAGGGGCACCAGCAGCCGGCGGCGCAGCAGCCGGTCAGCCTCCGACGTGATCACCGCCGCATCGTCGGCGGCCAGATCCGGCTTTGGCATCGCGCCCCCCGGAAAACCCTCGCCCTGAGCCATCCCCGGCCCGTCCTTCTCAGCGTTCGCGGAAGGCCGTCGCCGTGGCGGCGTAGATCGGCTTCAGCATGTATTGGAGGACGCTTTTGCGTCCTGTCGTGATCTCGGCCTGCACCGCCATGCCGGCGGCCAGCGGCGCGAAGCCCGGATCGTCGCCCACATGTTCCTGTGCCAGCGCCACCCGCACCCGGTGATGGGGCAGCCGGTTGGCATCCTGGAACACGCCGGCGGAGATGCGTTCCACCCGCGCCGGCACCGTCCCGAAGCGGGCGAAATCATAGGCGGCGACCTTCACCCGCACCTCCTGCCCCACGCGCAGGAAGCCGATGTCGCGCGGCTCGGCCCGCACATCGACGCTGAGCGTGGCCGCGCTGGGCAGGATCTCGGCCACCGTCGCCCCGGGCGGCAGCACCGCGCCCGGCCGGGTGACGGTGAGCCCGCGCACCACCCCCTCGCCCGGGGCGCGGATCAGGGTGCGCGCCACCCGATCCTCGGCGCGCCGGATCTGCGCCTCGAGCTCGGCCGCCTCGGCCGCCACCCGGGCCGCCTCGGCCCGCGCCTCATCCACCGGGGCGGACAGCAATTCGGCGGCGCGCGCCTCGGCCTCGGCCAGGGCGCTCCGCACCGCGACGGCCTGCCCGGCCAGCCGCTCGCGCTCGGCCTCGGCGGTCAGCAGGCTGCGGCTGGCCTCCAGCACGGCCATGCGGGTGGTCAGCCCTTCCCGCGACAGTCCCTGGCGCGTCGCCAGCTCATCGCGCAGCAGCGGCAGCTGCCGGTCGAGAGCCGCCACCTGCCCGGCCAGCGTGGCAATCTCGGCGCGGCGCTGCGCCGCCTGCTGCGCCGCGGTGGCCCGGCGGTCCGCCTGGGCGGCCAGCCGCGCCTCCAGCGCCAGGCGCTGCGGGCCGGCCAGGTCGGCCAGCACATCGGCCAGCGGCAGCCGGCCGGCGGCGATCGCCTCCAGCCGCGCCGCCTGCAGCCGCAGCGAACCGAGCCGCGCGCTCATCTGGCCGAGCTCGGCCTGGGCCGCCGCGTCATTCAGCCGCAGCAGCCCCTGCCCCGCCGCCACCGCCTCGCCCTCGGCCACCAGCACCGCCTCCACGATGCCGCCTTCCAGATGCTGCACCGGCGCGGCGGCCAGCGTGGTCACCACCTCGCCCGGCGCCAACGCCACCTCCGGCAGGCGGGTGATCGCCGCCCAATAGCCGAAGCCGCCCAGCAGGATGGCAATGCCCAGCACCAGGGCGCGCCCCGGCGTGCGCAGCGGCGCTTCCTCCAGCGCCAGGATATGCCGGTCGGGGCCGGGCTCGCGGTGCGCAAGGGCAGCCTGGAGCTGCGTCATGCGGGACGTGCCTCGGCCTGGGGTGTGCGGGGGGCGGCGGCGAGCGGCGCCGGACGGAATAGCGGCAGCAAAGCGGGGCCGGGGGCGCGCACCTCCTCCACCGCGCCGCCGTCCAGCCGCAGCACGCGGTCCGCCAGCCGCGCATGGCTCGGCCGCTGGGTGGCCATCAGGATGGTGGCGCGCCCGCGCCGCAGCGCGATCACCCGTTCCAGGGCGGCCGCGCCATCCTCGTCCAGGCCGGTCGCCGGCTCATCCAGCAGCAGCAGCGGCGCATCACGCAGCAGCGCGCGCGCCATGCACAGGCGCATCAGCACCGACCGGGGCAGCCCGCCCCTTGCATTGTCGCCGAGCCGGGTCTCGAAGCCCTGCGGCAGCGCCTCGATCGCCGCCAGCACATCGGCCGCGGCGCAGGCGCGGCGCAGCTCGGCATCCGAGGCAGCGGGCGCGCCCAGGCGCAGATTCTGCGCCACCGTGCCGAACAGCAGGTCCGGGCGCTGCGGCACCGCCGCCACCGCCCGGCGCAGCGCCGCCGGGTCGAAGGCGCGCAGATCCATCCCGCCCAGCCGCACCACGCCCCCCTGCGGCCGATAGAGCCCGGCCGCCAGGCACAGCAGCGTGGACTTGCCCGCGCCATCCGCGCCGGTGATCGCCACCACCTCGCCATGCCGCACCGCGAAGGACACGCCGGCCAGCACCGGCTCGCTGCCCGCCATGTAGCGCAGCGACACGCGGTGGAACGCCAGGTCGCCGCGCAGCGGCGGCGCCGTGCGCGTCTGGCCGGGCGGCGGCCGCTCCGTCTCCAGCGCCATCAGCCCATCCACCTGCCGGACCGAGGCCGCGAACTGGTCGAGCCGGCCGAGCATGGCAAAGCCCGCCTGCAGCGGCGCCAGCACGCGCCAGATCAGCATCATCCCGGCCACCAGCGCGCCCGGCGACATGGCGCCGCCAAGCACCAGCGCGGCCCCCCCCGCCACCGCCGCCAACGCCGAGAGCGAGACGATCGCCCCCGACACCGCGGCGACCGCGCCCGACAGGGCGGCGGCGCGCGCCGACAGCAGCGCCGCCTCGGCCGCCGCGGCGGCATAGCGATCCGCCCAGCGCTGCTCGGCGCCGGCCAGCCGCAAGGCGCGCTGGGCGCACAGGATCTCCGCCGCCAGCGCTTCCCGCGCCTGCCCGGCGCGCGCCGCCGCGGCCACCGCCCGCGCCGTCGGCCCGCGCGACAGGCGATGCAGCAGCAGGAACAGCGCCAGCGCCACCACGGGCACCAGCGCGATCCAGCCGCCAAGCGCCAGCAGCAGCGCCAGCACCACCAGCAGGGCCGGCAGGTCCAGGATGGCGCCGGCGAAGGGGCCGGTCAGGGTTTCGCGGATGCTGCCGAAATCGCGCAAGCGGGCGATCTGCGCCGCCGGACCGGCGCGGTCGATCATCGCCACCGGCAAGGCCATCAGCTGGCCGAACACCCCATCCGACACCAGCCGATCCAGCCGCGCGCCGATCTGCGAGAGCGCCCGCCGCCGCGCCCGGCGGAACAGCGTCTCGCCCAGCAGCGCCACCAGGGCGCCAAGGCCCAGCAGCGGCAGCGGATCGGCCACCCGCCCGGCCACCACGACGTCGAAGACCAGCATGGTGAACAGCGGCACGGCCAGGCCCAGCACCGCGATCGCCGCCGACAGGCCAAGCAGCGCCGGCAGTTCCGGCCGGAAACGCCGCGCCACCCCGGCCACCCAGCTGCCCCGGGCCGGCCGGGCGGCCGCCGCATCCTCGACCAGGAACAGCAGGCCGCGCATGGCGCGCGGCAGGAAGGGCCGCTCCAGCCCCGTCGCCCCGTCGAACAGCAGGATCTTGCCGGGATGCTCCGGCCCGGCGGCGCGCAGCACCGCCAGCTTGTGACCGGGGCGCAGGATCAGCGCCGGCAGCCGGCGCGCATCGAGCTGGCCGCGCCGGATGCGCGATGGCCGCGTCGGGTGGCCAAGCCGGGCCAGCGCGTTGCGCACATCGGTCAGGTCCAGCACCGGCTCGGCATGGGGCAGCGTGTCGAGCAGGGCCTCGGGCGGGCCCTGCCAGCCCAGGCCCGCCAGCATCGCCAGCAGGCAGCGCGAATCGGGCGTCTCGGCGATGCCGGGCGGCAGCGCCAGGGGGGGCGCCATCGCGGGTTCCATGAGGCTGGCCAGCGGTGCCGCCGGCACGGGAAGGGTGCCCGCCGTCATCGGTCCCCCCCCTGCGGCGCCGGCACCAGCCGCCCATCCGCGAAGCGCAGCACGCGGTCGCAGCGCGCCAGCGCCGAGGGCCGGTGCGTGGCGTGCAGCACCGTCATCCGGCCCTTGAGCCCGGCCAGCACCTGCGCCAGCCGGCGGTCGCCATCGGCGTCCAGCTGGTCGGTCACGCCATCCAGCAGCAGGATGCGCGGCTGGCGCGCCAGCGCGCGCACCAGCGCCACGCGCTGCATGACGCCCCGCGGCAGCGGCGCATGCCCGGGGCCGATCGGCGTGTGCCAGCCCACCGCCAGGCCGGCCGCCACCCCATCCAGGCCGAAGGCCTCGGCCAGGCCCAGCGCCCGGTCGTTCAGCGCCGCATCGTGCAGCGTCAGATTCTCCAGCAGGGTGCCGCCCAGCATCGGCGCGTTCGGCAGGACCAGCCCCACAACCCGCCGGATCGAGACCGGGTCGAGCCGGGCGAGATCCTGCCCCGCCAACAGCACATGCCCGGCCAGCGGCCGCGCATCGGCGGCGATCAGCCGCAGCAGGCTGGAAAAGCCGGCGCCGTTCGCCCCACCGATGCCCACGCATTCGCCGGGCGCCACGGTGAAGGACAGCCGGTCGAACAGGAAGCGCCCGCCCGCCCGCACCCCGTAGCGCACCGAGCGGAATTCCACCCCGAGCGGCCCGCCCTGGTCTGGCGCGAGGTGCAGCGCCGGCAGGCCCGGCCTGCCATCGGGCACCAGCTCCAGCAGTTGGCGCACCCGCCGCCCCTGCTCCTGCATCGTCCGCAGCCGCGACCACAGCGCCGAGGCACCCAGCAGCGGTTGCAGCGACCGGCCGGCCAGCATGGTGCAGGCGCCGAGCGCACCCATGGTCAGCGCCCCCTCCAGCGCCATCAGCGCGCCCCAGCCGGCGGTGGCCAGCGCCGTGGCCTGGGCCAGCAGCAGCCCGCCCTCGGCGCCGGTGGCGGTGGCATCGGTCAGCCGCTGGCGCAGCGCGGCCGAGCCGCCCTGAAGCCTTTCATGGCGGCGTTCCAGCAGCGGCTCGGCGCCGATCAGCTTGAAGGATTGCAGCCCCGCCAGCACGTCGAACAGGAAGTTCGACCGGCGCTCCTCCGCCGCCTGCAGGGAAGCGGCGCGCCCCCGCACGCGCCGTCCATTGCCCCAGGCCAGCAGCAGGATCAGCAGCAGGGCCAGCGCCGGCACCAGCACCAGCGGGCCGCCGACCAGGTACAGCGCGAACAGGTACAGCCCGGCGAAGGGCAGGTCGACCAGCGCCTGCAGCGCCGGGCCCGACCAGGTCTCCCGCAGGGTGGCGATCGCGGCCAGGCGTTCAAAGTACCAGCCATTGCCGTGCTGGTCGAAACTCTCGCCGCTGGCGCCCGCCACCTGCGCGATGGCGGCCGCATGGGCCCGCGCCTCGGCGCGCGCGGCAAGCCGGTTCAGGACGGCGCCGCGCAGGGCGCGCAGCGCCGCCTCGGCCAGGATCGCGGCGCCGGCACCGCCGGCCAGCAGCGCCAGCGTGCCCAGCGCGGCGGCGGGCAGGATGCGGTCATAGGCTTGCAGCAGCAGGATGGGCAGCGCCAGGGCCAGCAGCGTGATAGCCAGCGTGGCCAGCCCGACATGCGCCAGCGCGTCCAGGCTGCCCGGCGCACGCAGCAATGCGCCGAACGGCGCGCTGAGCCAACGCCGCGGGGCGGGGCCGGGCAAGCTTCCGGATCGCAACAGCCTGTTCCCTTCCTGCCGCCGGCGACCGACCCGCGCCCGGCAGGGGGGGGTACCGCGTCGCAGCCGAGGAATAGGCCAAAGAGGTTACCAGGAACCGAACGGCGCCAGGGCCCGCCCCGGTCAGGCGCCGCCCGATCGGCGCCGCAGCAGCCGCGCCGCCTCTCGCAGGTCGAGCGCGCCGATCGCCTGCGCCAGGCCGAAATAGCTGGCGAGGCCAAGGCCCACCAGCGCCGCCAGGGACAAGGCGCGGGCCAGCGGGCCGGAGTCTGGAAACCAGGCGGCGCCGGCCAGCAGGATTGCGGCCATGACCAGGGCGGCCAGCATGAGGCGCGGCGCGGCGCGCCGCAGCCGGCGATCCAGGCGCAACTGCCCGCGCCGCGCCAGCAACATGGCGAGGCCGAGCGCATTCACCGCCGCCGACAGGCTGGTGGCCAGCGCGATGCCGACATGGCCGAACACCGTCGTCAGGCCAAGGTTCAGCGCCAGGTTCAGCGCCACCACGAAGGCCGCGACCTTCACCGGTGTCGCGGTATCGCCGCGGGCGAAAAAGCCCGGCGCGAGCGCCTTCACCAGCACGAAGCCCGGCAGCCCGGCGGCATAGGCGGCCAGCGCGGCCGCGGTGGCCGCCGCGGCCTCGGCCCCGAAGGCGCCGCGCTGGAACAGGGTGGTCACGATCGGGTCGGCCAGGACGATCATCGCCGCCGCGGCCGGCAGCGCGAAGGCCAGGGAGAGCTCAACCGCCCGGTTTTGCGCCCGGTGCGCCGACAAAGGCCGCGCGCCGCGCACATGGCGCGCCAGCAGCGGCAGCAGGGCGGTGCCGATCGCCGCGCCGATCACGCCCAGCGGCAGCTGCGCCACGCGATCCGCGTAGTAAAGGTAGCTCACCGCCCCGGCCGGCAGCAGCGAGGCGATGATGATGCCGATCGCCAGGTTGATCTGGGTGACGCCCGCGCCGACCAGCCCGGGGCCCATGCGGCGCAGCACCGCGCGGATTTCGGGCGTCAGGCGCGGCCGGCCGATCGGGCTGATCGGCATGCCCGCCAGCCGCGCCGCCCCCAGCAGCAGCGCCAATTGCATCACCCCCGCCGCCGCCACGCCGAAGGCCAGCGCATGGGCGGGCGTGGCAACGAAGGGCGTGAGGCCGAGCAGCGCGCCCATCAGCGCCAGGTTGAACAGCACCGGCGCCGCCGCCGGCACCGCGAACCGATCCATGCCGTTCAACACGCCCGAGACCAAGGCGGCCGGGCAGATGAACAGAAGGTAGGGGAAGGTGATGCGGGTCAGCTCCACCGCCAGCGCCAGCCGCGAATCGCCATCTTGGAAGCCCGGCGCCAGCACCCACAGCAGTTGCGGCATGAACAGGATGCCCAGCAACACCAGGCCCGAGAGGAACAAGGTCATCAGCGCCGCCAGCCCATTCGCCAGGGCGCGGGCACGGGCCGGGCCCTCCACCGCATAGGCGCCGGCGAAGGCGGGCACGAAGGCGGCGTTAAAGGCGCCCTCGCCGAACAATTGCCGGAACAGGTTGGGCAGGCGCAGCGCCACGAAGAAAGCGTCCGCCAGCGGCCCCGCGCCAAGCTTGGCCGCGATCAGCATGTCGCGCGCGAAGCCCAGGATGCGGCTGGCCATGGTCCAGCCGCCAACGGTGAAGACGGAGCGCAACATCACCCGGCTGTAGCCCAGCCAGGGGGGTTTGGCACGCCGCTCAGGCAGGATCGAGGCGAAGCAGCGCCCCGTTCGCCTCATCGGTCAGCAGCCAGGCGAGCCCATCGGGCCCCATCCGCACGTCGCGCACGCGCCGGCCGATGGGGATCGACTGCTCGGCGGTGACGCGGCCCTCGGCGTCGGCGCGCACGCGGTGCACCGCCTGCCCGCGCAGCCCGCCCGCCAGCACATCGCCGCGCCAGCCCGGATAGCGGTCGCTGGTCACGACCGCGAGGCCCGAGGGGGCGAAGGTGCGCTGCCAGACCAGCGCCGGATCGACCAGGCCCGGGGCCGCGCGGCCGGTGCCGATCTGCGCGCCGCCGCGATACTCGACGCTCCAGGAAACCGAGGGCCAGCCATGGTTCTGGCCGCCGCGGATGATGTTCAGCTCATCGCCGCCGGCGCTGCCATGCTCGCTGGCCCAGACCATGCGGCGGGCCGGGTCGAAGGCCATGCCCTGGATGTTGCGGTGGCCCACCGAGAAGATTTCGGGCGCGTAGACGGCGGTGGCGCGGAACGGATTGTCGGCGGGCACGCGGCCATCGGCGTCCAGCCGGATGACCTTGCCCAGATGGCTGCCCGGATCCTGCGCCTGGTCGCGAATGTAGCGGCCATCGAGGCTGTTCGGCGGGTTGCCGCCATCGCCGACCGAGACCAGCAGCGTGCCATCCGGCAGGAAGACGATACGGCTGCCGAAATGCGCGCCATGGGCCTTGGCGCGATTGGTCTCGAACAGCGTCGCGACATCGGTCAGGCGCTGGCCATCGAAGCGGGCGCGCACCAGGCGCGTGCGGTTGGCCGTCGCCTCGCCCGTGGCATGGGTCAGGTAGATCAGCCGGTTGCGCGCAAAGTCGGGGTGCAGCGCCACGTCCATCAGCCCGCCCTGCGACAGGGCCAGAACGGGCGGCACGCCGGCGATCGGCGCGGGCACCAGCTGCCCGCCCTGCACCAGCCGGAGCCGGCCCGGACGCTCGGTGACCAGCGCGCCGCCATCCGGCAGGAAAGCGAGGCCCCAGGGGCGCTCCAGCCCGTCCAGCACCGGCGTGACGCGCAGGCCCGTGGCGGCGGCCGCCTCGGGCGCGGCCAGGAAAGGCGCGGCACGAACGGACGGCGCGGCCAGCAGGCCGACGAGAAGGGCAGGCAGGGCACGGCGTTGCATCGGTTGGCATCCCGCGGCTGAATGCCCGTCAGGAGGGGGTCGTCGGCACCCGCTTCAAGGGTGGGCGCCGACAATTGACGCGCGGTGCCCGGCAGCTACCCCGCATTCTGCGGCTGCACGCCCGCCGCGCGTGCCGCCACGCCCCACTTCTCCAGCTCCGCCTGCACGAAGCTGCGCGTCTCATCGGGGTTCGAGGTCACGACCTCCGCCCCCAGCGCGCTGTGGCGCGCCACCACATCGGGCCGACGCACCGCGGCCACCACATCGGCATGCAGCCGCGCCAGCACCGCCGCCGGCAGGTTGGCGGGCGCGATCACCATCCCCCAGGTCGAGGCTTCGAAGCCCGGCAGGAAGGCCTCGCCGATCGTGGGCACGTCGGGCAATTGCGGGGCGCGGGCGGCGCCGGTGGTGGCAAGCGCCTTCAGCGTGCCGGCCTGGATGTGCGGCAGCGCGGCCGGCACCGTGTCGAACATGATGTTCACCCGGCCGGCGATCAGGTCAGGATGCGCCTGGGTGCTGCCGCGATAGGGCACATAGGTCATCTCGATATTGGTGCGCTGCGCGAACAGCACGGGGGCCAGGCGCACCACGCCGCCGGTGCCGGCAAAGGTGACATGCCCGGCCGGGTTGGCGCGGGCATGCGCCACCAGTTCGGCCGGCGTGCTGGGGCCGAAGCTGCGCGCCGCGCACAGCACCAGCGGCGTCTTCGTCGTCAGGCTGATGAAGGTGAAGTCGCGCATCGTGTCGAAGGGCAGGCGATAGAAGGCCGCATTCACCGGATGCGCCACCGAGACCAGCCCGAGCGTATGCCCATCCGCCGGCGCCTTCGCCACCACATCGGTGCCGATCACGCCATCCGCCCCGGCGCGGTTCTCGACCGGCACGGGGTGGCCCCAGCCGGCGGCGAGGGGCTCGGCGATCAGCCTGGCGGTGATGTCCGACACGCCACCGGGCGTGTAGGGCACGATGATGCGCACAGCCCGGCCGGGAAAGGATTGGCCGCGCGCGCGCCCGGTGGCGAGCAGCAGGCCAGGTGCCGCGAGCAACGCGGCGCGGCGTGTGATGGTCATGGACGGCTTCCTCATCGGTTGCCCCGGCCTGTTTCGGCCGGTTGCACAAAGGCATGCTCGGCCTTTGTCCATCCTCGGGTCAAGCGGGACGATTCAGGGGCAGCCGGTCAGCGTCGTTGCCCCGTTGCCCGGGTCGAGGAAGGCTTGCAGGCAGGCGCCATGGCGGGCGAGGAACTCGGGCTCGGACAGGCCACCATGGCCGGTGGGCGCGGCCGGGCGATCCACCAGCAGGCCCGGCGTGCCGAGGCGCGCGATGGCCGCGCGGAACAGCGCGGCGCGGGCCGCCGGGTCGGGGTCCCAGGCATCGTCCTGGAACAGGAACAGGGCCAGTCGCGGCCCGGGCACGGCGCGGTCCAGCGCGGCGGCGAAATCGGCCAGCGCCTGCGGCCGGCGTTCTTCGCTGCGGCCATGCGCGGCGGGCGCGGCCAGGATCGCGGCCTCGGCCAGGCCGGGCTCGCGCAGCGCCACCAGGATGATGAAGGCGCCGCGGCTCTCGCCCAGCAGCACCAGGCGCCGATAGCCACGCGCGCGCAGGGCCTTGGTACCGGCGGCCAGGCGCTGCGCCCCTTCCTCCAGCGGGTCGGGCCCGCCGGCGCGGTCGAAGCGCCAGATGTCGTAGCCGGCGGCGGCCAGCGATCGCGCGATCTCCGGCGCATCGGGGGCGGGCAGGTCGCGCGCGAAGAAATGCACCCAGACCAGCGCCCCCGCGGCCAGCCCGTCGCGCGCCCGGCTGCCAGGGTCGAGCGTCAGCGCGCCCGCCTGCTCCGCGCGTGCCGGAAAGGCCAGCAGCAGCAGCAGGCAAAGCGCGCGGATCATGGCAGGCAGGCCGCCTTCAGCAGGTGGAAGGCCACGGCGCGGTGGCTGATCGCGTGTTTTTCCGCCGGGTCCATCTCGGCGAAGGTCTCGGCGTGGCCCGTCGGCACGAACATCGGATCGTAGCCAAACCCCTTGCTGCCGCGCGGCGGCCAGACCCAGGTGCCCTGGGTCTCGCCCAGGAACCCCTCCGTGTGGCCATCGGGCCAGGCGAGCACCAGGGCGCAACTGAACCAGGCGCGCCGATCCGGCGAATGGCGCGCCAGCTTCTCGACCTTGGCCATCGCCATCGCATAGTCGCGGCCGCCCGGCGCCTCGGCCCAATCGGCGGTGTAGACGCCCGGCGCCCCATCCAGCGCGGCGGCGCTGAAGCCGCTATCGTCCGCCAGCGCGGGCAGGCCCGTGGCCGTGGCGGCGGCCAGCGCCTTCAGCCGCGCATTGCCGAGGAAGCTGGTTTCGGTCTCGGCGGGCTCCGGCAGGCCGAGGCTGCCGGCGCTGACCACCTCGAACCCCCATGGCGCCAGCAGCGCCGCCACTTCGCGGAGCTTGCCCGCATTGTGGGTGGCCAGCACCAGCCGGCCGGGGTCGAGCCGGCGATGGCTCATGCCGCGATCGCCGCCTTCTGCAACGCAAACAGCTGCGTGGTGCCGGCGCGGGCCAGGCCCAGCAGCGCCAGCAATTCGGCTTCCGAGAAGGGCGCGCCCTCGGCCGTCGCCTGGATTTCGACGATGCCGCCCGAGCCGGTCAGGATGAAATTGCCGTCGGTCTCGGCCTTGCTGTCCTCGGCATAGTCCAGGTCGAGCACCGGCGTGCCTTCCCACACGCCGCAGGAAATGGCGGCCACCTGGTCCTTCAGCGGGTTGGTCTTCAGGACATTGTTCTTCATGCAATGCTGGAAGGCCAGGTGCAGCGCCACCCAGGCGCCGGTGATGGCGGCGCAGCGCGTGCCGCCATCGGCCGTCAGCACGTCGCAATCGAGGGTGATGGACATTTCGCCCATCGCCTTCAGGTCGGTGACGGCGCGCAGGGACCGGCCGATCAGCCGCTGGATTTCCTGGGTGCGGCCGGATTGCTTGCCGCGCGCCGCCTCGCGGTCGCTGCGGGTATGGGTGGAACGCGGGAGCATGCCGTATTCGGCGGTGACCCAGCCCTGCCCGGTATTGCGCAGGAAGGGCGGCACGCGGGGCTCGACGCTCGCGGTGCAGAGCACTTCGGTGATGCCGAAGCGGATCAGGCACGAGCCTTCCGCATGCCGCGCCGCGCCCGGGGTGAGGGTGACCTCGCGCATCGCATTGGCGATGCGGCCGGAGGGGCGGACGAAGGGCTTTTTGAAGCCGGCGGGGAATTCGATCATCGGCGGGGGGTAGCATGGGGGGGTGGGGGGGTGGAAGGCGCGCGCTTGCAACCACCGGCGACGATGCGAAGACTGAGGGGCCTTCGCAGCCTGCCGCGCCTGACCCCTCACCGCCGCCGCCCCAGCCACTGCGCCATCAGCGATTGCCAGATGCCCGTTGTCATCGCGGCCTCCTTGCCCTCGACACGGACATCACCACACCAGCCAAGCGTAACCGCCGCATGGCCGCCCTGTGGCAAAACCTTGCCGCGCGGCAAAGGTTGACCTGCCGGCGCCGCGGCCCCTAGCCTCACTGTCAACTCCAACGGTCCGGGAGACCCCATGGGTCCTATCGCGCGGCCGCCGCGGCCGCTCTCACCGCAATCACTCTCGCCGAGCCCGCTTGATGAGCGAGGTGCGGCGATATTGCGTGAGATCGTGGAGTTGCACATCGAAACCGGCGAGCCGGTCGGCAGCCGCACCTTGTCGCGCCGGCTGCCGCAATCCCTCTCGCCCGCCACCATCCGCAACGTGATGGCGGATCTGGAGGAAGCGGGGCTGCTCTACGCGCCCCACACCTCGGCCGGGCGGCTGCCGACCGAAAGGGGGCTCCGGCTGTTCGTCGATGGGTTGCTGCAATTCGGCACGCTGGCCGAGGAGGAGCAGGACGCCATCTCGGCCCGCTGCGCCGCCGGCGGCCGCTCGCTCCAGGATACGCTGGCCGAGGCGGGGCAGATGCTCTCGGGCCTGGCCGGCGCGGCCGGCCTGGTGGTGGCGCCGAAGACCGAGGCGGCGGTCCGCCACATCGAATTCGTGGCGTTGGGACCGGGGCGGGCGCTGGTGGTGCTGGTCACCGCCGATGGCCAGGTGGAAAACCGCGTCATCGAGGTGCCGGCCGGCCTGCCGCCCTCGGCCCTGTTGCAGGCGGGCAACTACCTGAATGCAAGACTGTCCGGCGGCACGCTGGAGGAAACGCGCCACATCGTGGCCGAGGAAATGGCCGCCAACCGCAGCGCGCTGGATGCGCTGACGCAGCAGGTGGTGGAAGCGGGGCTTGGCACCTGGTCGGCCGCGGGCGGCGGCGCCGGCGCGCTGATCCTGCGCGGCCAGGCGAAGCTGTTGCAGAACCTGGACCATCTGCAGCGCGTGCATGAAATCCAGGCGCTGTTCGAACGGCTGGAAGCGCAGGAGACGATGATCCGCCTGCTGGAATTGGCCCAGCGCGGCGAAGGCGTGCAGATCTTCATCGGCGCCGAAAGCGGCCTGTTCGGCAGCGCCGGCCTCTCGATGGTGGTCGCACCCTTCCGCACCGGCCAGGACCGGCTGGTCGGCGCGATCGGTGTGATCGGCCCGACGCGGATCAATTACGGCCGCATCATCCCCGTGGTGGACTATACGGCGCGCGTGATCGGCCGGCTGCTTGGGTCATCGCCGCCACCCAGCAGGCTGCGAGAATAAGCACGAGGCGCAGGACTTCCATGGTCGATCCCCCGGTTGCGCCTTCCTCCCCCCGGAAATGGCGGCACCCTTGGATCGCACAAGGTCAGCCCGGCAGCTTGATGCCCGCCAGCGCCGCATAGACGCGGATCACGAAGCCATCATCGGCGCGCCCCTGCCCCATGGCGCTGGCGGCGGTGAACAGCTGCCGCGCCTGCGCCGCCAGCGGCACCGGCATGTCGAGCCCGCCCGCCATCTCCGCCACCAGGCCGAGATCCTTGACGAAGATATCCACCGCCGAGCGCGGGGTGTCGTCGCCCGCCAGCACCCGCGCCATCCGATTCTCGAACATCCAGGAATTGCCGGCGGCGCTGGTCACCACATCGTACAATTGCTGCGGATCGGCGCCGGCGCGGATGCCGAGCGCCATCGCCTCGGCCGCCACGGCAATGTGCACCCCGGCCAGAAGCTGGTGCACCACCTTCACCGTGGCGCCGACGCCAACCTCGCGGCCCAGATCCCAGACCTTGGTGGCGACGGCATCCAGCATCGGGCGGGCGGCGGCGAAGGCGGCCTCGCTGCCGCTGGCCATCACCGTCATGGCACCCTCGGCCGCCTTGGTGGCGCCGCCGGAGACGGGGGCATCGAGCCACAGGAAACCCGCCTCGGCCGCCCGCGCGGCCAGGCCACGGGCCTGCTCGGGCGCCATGGTGGCGGAGCTGATCACCACCGCGCCGGGGGCCAGGCGGGGCAGCGCGCCATCCGGGCCGAACAGCGCGGCTTCGGTCTGGGCGGCATTCACCACCAGCAGCAGCACGGCATCCAGCGCGTCCGGCAGGGCAGCGGCACACCCCACGGCCTGCCCGCCCGAAGCGACGAAGGCGGCCTGCGCCGCCGGGTTCGGGTCGCACCCGGTCACGGAAAGACCCGCCCGCAGGCAGGACAGGGCAGCGCCCATGCCCATCGCACCCAGCCCGATGACGCCGACCCGCATATCCGCAATCCCTATCGCAAAACCAGTGTGACGATCTGCACGATGGCCAGCAGCACCGCCAGCACCAGCACGATCCGCCCAAGCTTGTCCGGCGAGGGCATCAGGCGGGCTCTCCGACCGTCACCCGCCAGATGTAGCACCGCGCCTCGCCGGGCGGCAGCAGGGTGTTGCCCGGCTTCGACCAGAAATCCGTCTCGACGCCGGCAATGTCGGCATGGCCGGCCCAGGGTTCGATGCACAGGAAGTCGCAGCCCGGCTTCATCCACAGGCCGAGCTGCCCGAATCCCTGCCAGCCGAAATCCAGCGTCGGCGCGCCGCCCGCTGCCAACCGCACGCGGCGGGACGCAAGGTCGAGCAGCACCATCGCGCCGTCGCTGAACAGCTCCTCACGCAGGCCGATGCCGCGCCCGTTCAGCGGCACCTCCTGCGGCGTCGGGTTCAGCATGCCGTCGGGCTGGACCCGATAGAGCGGCCCCCGTTCCTCCTGCTCGAAATCCAGCCGATGCGCCTGCTTCGATCCGGCGCCGGGCAGCGGCCAGCAGAAGGCCGGGTGCGCGCCGATGGCATAGGGCAGCAGGCCCGGCCCGGTATTGGTCACGATGTATTCGGACAGGAAGCTGGCGCCGTGGATGGCGTGGCGCACCTCCAGCCGGAAGGCGAAGGGGTAGATGCCATGGGTCTCGGCGCTGTCGGTCAGCGCCAGCCGGACCGAGGCCGCATCCTGCCCGGTCAAGGTGAAGCCCAGGTCGCGGGCGAAGCCATGCTGGGTCATCGTGTAGGGCGTGTCGCCGAACCAGGCGGTATCCTCGCGCAGCCGGCCGACGATCGGGAACAGCATCGGCGCATGGCGCGGCCAGGCGGCACCCGCCTGCCACATCAGTTCGCGGCCGGCCGCATCCTGCAGGCTCACCAGTTCCGCGCCGCGCGGGCGGATGCGGGCGCGCAGCCGGGGTGTGCCGATCTCGATGGTCATGGGCATGTCATAGGCGGCGGCGGCGGCTTGGGGAATGCCCAGGCGAAACCGAGGGATGCGAGGCGGACACAGGCGGGTTACACGGAGCAGGTAAGGATCTTGCCATGCGACGCATTCTGCTGCTTCTGCTGGTGATCGGGGTGGGGGCCGGGGCGCTGGCCCTCTCGCCCCAGGCGGCCAGCTGGCTGCCCTTCCCCCTGCCCTGGGCCCAGGGTGTGGGCGGCGATGGGCCACGCCTGCGCACGGCCGAGGCCGATCGCGGCCCCATCACCGCCGTCGTCGCGGCGACCGGCACCGTCAACCCCGTGCTCTCGGTGCAGGTGGGCAGCCAGCTTTCCGGCCAGATCCGTGAGCTGACGGCCGATTTCAACACGCGCGTGACGGCCGGCCAGGCGGTCGCGCGGCTCGACACCCGCACCATCGAGGCCCGGGTCGCGGCTGCCGAGGCAGATCTCGCCGCCGCCGAGGCGGCTTCCCTGGTGGCCGCCGCCCAGGCCGAGCGTGCGGTGGCCGACCTGGCCGCCACGCGCGCCCAGCTGCTGGCCGCCGAGGCCCGCGCCGACAGCGCCGTGGCGCAGCTGCGCGACGCCGAGCAGGAGCTGCGCCGCGCCCAGGATCTGCGCATCCGCGGCGTCAATGCCGAACGGGACCTGTCGCGCGCGCAATTCGCCGCCGAGCGGCTGCGCGCCGACCTTGCCTCGGCCCGCGCCGCGGTCGCGCAGCAGCAGGCGGCGATCCAGGGCGCCGAGGCCACGGGCCGCATCCAGGTGGCGCAGGTGACCGCCGCCGAGGCCACGCGCGCCCAGCGCGCCGCGCAGCTGCGCCAGGTGCAGGTCGATCTCGCCAACGCCACCATCCGCGCGCCGATCGATGGCGTCGTCATCTCGCGCAATGTCGATCTCGGCCAGACGGTCGCGGCCAGCCTGCAGGCGCCGATCATGTTCATCATCGCCGCCAGCCTGGACGAGATGGAGGTCTGGGCGACGGTGGATGAAAGCGACATTGGCCGCATCCGGCCGGGCCAGGAGGTGAGCTACACGGTGGCCGCCCATCCCGGCGTCAATCTGCGCGGCCGGGTGAAGGACATCCGGCTGAGCCCGACCACGGTGCAGAATGTGGTGACCTACACGGTGGTGGTGGCAACCCCCAATGCCGGCGGCCGGCTGCTGCCGGGCATGACGGCGACGCTGCGCATCACCACCGACAGCCGCGCCGACGTGCTGCGCGTGCCCAATGCGGCGCTGCGCTGGCGCCCGGCCGGGGCGGGCGGCGAAACACCGGCCGGCGGCGGCGGGCCGATCGAGCAGGCCCTGGCCGCCCTGCCCGACCTCTCGCCAGCGCAGCGCAGCGACATCGCCGCCATCCAGGCCGAGCTGCGCGAGCGGCTGGCCAACCTGCCGGCCGATGCCGAGGCGCGCCGCCAGCAGGCACAGGCCGCGCGGCAGCGGGCCATCGCCCGCTTCAACGCCGTGCTCACCACCGAACAGCGCACCCAGCTCGCGGCCGCCCGCAGCGGCGGCGCGGCGCGGGGCGCGCCCGGCACCGTGCATGTGCTGGAGGCCGGCAGCCCGCCCCGCCCCGTCGCGGTGCGCACCGGCCTGACCGACGGCACGCTGACCGAAATCCTGTCGGGCCTGTCCGAAGGCGCGCAGCTGGTTGTCGGCACCGAACGCGCGCAGGCGTCGCGCAGCGCCAGCCTGCCCGGCGGGCCGCGGCCCTTCTGATGACCGACCTGATCGCGGCCGAGGCACTGAGCCGCTGGTATGGCCAGGGCGCGCAGCGCGTGGCGGCGCTGACCGAGGTGTCGCTGGCCATCCCCCCCGGCGCCTTCGTCGCCGCCATGGGCCCCTCGGGCAGCGGCAAATCCACCTTCCTGAACCTGATGGGCTGCCTCGATCGCCCGACCGCCGGGCGATACCGGCTGGCCGGCGAGGATACCAGCGGCCTCACGCCCGATCGGCTGGCGGAGCTGCGCAGCCGGCGGCTGGGCTTCGTGTTCCAATCCTTCCACCTGCTGCCGCGCCAGGATGCGCTGGCCAATGTGGAATTGCCGCTGGTCTATCGGGGCGTGGCGCGGCGGCTGCGGCGCGACCGCGCGGCGGCGGCGCTCGCCATGGTCGGGCTTGGCGACCGCATGCACCATCGCCCCACCGAATTGTCGGGCGGGCAGCAGCAGCGCGTGGCGATCGCGCGCGCCCTGGTGAATGGGCCCGACCTGCTGCTGGCCGATGAGCCGACCGGCGCGCTGGACAGCTGGACGGGGCTTGAGATCATGTCGCTGTTCCAGGGGCTGAACCGGGCGGGGGTGGCGGTGCTGATGGTGACCCATGATGCCGATGTGGCGCGCTTCGCGGGCCGCGTGCTGCGCTTCCGCGACGGGCGGCTGATCGGCGATGCCAGGCAGGCGCCGGCCGATGCCGCGACCGCCCTGCTCGACCTGGCAGGCGACGCGCCGCGGGACCACGCCGCATGAACGCGCCGACCAGCAACGCCCCCGCCGTGCCCGCCGCCACGCCCGTG